>OLQG01000274.1_pt1 | contig 44847 bp, 39 predicted proteins | sample 1672221 | NCBI WGS metagenome assembly OLQG01 (sample SAMEA3136660, study PRJEB25190) | human gut metagenome | biome: human gut; feature: human-associated habitat; material: faeces | place: Austria | collected 2013
ACGGCTGCCATCATATTCAATTGTAATTTTTATTTTTATATCGGAGGAATTAAGTAATTCTTATTCCTGTAAGTTCTTTGAGCATTTCATATGATATTCAGATTTTATAAAATTTATAAAAATGAAATCATATGAATCGATTTTGATCAATTCTGATCGTTCGTTATTTTATATAATCAGGTAATCCAATTTTGGTATTTATCAGCTTTCTCGTCACTGTTAAATTTACTTATCAATGAATGTTTCTTTACACATTTTCTGATCTTGAATTACTGTGGTATTTACTTCAATATGTCAACAAATGCTGAATCTTTTTATATCTTATAATCGCTTCCGGTTTATCTACTACTCCGACCTTTTTTATCATTAACTTTTCTCTTACCGGATTATAATCTATGGTTAAGGCTCATCTCACAGGAATTTACATTTGCCATACCATTAACATATTGAGTTTTAGATGATGAAATATCCAACGGTCAAAGCCTCCTTCCTTTCGTTCTCGTTCCAAAATTTTATCCGGATATTCTTTTTCTCTTATACTTTTTTCTGTTCAGAAGTCAGATATCAATTTTCTCTTATTATTATAAATTATCAATTTTAAAAATTGTTCTCTACACACTCCGCTTACAAAACGCTCATAACCAAAATGTATAGTTGCTTTTTTAAAACTTTCTAACCTTCAAATAACAATTATTCTTGTTACCCTTTTCTGATCTGGTTCTTCATCTTATACTCTTGGCGAGTATATATGAAACTATGTAACAGATTAAAAAAATATCTTTTTGAAATTCCCTTTCTCGTCAGGAACTTCTTTTCTTTTGGATTGACTTAATAATAACACCCAAATACTTATTTGTCAATATAATTTTAAAATAATTTTGATAAAATTAGAAAGAACTGAAAATGTAATATATATATCAGAAAATTCAAACAATTATAAATACGATTAGAAATAGTTATAGCCATTTGCAATATATTCGGGGTTTTGCTATTGTTTCCGTCCATAAATGCATGATACACTAAAAAATAGATGAAAAATACAGGCTATGGTATTGGGATAAAGAAAGGAGACCTACAGATATGGGAGGATTTTTTGGCGTTGCATCAAAAGAAGCATGTAATCTGGATCTTTTTTATGGAACAGATTATCATTCGCATCTTGGAACCCGCCGCGGAGGTATGGCTACTTACGGAAGTGATGGCTGGAAGAGAGCGATTCATAATATTGAAAATTCGCCGTTCCGTACAAAATTTGAAAAAGATGTTGATACAATGAAGGGAAATATTGGAATTGGATGTATTTCAGATTACGATCCACAGCCAATTCTGATCCAGTCGCATCTGGGGTGCTTTGGAATTACGACAGTAGGTAAGATCAATAATGCGGATCAGCTGATCCGGAATCTTTATGAAAATGGACATACACATTTTCAGTCTATGACCAATGGACAGATCAATTCTACAGAGCTGGTTGCGGCATTGATCTGTAAAAAGGATTCGTTTGTTGAGGGAATCCGTTATGTGCAGTCAGTAGTTGAAGGCTCGATGACACTTCTGCTTCTGACAGAGAATGGAATTTATGCAGCCAGAGACCTTCTCGGACGTACACCGGTTGTGATCGGAAAGAAAGAGAATGCATACTGCGTTTCCTTTGAAAGCTTTGCATATATCAACCTTGGATACACAGATTACAAAGAGCTGGGACCTGGAGAAATCGTCTACGTGACACCGGAATCTGTGGAGACTGTAAGTCCTGCATGTGAAAAGATGAGAATCTGTTCGTTCCTGTGGGTATACTATGGATATCCTACTTCTTCTTATGAAGGGGTTGGTGTAGAAGAAATGCGTTACAACTGTGGAAAGCTTTTAGCACAGAGAGATGACCATTCGATCGACGTGGATATTGTTGCAGGAGTTCCGGATTCGGGTATCGCTCATGCGATAGGCTATGCAAATGAATCAGGTATTCCGTATGCAAGACCATTTATCAAATATACTCCGACCTGGCCAAGATCCTTCATGCCGACAACACAGAGTCAGCGTAATCTGATCGCCAGAATGAAACTGATCCCGGTACATAGTCTGATCGAAGACAGGAGCCTGCTGCTGATCGATGATTCTATCGTGCGTGGCACACAGCTCCGTGAGACGACAGAGTTCCTGTATCAGAGTGGCGCAAAAGAAGTGCATGTCCGCCCGGCATGTCCACCGCTTTTGTACGGATGCAAATATTTGAACTTCTCCCGTTCCAAATCAGACCTGGATCTGATCACAAGAAGGATCATCCGTGAGTGGGAAGGTGACAATGATGTCAATGTACTGGGTGAATATGCGGATCCGAACAGTGACCGGTATGCAGCAATGCTGGAGGAAATCCGCAAGAGACAGAATTTCACTTCACTTCGTTATCACAGACTGGATGATCTGATCAAATCAATCGGGATTGATGCATGCCAGGTATGTACCTACTGCTTTAACGGTGTGGAATAACAGGTAAATGAAAATATAAAACAGGTGTCCACGTAAGTATATCTTAGTGATATATCCCAGTGGGCACCTGTTTTTGTATATACGATTTTGGTGTATAAGGTGATGTGGAATGGTGTACAAAGTATGCGGAGCGGCAGCTCCTTCTGCAAAGCTGCACTATAGTAGCAGATCATCTATCTTCACATAGTCTCCCATCCGGTATGCTTCAATTGCATTTCCATTGATCACATAGAACTTTTCGTTTGCATACACACCGCGGGTTCCAAGATAAGAATTACCGTTGACTTCCTCCTGCATCTGTACCTGGAAGCCCTGATTTTTATCGTAAGAAAGGATCACATACTGGTTGGCAGATCCGGAAAGCGGAAAGCCGATCAGATTCTTTTCCGGATCAACCAGTGCTGCACGGTAGTCAGAAAAAACATCCGAGTAATAGTACTGATCCAGTGTGTACTTGCTGACTTCCTTCACATCCGAAGGATCACTGATATCAAACATGGAGATCTTTACCCCGTTTGTAATGCCATTTTCATCGGTATCCATACCGATGCCAAGAAGCAGGTTATCACTGTAAAAATGCAGGTATTCCGAAAAGCCGGGAATTTTCAGCTTGCCAAGGATCTTCGGATTCTCCGGATCGGAAAAGTCTACGGAGAATAAAGGATCTGTCTGTTCATAAGTTACAAAGTAACCGGTATCGCCCAAAAATCTTGCGGAATAGACCTGTTCATTTTTGGCAAGATCCTCGATCTTACCGATTGTTTTCAAATCTGCATCCAGCACATAGACTGAATTGGACTGTGAAGAGCTTCCGACATTATGCGTAACCGTTGTCACCAGCCGCAACGTATTGTCATACTCATCAATGCTGAAGGAATCGTTCAGATATCCTTTTACTTTGCCCTGGGCAGAGCCGGAAAGTTTTCCTTTATTGTAAGACAGCTTGCGGAGGATCGTCTGATTCTTTGCCGCAAGATTATCTGCGAGGATACTGCTGTTCGCATACTCGTAAATATAAATGTTATTCTCACTCACATAGACTTCGCCATTCTCAGACATGACTGCTTTCTGGTCTGCTGCCTTATCCGGACTGGAAGCGGAAACGGAGCTGACAACAAGGTACTGGTCTGCTGCATGGTTCGTCGGGAGATAGATATCCGACTGCTTCAGAAGATTGTCACCAACAAGCGGAACATAGGAAGGATAATCTTTTTTGGTGATCGTATCGTAAATATAATAGTCGCTGAATACATACAGATATCCGTCTTTAAAACGTGAAGTGCGGTAGTAACCACTCTGATCCACGGTTCCGATGGATTTCGGATTGTTGATATCTGCCAGATCATAAGTCTGGATACGGGTACAGCTGCCGCGGTACAAGGTTTTACTGTCAGAATCAACCTGCGTGTTCTGCATGTTGCCAAGGACAAAAAGCTTCTGGTCACTCAGGTAAAATTCGGATGCCTGAAAATTCTCATTCAGCGAAATATTGGAAACAACCTTCATCTGATCAGACCGGATATCTACAATGGAAATTTCCTGTGAGTTTGCTTTCAGTGTATAAAGATAACTTCCATCCGTTTTTACAATGTCTGCTTCACCGACGCTCTCTGTGCGGACGTTGGTATCGGAAAATGAAGTATCCACAGCACGTGCAGAGGCTGTTGAAGAATCCGAAGAAGAGCTGGAACTATCGGTGCGTGCACCACTGTCGGCTGTTTCAGTTGAATACATGACAATTCCGCTGTCGGTTGAACCGGTAACAGATGAAGAATCCAACTCATCCTGATAAGATTGCAGGTATGTGTAGACTTCATCATAATCGGTTGCCGTTTCTAAAGTATCGGAAGAGGCAAGCTTACCGGAGGATGTACCGATTGAAGAACTGCCTTTTGTGGAAAAAGTGGCTGAGTCTGAAGAAAGATTCTGCTGGCGGATGTGGGCGCCAATGCCGACAACCAGTACCAGTGCGGCAGCGATAAGTCCTCCGCGCATCCGGTAGCCGCGGAAAAATCCATGCTTTTTCGGGATATGTCCGGAAGCCTGAGTGCTGTTATGCTCTTCCAGCATTTTCATAATCTGATCCGGTGCAAGGCTTTCCGGAACAGGAGTTTTTTCCGTAGATTGTTTTATTTTATCCAGTATTTCTTTTTCGTGATCTGTCATATGAAACACCTCCTATTACTCTTTTATCCTACTCTTTCAGAAGCCAGCTCATCTTTTCGAGGGCACGCTTTCTGCGGGAGCGGACTGTATTCGGGTTCAGCCTTAGCATTTTTCCGATCTCTTTACTGTTGTAACCGCCATAGACGGATAAGCCGATGATCAGCTGATCGTCTTCATCGAGAATAAGAAAAGCACGTTCCACATCTGTGCGGAGTCCGTCACAGTATGTGGCAGAAGCATGATCTTCTTTCAGCTCGGTCTCGGTCCGTTCACGGCTCTTTAACTTCCGGCGGCACACATTTGCCAGAATCTGAAAGATCCAAGAACGGAATGCTTCTTCTTTGCGTAATTTATGTATGTTCTCATAGGCGGAAAGAACGGCTTCACTGACGGCGTCTTCTGCATCCTGCGGATGATGCATCATGCAGAGCGCAAAACGATACAGATCCTGATAAACCGTCTTATATAATTCTTTAAATGCAATTGCATCGATCATAAAGTCCCTCCTCTCATAACAGGTTCTTTGTATATAAGAGTATAAAAAAGTCGGAAGTGTTGCAAAAAGGGACAGAAAAATTTCCGTCCCTTTTAAATCATATCATTGTCTGAGAAAAATTAACCTCTGTAATAGTTGATCAGACATCCTTTTAGGATGATCTCACGTTCTGCATCCGTCAGATCACCAAGCTTCAGATCAATCTCCTTCAGATCATCGCCTACGACATAAGCTTTGATCGTGGAAGCTTTATCTTCTACTGCTTTGCGGATATCCGGCACGAAGAGATAGTCACCGTTCCTGAAAGAAAGCTTTGTGTGTTCCTCTTCGGTAATAAACGGAAGCATGCCCCAGTTGATCAGGTTCGAGCGGTAACGTTTGGTTGCGTACTCATTTGCGATATTCGCCCAGCCGCCGAGAACCTTCTGGCAGGAAGCAGCCTGCTCACGGGCAGAACCATCACCAGGTTTGACCGCAAAAATGGTACTTCCGACACCGATATTTCCTTTGCCGACTTCCGGATAAGACTTCTGGATTGCTGCCATCACCGGTTTTAATTCATCCAGTACATCCAGTGGACAAGTACCTGCTTCAATCGCTTTTTGGGCTTTCTGGACCTCTTTCGCGCGTCCTACATAGGCAGGATCCTTTCTGGAAAGTGCAAATTCAGCAAGTCCAAGCGGGTTGGAACGATAAGAAGAAGTCTCGCCGGACGGGATCAGTTCGTCTGTCGTTGTAACCGGATCGTGGATCTCAGATACGACCTTCAGGATCAGATTCTCAGGAAGAGCGCTCATTGCCGGCCAGTCTTTGATGTTCGGTCCGAATTTGATCTCAACCGAAGGATCAGCAACGCCGTGGCTGTCAAATACACGGTTGGCGTAAATTCTGGAATCAAAGTGGTAGGTCGGGTTCTTGTATTCAATATCAAAATCTGTTGCCGGAGTAAGGAAACCTTTGTTCGCAGCAGTTGCGGCAATGGAACGCGCATCCATAAGGGCAACAGATGCGATCTGTCCACTCTGCAGCTTGCTTCCTTCACGGTTCGGGAAGTTACGGGTAGAGTGACGGATGGAAAATGCATTGTTTGCCGGAGTATCCCCAGCACCGAAGCACGGTCCGCAGAAGGCAGTCTTCACGATCGTACCGGCTTCCATCAGGTCAGCAACCGCACCATTTTTCACAAGCTCCATGTAGATCGGTGTACTTGCCGGGTAAACACTGAAGGTAAATTCATCTGATCCGATGTATTTGCCACGGATGATGTCTGCGGCAGCACAGATATTTTCAAAACCGCCGCCGGCACAGCCTGCGATGATACCCTGATCGACATAAAGCTTACCATTTACGATCTTGTCCTGAAGAGAGTAATCCACAGCACCGTCCAGGCTTACCAGCGCGCGCTGCTCTACATCGTGGAGAACATCTGCAAGGTTGGCATTGACATCCTCGATGGTGTAGACATTGGACGGATGGAACGGCATGGCGATCATAGGCTTGATCTCGCTCAAATTGACGTATACAAGACCGTCATAGTAAGCGACTGCGCCAGGCTCCAGTTCCCTGAAGTCATCACTTCTTCCGTGGATATCGTAGAACTCTTTGATCTTGTCATCGGTTCTCCAGATAGAAGAGAGGCAGGTTGTCTCTGTTGTCATAACATCGATTCCGATACGGAAGTCTGCACTTAATTTGCCAACGCCAGGTCCGACAAATTCCATGACCTTGTTATTGACATAGCCATTGCCGAAGGTTGCGCCGATGATCGCAAGGGCAACGTCCTGCGGTCCGACACCTTTCACCGGTTCGCCGTCCAGATAGATTCCGACAACGCCCGGCATCTTGATATCATAAGTCTTGTTCAGAAGCTGTTTTACAAGTTCCGGTCCGCCCTCTCCCATTGCCATGGTACCGAGTGCACCATAACGGGTGTGGCTGTCAGAACCAAGGATCATCTTGCCGCCGCCTGCGAGCATTTCACGGGCAAACTGGTGGATAACGGCCTGATGAGGCGGAACATAGACACCGCCGTACTTCTTCGCACAGGTCAGTCCAAACATGTGGTCATCTTCATTGATCGTACCGCCGACTGCACACAGAGAGTTATGGCAGTTGGTCAGAACATAAGGGATCGGGAATTTCTCCAGTCCGGATGCTCTTGCAGTCTGGATGATTCCGACAAAGGTAATGTCGTGCGAAGTCAGCTTGTCAAATTTGATCTGAAGCTGCTGCATATTACCGGAAGTATTATGCGCACTTAAGATCCCATAAGCCATTGTTTCTTTTGCAGCAGCTTCTTTTGTTGTCTCAATACCTGTCTTGCTTTTTACGGCAGCAAGTGCATCGGGTGCATCTGCAATTACCTCAGTGCCGTGTAAAAGATAGGCACCGCCTTCGTATAATTTCACCATATCATGTCCTCCTATTTTCTGTTTTCTATGAATTTCATGTGGTCTGCGACCATCAAAGCAATCTTAAATGTCAGGGCGTCCTCAAAGACTCTGACATCCAGCCCGGTCTGCTTCTGGATCTTCTCCAGCCGGTAGACGAGCGTATTCCGGTGGACGAAAAGCTGTCTCGCTGTCTCCGAAATATTCAGGCTGTTTTCAAAAAATTTATCAACTGTGGATAAGGTTTCTTCGTCAAACTGATCAACGGTATTTCCGGCAAATACTTCTTCCAGGAACATCTCGCATAAGGAAACGGGAAGCTGGTGGATCAGCCGTCCGATACCGAGTTCGCGGTAGGATAAAATATTGCGTTCCGGATAGAAGATACGTCCCACATCCAGAGCCATGCCTGCTTCTTTGTAAGACTGTGAGACCTCTTTGAGTTCGGGAATGATGGTTCCGAAGGAAAGCCGGACATTGACCATAGCTTCGGTGTTGATCGCATTCACCAGCATATCGGCAGTCGAACGGATCGTATCATAATCATCCGTACTGTCAAGGGACTTGATCAGAATAATATGTCCCTCATCTACGGCAGTAACAAAATCACCGGTTCCCGAGGAATAAATCCCACGGATCATATCCAGGACGATCGTGTCATCCGGATTCTTCGGTTCAATCAGATAGACGACTCTGCGCTGCTCAACTGTAATACCAAGCTTTTTCGCCTGATTGTAGATATCTACGAGAAGCAGGTTATCCAGGAGCAGGTTCTGGATAAAACGGTTACGGTCAAGACGTTCGCTTCCGGATCTTAAAAGGCTCTCCAGCTGGCAGACACTTAAGCGTCCGCTGGTATGCACATCAATCTCATTATTGTGCTCGATCACGAAAATATAAGTCAGTTCATCATCATCATAAACCGGGAACAGACCATAGCATTCATCCAGGTGCTCCTCCGCTACGCCGGTAACCTCCAGCTCTTTTAAAAATGAGCAGACAGCTTTTTTTACTGCAGGTTTCTCCTTACCTACAGCTGCAAGCATCACTCCGTCTGTGTTCCAGATGGAACAGTTACACTCGATGATATCCCCTATTTCATTGATTGTTCTCTGTAAAATCTGGTTGGATAACAATCCATTCACCTCTCCATTCTTTTCAATATATGACAAATGGGAGAATTGTGAAATTCCCCCATCTTCTTCTGACAATACAATCTGATATTATTTTAGCAAATGTTTCACACTTTAGCAAGCTAAAATGAAAAACGTTTTCTCTTATTCGTCTCCGTCATCGCGTCTGTCAAGCATGGCAGCAACGATTTCAAGAATCACAGCAAGACCGATCATAGATGCAGCGGCAATCTTTCCGGCAGTGCCGGTGGCTGCCTGTGCGATACCGCCGACAACCGGAACAGAAAGCTTTACTTTTCCAATGTAGTTGTTGTAAGGGATCGGATTCATATCTTTTTCCTCATTGGCATCCCCTTTGGTGATAAACTGTCCCATCGCCGGGCTGTTGGATACTACACGGTGGGTGATGATCGAGCCGTCTGCATTGTTGCTGTAAAAAGCAATGACATCATCTTTGACGATCGTGTCTGGTTCTTCATGCCGGACATAGACCAGGCTTCCCGTCGGGATCGCCGGTTCCATGCTCCCACTGATCACGGTGTACATCTGAAAACCAAAAGCTTTCGGAAGCGTCAGCGGAATACAGGCAAGAATCAGTACTGTCAGTAAAACAGTGCCCAGTGCACTGCAAAATGCAGCCACCGGGCTTTTCTTTTTCTTCGTTCTCTTCAAAAAAGACTTCTCCTTTAGTGCCGCGCTTTTTTATTTTGCACGTTTTTTCAAGAATACGATCAGTCCTGCGAGAGCTGCTACCGCAACAACGATAATGCCGATCCCTGCTGCGATCGGAGTCTTGCTCGTCTTGTCTTTCGCATCGATATTTCCTTTTGGAGTGTCTTCATCATCCAGATCTACCAGAGATTTTGGTGTCTGTTCATCCTCAGATGTTGCAGTATCTTTATCTTTAGCTGTCGTATCCTGAGAATTGTTATCTGTCGTTGTACCATCGGTTGTACCGGTTGTGGTTCCGTCTGTTGTGCCACCGGTAGTTCCGGTTGTAGTTCCACCGGTAGTTCCGGCAGTTCCACCGGTTGTGCCGCCTGTCGTGCCACCTGCTGTACCGACATTACCGGTACCTGTGCCAGGAGTTGCTGTACCAGGAACAGTCGTTGTGATGGTGGTTGTTGTTGTAACAACACGGTCTGTAGCACCCGGTTTGTAGGTAAACGTAAATACATTCTCAGATTCATTATTACTCAAAGTCTTGGTAAGTGCAAGAGCATCTGGAATATAATTTTCAACGTAGCGGTAAGCAACGACCGGCTTGTCGCCGACGTTTCCGTAGAAGGTCTGGCTCTCTGCCAGTGATTTACCGGATGCATCCTGATAATTTACGGTATAGGCAACCATGTTGCCTTTGATTCCGTAAGCGACTACGTAGTCGGCATCACCTTTGACGGTAAAAGCAGGAGCATCAAGCGGTTCTGAACTTGCATTATCACGTCCGCTGAGGCGGATTCCTTTGACATAATATCTATCGTCTGTTACCTGAATATTGTACAAAGCAGTATTGTCAAAAGAAAATTTAGATCCATAAGAAATGTCAGATTTTTCAATTTTGCTCTGACCATTGATGGTTCCTTTGTTACCTGCGGATAATGTTACCTTGTAGGTATACTGTGTAGTATCATCTGCCATAACGCTCATTGTGGATGCACCGAGTGTCATGGATACAGTCAGAAGAGAAACCAGTAATCTTTTCCATTTTTTCATCTGCTTACTCTCCTTTCTGTCTGCGTCTTTTTGTGTTCTTATTGAGTGTGTAGATACCGTATGCAAGAAGGATCAGTCCACTGATGAGTGCAAGCACACAGAAGAGAAGAACTCTTGCGGTATCACCGGTCTTAACGGTGTTGGTTGTCTTAACAATCTTATTCTTGGTGATGGTTTTGCCGGCTGAAACCTTTTCTACTGCAAAGTTCATGCGGAGCTTTGCGAGTGTGAGCTGATAACCGTTACCCTGTGTCTCACCTTCAACACCGACGGTAAGGTGTACCGTTCCGGTATTATTGGAAGCAAGTCTTCCGAGGTAGAAATATTCCTGGGTTGAGCTATCGATCTGCTTCAGACCTTCTCCTGCTTTGGAAGCGCCTTCCCCTCCGACAGTTGAGCTGTCGTAGAGTACCTTTTCGGCATTGTCACTTCCAACATAGGTCAGCTTGTATTCGTAAGCACCACCTTCTGCGGAAGACTGTGCATCCTCCAGTGTCTGGATCACTTCATTGGTCATGTACCAGTCGGTATCCGTACTGTCGGAGTTCTTAAGCTGAACCTTGAGCTCGATGCTGTCACCCGGCTGGATATTTGCCAGCTCGTCAGTCACATCGGAGCTTTTAAAATTACTTTCCATCTTGCCGCCGGTGAAATTAACCTGCCATCCGTCGGCTCCCTGATAATCCTTTGCAAATGCAGTTGTGTGTACCCCTGCTGCCATTATCACTGTCATGGCGAGGCACAAAATTTTCTTTTTCATACTCTGTACCTCCCTACTGTAAGCTCATTGTTGTTTCGTCGTCTGATACATTGACATCTACGCCCCAGGCACTCTTGATTGCGTCCTTTGCGTTGTGTGTCTGAACTGCATCCACCTCTGCGTCAATGTGGAAGGTGTAGCCATTGTACTTGTAAGTATAAGTGATGGTTTTGCCTTTTTCAGATTCGGTTACATGCTTTGTTACATCCGATGCAATCGAAGGATTGATTCGGAGTGTATCCGATAATGCCGGTGTGGTATCTCCGGTTGCAACTGCCTTGGTATAATAAAGAACGGTACGCTCTTTCGTGGACTGTGCACCTGCAACCTGCCATCCGTTGTCTGTGAGGAAGTTCAGCTCGATCAGATCCGGTGAAAGGTTCGTGTATTTATTGCCTTTTTCGTCCTGCCAGCTCTTTGTGATGATCACACGTACAAAGGTGTCGATCGTACCGCTGTTCTTGACGCTGATTGCTTCGTTATATTTCTTGCCGGGTGTAAATGTCTCATCCTTTCCAAGAAGGTTTGTGAGAAGTGTACCCTGTGAGGTTCCCTTCCATTCATTGTTCGATACATAATCCCGGCTGCTGACTACTTTGTCATTTTCCAGAAGAGATACGCCGATACTCTGCATATTCATCTGTGCGGAATAATTCTCACTGTAGTAAGTGAGTGCGGCGCGTGTACTGCCGACAGTGCTTCCAACCAGCAGGAGTGCTGCAGCTGTCAGAACCAGGGCAGGTTTCTTTGGAAATGATTTCTTTTTCTTTTTCATTCTCATTACCTCCTACTCTGTCGTCTGTGTGCTGTCGTCTTTGATTACGTGGTTCCAGTCGGCGTATGGTGTACCATCTTCCTTGTAAAGAACCGGTGTGCATTCCTGGATAACTATGACGTTAAATTCTTCTGGTTTGTCATTGCCTGACGGAAACTCATAAGAAATCACGAGTTCTGGATCCGTTGTCTGACCAGCTGGAAGTATGTTACTGTAATACCAGTAGTCATCTGCTCCTTTTCCTTTTGACCAGTTTTTATCTGCTTTGTATCCAAGAGATACTGGAGCAAATGCCTTGACTCTTACGAAGCAGTCATATTTACCAGTGTTGGAGATTGTAACGTGTTTTCCATCTGATTTGATTTGTTCATTCGGGACTGTCTCAGTAAATCCCATATTCATTTTCACACCGCCACCGGCTGTCGAATAAGTTGTAAAATACGCCATTGCGCTTCCAACTGCCAGGGTTCCGGTAAGAGCAAGTGCTGCCGCTGCCATGATAAGTGGTTTCTTATGTAACTTTCTCATTCCGACTCCCCCTTCCTAGTTCTTTTCTGCTGGTTCGGTGTACTGATACTGACCATTTTCGTTCAGCTTGAAATTATTTTTTACACCGTAGCCGCCATTCATATTGTTATCGATATCATTGGTAAATGAAACGGATGAAACGGATGTCGAATCGACTTTTGCACCTCTATCAGTTGCTACAATCTTTGCCTTTTGATCATTTGCTGAGGTAAGCTTGTAGCTTGCACCGCTGTACACTTCTTTAACAGTTACCGCAGCTCCTGCAGGGATCTTTGTAATTGTTACGGAAGAGTTCCCTGCGGCTTCAAAGTCAAGGGACTCGATGCGGGTTTCTGTTTTATCACTCTTAAGTGGTGTAATATCAATCTGGAATACGAAGGTTGCTTTCTTACCGGTTGTTGCATTGTGATTTGCAAGTGTCTTGTTGATCACCAGATCACCATATCTTGCATGTTCTTCCGGTTTCAGACCAACTGCACTGTTGTATTCTTTGGTCAGATCGTAGATCCAGTCATCGTTACCATTGCTGTAATAATTGTTGGTCGGAAGTGATACCAGGTAAGGTGTAAATGTATAGGTATAATTCGTGGTAACTACTTCCGGTGTATCTACAAGGTAAAGTCCTGTATTCAGTCCTGTTGCAGTACCTCTTCCCTGTGTCAGTGTAACGGTTGTAGTTGGCTCCGTGTCATCCTTCAGCAATTTCTTCGCTTCTGCTGCACGTTCAGACCAGATAGCGGCTGCCGTATCCAGATTATCTGCACTTACGGAAGAAAGATCCAGTTTCGCAAATGTACCGGTTGCGGTATAGTTGCCAGATACATCAACCGATGCAACTTTATACAGGTTTACCGGAATGCTTGCGCTTAGAAGTTCACTGCTGTTCCCACTAATGTCAAATTCGATGGAACACTCTGCATCGGTATCGATCGCGCTTGCGGCTTTCGCACCCGGAAGAGTGAGCAGTGGAAATGTAAGAGCGACAGCTAAGAGAAAAGTGCTTCCCTGTTTTAATCGTTTATTCATCATTGCCTCATGTCCTCCTTAAAAATCTTGGTTATTCTTTGTGAGCTTTTCTCTTGGAAAGGAATCGCAAGAGAATGATCACAAGAATCGTGATTGAAAGTCCTAAAATTAAATAAAGCATATAATAATTCTGAATGGCTTTTACCATAGAATCTGTAACTGATTCGGTAGCATCCTCTTCGCCGTTATATGGAACTCTGGTTCCTCTTACGAGAAGACGATGGGAGTTGACTCCATATGGTGTACAGGTAAATAAAGTTACCTGGTCTTTTCCTTCTTCAATCTGGAGTGCTTTCTCCAGTGTTTCATGATCGTCTTTGTCTACCATCGGAAGAATCTGGTCTACCTTGTAGGCAAGGACTTCATCCAGTACATGGATGTAAAATTTATCGCCAACTTTGAGCTGATCGATATCGGTAAAAAGCTTTGCGCTTGGAAGTCCACGGTGAGCTGCGAGAACACTGTGGGTACTCTCCCCTCCGATCGGAAGCTTTGTGCCGTTCAGATGTCCGACACCGGTCTGAAGTTCATCATCACCGGTGCCATGGTAAATGGCAAGCTTGATGTTGATCTTCGGAATGGAAAGGTATCCCATTACTCCGTCATCTGCAACGTTCAGGATCTTCCAGTATTCGGTGCCTTTGATGTCATTTTCATCTTCACCGAATACATCTCCGTAGAGGTTGTTCTGGTGAATGGTATCATTGAAAGCTTTTGCCTTTTCCCACTCAGAGGTGAAGTCCTCCGGTTCCATGTCCTGTATTGTATTGTCATAGCTGCTGATCAGCTGATTCTGTCTGTAGGTGTTCCACTGGTTGGATACCGTCGGGTAGATCAGAATCCCAAATCCTATCAAGAATAACAGACCGAAAAGGAAGGTTGAGATTTTTCTTTTCATAGGCATATTCCCTTTCTCGTTCTTATTCTCTTTTTAAGAGGTCTCATTTTTCTTCTTTTGAAGCTTCTTCTCCTTTAAGTATAACACAAGGATGAAGATTGTGGTAATTACAAGACCAATAATTACCCATAAAAGATAATTTGTATGAAGACTGATTCCGCTGAGCGGTGTCTTCTCATCGGCAACTTTCTGTTCCACATAAGGTACTCTGTGACCACGGACCAGAAGCCGCTCGGTATTGACTCCGTATGGAGTACAGGTTAAAAGTGTTACAAGATCTTTTCCTTCTTCTACTGCAAGAGAGGAAGTTTCTTCCGGTTTTACTACGGAAATCTTGTCGACTTCATAACATAATGTTTCGTTTAATACATGGATCAGAAAATGATCGCCTTCTTCCAGCTGATCCAGATCGGTAAAAAGAGACGCACTCGGAAGTCCACGGTGTGCGGAGATAACGGCGTGTGTACTTTTACCGCCGATTGGAAGAGAGCTTCCTTCCAGATGTCCGGCTGCCTGTTTGAGAACATCTTCATCGGTAGTGTGGTAGATCGGAAGCTTGATGTCAATCTTCGGGATATCCACGATTCCCATCATCTCGTCACCGGCAATGTTCAGAGCATCCATGTAGGACTGGTCTTCTTTGTCACTGGCTGCGGCAACTGCAAATGAGTCAGGAAGAATACTTGGAAGTAAGGCTTCATTGTAAGCTTCTGCTTTCTGCAGTTCTGCGTCATAATCAATCTCATGTGCTGCATCCTTTTCGGATACAGTCTGTTCATAACTGCTGATCAGTTGCTTCTGCCTGTAGTTATTCCACTGGTTTGCAACGAATGGATACAGCAGTAAGGACAACCCGGCTAAAAATATGATGCCAATAATAAGTTTGTTTGCTTTGCGTTTCATCCGAATTCTCCTTGCTGTTGTATTATTTTTTAGGAATCCGGGGCGACCTGCCCCGGATTCAATATCTGATTATAAATAATTATTGCAATTATTTGTTGTCTGATTTCTTGCGGCTTGCGAAGAACAGACCAGCTGCTGCGATCATGATAATGCATCCAGCGATTGTGAAGATTGTTGTACCGATACCACCGGTTGATGGAAGCTTAGAAAGTTTAGTATCTGCCATAGAAGCTGTACCAGTACGATTAGAAGCAGTAGTTGCATCTTTTGCATTACGCCATTCTGTTCGTGCATCAGTTTCGTTGATTGAATATCCATTTGGAGCAACGATTTCTTTAAATCTATAAGTTACATCATCGTCTAAACCTTTAACAACTGCCTGACCGTTATTGTTAGTTACAATCAGATTTGCATCAGCTTTTGCTGTGTCTAAAGATTCTGTCCAGCCTGTTACTTTATAATAAGCGTCTGTTGTATCTGTTGCAGGTACATATTTAACGAGTGCATATTCGTCTGGCTTATCATTTTTGCCTGGTTTTACAACAACAAATTTTGCATCTTTTAATAAGGAGTCGCTTTCACCTGTTTTGGTTAAAGTAACTGTACCAGTGTATAATGTATCTGTAACTGGAACATAGTTATGATTTCCATCAGCAGGAACAACGCTGTTGTTTACGGTTAATTCAGTTACTGTTGCATCATATGTAATTTCAACTGCTGCATTAGCATATTTGTTAAGGTTCGTAGTGCCTAATCCAAGATAATTAGTTAATGAAATTGTAATACTGTTATTTACTGGTTTTACTTTAACAGTTGCGTCTGTTGCACCAGTAACTTTAATTGTGACAGTAACATCACCGCTCTTATCAGTTACATAATTAGCGCCTGTGATTGTATCAACAATTTCATACTTTGTGATAGGGGCATTATCACTTACATATGGAATCTGTGTCTTTACTTTATAAGTAACGGTTTTACCAACAGCAACAACTTTATCAGTTTCATTACTTTCCTTTGTAATATCAACTGTTTTACTTTTTGCAGTAATCGGCTCTACAACTAATTTTGAAGGAATACCGGTATCTTTATCATATTCATCAAATGAAACATATGCAGCCATAGGATTGTAGGTATAATTTTTTGTTGATGTAGCTTTTACAACATATACACCAGCACTTGTGATATTGCCAATTTCAATTGTACCATTTGTTAATGCAGAAAGATTGTCTGTACGAGTTGTAGAGATACCTTCGAGAGCTGCCTGAAATTCAGAAGCTGTCATAGCTGTTGTGTTGGCAGGCATATTGGTTGCTTTGTCTGTTTTCATTTTAATCAGTTTCCAGATAATAGACTGAGCATCTAAATTTTTATAAGCTTTATTTACATTCTGGAAAGCAGTTAAATAAGAGTCATTGGTAAATTTCCATCCAGTTGGCTGTGTGATATCAGGTTCAATAATCTGTACATAGGTAATACTTGCACCGCTATCCAACTTGTTTACAATGATTTTTGTAGCATCAGCTGCAAACGATGTCATACTCATTCCGAGTACCATAGCCAGTGTTAATAACACTGCAAAGATTTTTCTCATCTTCTTCATATTTTTGTCTCCTTTTCATTTAAGGGTTTTGCCCATTTTTTATTGTCCCCTCATATGGGATAATAACGTTTTTGTGTGGCAAGAAGCCACTGAAAAATTAATTCTTACAATTATTTTTCCAGCACCTCCTTGCATTTGTTTTTATATAAGATCCATACGGCCGCAAACATAAGTAACATGCCGCCAATCATATACAAGTAAATTCCGGTGCCTCCAGCTGATGGGAGGGAATAGAGAATTTCGTTTTTTACAGTTAAGGTATATTTTCCATCTGTGCCCGAAAGTGTCCACATTGTAGGTGAATCTGCAAGTACTTTTCCACCATTATCTGTTAAAGTAATCTTACCCTTTTCCTGTTTGAAATAAATCTTGTCTGCTAACAACATACAAGCTTCCGGTGCCTTTACTTCTTCCAGATAGTACTGTCCAGATTGAAGATTTTTAAGTTCAGCTTCTGATCCTTCGGTATTTATTACCTGAATGGTTTCTCTTGTCTGATTTTTTCCAGACTTATCTGTATATTCAAATTTCTGAAGTTCATATGCTCCCTCATCATTCTTCTTATACAGCTTGAATTCTGCGCCATCAAATTTTGTTCCGGCTACTGAAGTCGAAGTCTTAATCAAATCTAAATCTGCAGTTTGCTCTGAATAAGTATTCGTGATCTGAATCTCAGCGTTCTGTGTTTCTTTAAATGTGTATGTTCCAGCTGCAAACATTGTCCACTGTTTTGATGCATCAAACGTAAGTTTAGCCTGTTCGTCATACTTGATCTCACCATTTCTGAATACCAACGTGTCTTTTATTCCATTTCCACTATAGAAATAGCATTTTTCTAATGTTGCTTCTGAACTAAATCCGATTCCATCTTTCTTATCACTTATTAATTGCACTATCACCCTACGTTCGCTGATGCTTACCGGTGTCCTTGTCCACACAAAGTAGCCTTCGTTTCCAGTGAGCTGTGCAACAATTAAATTAACTTTTCCAATCTGAAACTCCGTTGGTGCACATGTAGTTGTTGAATTTCCAGATGGATCATATGATCTAATTTCTGCTTTCTTTGTAGGCACTGAAAATCCATTCCAGTTTGTCACCGTTTGTCCATTGACAGTGACAGTTACATCGTATCCATCTTTACCGTAATTACTTTCACTGACTTTGTATGTGCCATCCAAACAATCTTCCAGTTTCCAGGTATATGTCCATACTTTTTTGTCATCACTGCCCTTAAGAATATCGTTTAATTTACTTACATCCATTACAAGCTGTTTAGTCTTATTTGTTTCATTTTGAATCAATGTAATTGTATAAGGAGGATTTGCATCAGCCAACTCTTTAATCTGTGCTTTTGTAAGTCCTTCAAACGTTTTGGTCACTTCAATAAACGGCTTATCCTCTTGATCTTTCTTCTTATTCAGAATCGTAGTGGTCATTCCATCATTTGATTCAGTAACCTGACCGTAAAATGCCTTTGTCGCATCTGTCTGGACTTCTTCTACTGTGTAATGGATATCTGTTTGTTTGATGCCATCTGTAGTTTCATAGTAGTATGTATCCGGAAGATTATCCCAAGTATGCGTCCATTGGTTTGTTCCTGACAAATTAACTTTCATGGACGTCGGAAGAGTTTTTACATCTTCACTGGTAAGATACTTCGGATTATCATCGTTTATTTCAGAATCCGCCACTTTTGTTACATAGGCCTTCAACTCGACATCAACTGCTACTTTATCTGAGTCAGTTTTCCACTGTTTAACCACTGTGTGAGAAACTGTACTGGCATCTACCTGTATAACAGGTTTCGCATAAGGTTTCGTATATGTTTCATTGTTGTACTTGTATGTTACATTTGCTGATTCGTTTGAATAGAATCCTTTTTGTTTTGAAGATGTTCCATCATTCCTAGTATCTTTTCCAGGTTTTTTGCCTTTTCCAAGATATTCGTCTGTATTTTCATCACCAGTGTCTGTATAGCTTTGATTCTGATACTTCAGATAGGCTTTTGTAGTTGGCCTGATTTTTGCTATTACATAATATGTGTAACCTGATTCCAGCTTATAATCAGATTTAAATTGCATAATAATCTGAGTCTTGCCATCTGAGTCTTTCGCTGTACTGACAGTTATAATCTCGGATACGTCTACTGCATTTCCTGAAGTATCTTTCAGTTTGGTGATAACCTTTCCAGTTTCATCTTTGACAACCACCTGTAAATTTTGATTAACTAATTCAACTTCATCGGTTAACGTATCGGTTACAGTTACATCTGTACAAAGAAGTTCTGTTGCATCTCTGATGATTGAATCAAAGGCATTTTTCAAATTACTTGAATCTGTACCGTTGTAACTACCGGTTACTGTTCCACTCGGAGCACTGCTGATCAGACTTGATAAATTACTGTAACTCGTTTGAGGACCAACTCCGACTGTGTAGAAGTAGTTCATACTCATTGTTCCAAGTTGAGCTTGGGCATTAGTCATTGCGTCTTTATCATATTCTGATCCGCTACCATAAACCTTTTCTTGTCCAAATCTATTTGTACCGTAGTACAAAGTCGGATCTCCATCTGATAGAAATACAACTATTTTTGTTGCATCGGTTCTTCCTTTTTTAAGTAATTCGTCCGCTTTTCTCAATCCAGCTTGATAATTTGTTCCACCTGCCTCCCAGTTATTACTCTCATAATTTCCAACACTGGTGGGATATGTAATCGAGTCCTTTGTCCAATTTGTTTTGATACCCGCTTGTGTATCAAACGCCACAACTGCAAATTGAGCATCTACATTTTTCTTGTTTTTCAATTTCGCAATAGCATCTTCTACAGCTTTTTGCTGATTGTAGAAACGACTTTCTGAATTGGTTCTGTAATCTGACAAATACTTTTTGGAACTATCTCCACTATATGTCATTGCCCATTTCATACTGTTCGACGTATCCATCACGAACAGTACATCCAGCTTATTTGCATAGGACTCGCTTCCAACTGCACCTGAAACATTTAATGTAAGATTGTATGTACCATCTTTATTCTTAGCAATATACTTTTCATGAGACAGTTCTTTCTTTGTTTCAACAATGCCCGGTGTCGGAGGCTGTACTGGTGTGCTTGCTGAGTTGATAATCTGGTATTCACCACTGGCAAGCTTTCCAAGTTCTTTACTACTATCTGCCTGGTATATCTTTGCACTTAAGCTGCCACTATTAGCAGTTACTGTTACTTTCCATGACTTTGTAGGTGTAACATAACCGTCTGGTGCCTGTGTTTCTGTTAATGTATAGGTTCCGGCTACGAGCTGCTGGAACTGAACCAATCCATCACTTTCGGAAGCTGCATACATTGTGGTCTTTGTGCTGTCATTCGTTAATGTAAACTGTGCACCGGAAAGACCGGTTCCATCTGCATCTGTTTTATAGAATGAAATGTTTGTCATCTTTGTTTTATCGACTTGCTGTATCTTCGCTGATGGAAGAGTAAACTCCATCTGACAATTAGATGCGCCTGCACCACGTTCCATATAAAGGATTGTCAATGTATGAGTCTGTTGTTTTTGTGCTTCTGTCAGATTTTCTTTATCACCAATATACTGCCACAAATCAACATCTCCTGTTGCTGCGCTATGAATACCACCAAGATCAATTACTATTTTCTTACCATCAAGAACTACCCATAAATCATCGTCACCTGTGAATTTGTAATTAAGTGGGCCTACATAATCACCAATTTTGAATGTGACATCATATCGCATTCCGAAATAATAGTTATGAGATGTTTGACTTTCTTCATAAGAAGTTTTCACGCTGTCTAATGGATAAAAATTGTCTCCTGCGCTTGCAACCCAATCTTTACTTCCATTTCTTACGCCCTTAAGTGTATAAGTATCACCTTTTCGGGCAAATTCCAAAGTGTAATCTTTATACACTTTTCTCAGATTTCTCGTTTTACCTCCGCCGAGGATACTTCCTCCGAATTGAACGCTATAATCGCTATCCACAAAAAATCCCGGTTCTGCGTAATTGAATATTACATTACCGTTATTATCAATTTCTTTTAACAATCCCGGAATTGTACTACTTCCTCCAGTGTAACAGTTTGCATCTTTTGTATCGTTATTACTATCCTTCAAACTAATCTTATACTTTTGATACTCCTGATAATTTTGATTAACGTTTGGATCATTCGAATTCGAGCCTGCAATAAGTTTTTGATTATTAACAATGTTTGGTGACTTATTATTTGTCAACTGATTAAATGAATAATAGGTACTATTTCTTGCTCCTGCTTTAACGGTATAGTCATAAAATTTAGTGCTTCCAGCAATCGTCTCATCTTTAGGAGTATAATAAACCTTAATTGTGCAATCACTTACGAATTTGATTTCATTAAGATCTGATATGCGTTCGAAGTTTCCATCTGTAGTACTCTTCGCTGCCCAATTTATTTTCCAGTTATCAGCTATGTCATAATTGCTTATGCTTTCCCCAGGTGATAATTCCTTTTTGCTTGCATATATCATAGGCTTTGAATTCTGGGTATCATCATAGTATTCAATGGTAACGTTAACCTTCGAATTACCTTTCTGAACAATGACATATTTTGAAAAATGCGGAGCATCAAATACAACTTTTCCTTCACCATCAACAGCACCCTTCATGTCTTCCGCTACGTTGTTATCATCCACATGCAGTACTGCTGCATCCTCGCTGGATGTAATCTCCGGGGTGTCTACGCTGACCTGTACCGGAGTGGTTGGCTGTACTTCGGAACCGTTTACCAGGAATTTGATATCGTAGGAGAAGATATTCTTGATGGAAAACTGTTCTTCGATCGCTTTTTCTTCTACTGCTTTTTCGATCTCTTTCACTTCATCTTCTGAAGTAATCTCTGTTACGGAGAGTTGTGCGTCTGCAGGAAGAGCATCGGCTGATCCATTTACTTTAACAGTAGCATTTCCTACTTGTACTGACCATTCTTTTTTCGAAGGTATTTCGATGTCAGGTGTATCAGACACATCTTCGGTAATCGTATTTTCAGTAGACACATCTTCAGTAGTTGTATCTTCTGTAGCCTCATCTGCCGCCGGTTCTGTTACGACTTCGGCCTGGCTCTGGCTGTCTGTGTTCTGTGGCTCATCTGCCGCCGGTTCTGTTACGACTTCGGCCTGGCTCTGGCTGCCTGCGTTCTGTGGCTCATCAGCGAATGCTGATGTCGCACTGCTAAGCACAAGTACCATGCAAAGCATGAATGCTATTAAACGTTTCTTTGTATTACTTTTCATGGCGTCCTCCTTCTATTCCTCAATTCTGACTTCGTAATTGTTATCAAGTGCTCCGTCTATCAGCTTCAATAATTCAAGGGCACTGCGGAAATGCTGCTCTCGCTGCTCTTCCACCCAAGTAACGCTGCCCTGCCAGGTACCGTTCTGCTGATCCATGATTTTTATTAAAAAAGTTCTTGTATTTTTTTGCTTTTTATTCATGTCAGTTTTCATCTGCCCTTCCTAATTATTTAGACTTTTTTATCTTATATAGGTATTGTATCTGACAAAGCATTACGTGAATCATTACCAATAACGAAAAATATTAACTTTTTTAAGCTATAACAAGAAATAGTAATGTTTTTGTAATAATATAATGATTTGATATCAGGGTCAAAATGTCAGAAAGCCGATGCAAGCTTGCTTGCAAGAGGATTTTTGACCTCTTGACCCGCCAAAAACATGAGTAAGTAGCCATTTTTCAAAGAAAAATGAGCGGATTACGAATGTTTTTGAGGATTGCGAGAGTGCAAAGCACGTAGCAATCTGGTATCAAAGGGATCAAAATACCTTTGGGTCCAAACATCATGATTTGTAGGAGTGCGTAATATTTGTGTCTGACTCTACTATATGTATTGGGATATTAGAATAGAAGTAAAAGTGGGGAATAATGTGATGGAAGTGCAAAAAGTATAGATTGTGGGGAGCGCATAGAAAAGGAGTGATCTGGTTATAGCGGTGAGGGAGAGGAATTTTCCGGACAAAAAGATCCCGTGACTGATATTGGGGAGATGCACTGCATCTTAGACGGTGATCAGCCACGGGGATTTTGGGTATTATTTAGTTCTGTTCAATGCCGAATTCTTTTAATAGTTTCTTTTGATATTCGATGTCTTCTGCGGCACGTTCCAGATCGTTGTAGCGTTTGGTATTTAGAAGACATATGGTTAATTGGTTTAATTCTGCTCTGATTTCCTCTCTGGCATCTTCCTTCAAGGTTTTCTCATATAAGTCTTTGTCATATGTCGTCAGGATCATATTCGTCACCTCCGCTCGATGTTTCTTGAGAAAATCTGCCAACACGTCCTGGTGAATACAGGTATCAATTGCTTTTTCTAATGCATCTTCTACAGAAGGTTCCGACTGTATATATTCCCTGACACATTGGACGAATATGGAATATTCTTTAAGCCTTCTGCAGTGCTTCATCAGTTCCTGATTGTGACCATAGTTGATATTCAACATGGTTGCGGTGCATTCCAGGCAAGGTGCTTCGTTATCTGTATTTTCAAAGCAGTCTGAAAGCCTTAACTCCATGGAATCTGGCTGATTTTTTGTACCATTGTAAAAGACAATATATTTCGGTTTTGGAAGCCGTACTCTTTTTTCATGGTAGATCATCAGATTATTATCTGTAACATACTAAAGATCATTCTCCATAACCGGTCTTTATACTGCCGGTTGTGGGTTTGTTTGCTATGGCGAGATTTCTTCTTTTGTCTTCTCATTGCTTACCTCCATTATAATAGAAAACAGTTCATAAGTAAATTCGCCATATCTCATGTTTCGTGTAGATATAATATTTTTCTACAATCAAAGAATTCATATATGATATATGATTCGATTTTCTACATACGCCTATTCAGATGGTACTGGAGTTTTTTGTGAAAAGCAATTAAGAAAGAATAAAATTTTAAAATAATTAAAAGGCACCCTCCGATCATATTCCGTGATCAGACAATGCCTGTATAATTCTTATTCATTCATGTAATGATATCTCTCGCAATGCCATTCCTTTAAACGAATGCATTGCTGAGAATTTTAAGCAGTTCAAGTACGCTTACAAACTGTTGTGTAGAGTTACCTTCAATCCAGCGGACGATGCCCTGCCAGGATGAATTCTGGCGGTATCTGACATTGAGAAAGAAAGTCCCTTTTTGTCCACGATTCTCGATGAAATCTTCCGGTGACTGTACTTTATCAAGCCGGTCAACACCTGAAAACTGGGTTGAAGTGAAAGAACGTGCGCTGGTGGATGCCTGTGGAAATTCGAGTCTGTCGAAGAAATCATCAGCTAATTCGATCAGCTGAAGGATATTGGTGAATTTCCAGGGTTCTTTGCTGTAGCAGTGATAAATCCGACCGGACAGCTCTCCATCATTAATATTATCAATACACATGTTAATAAAGTTTGGTGCATACCAACTGATTTGATAGCTCTGTTCCATAAATTATCTCCATTTCTGCCCTGCTGCGAAGATAACATGATTGCAGCTTACCAGGTTTTATTCTCAGTATTGAACTGAATCGGTGAATCTTGCCGGTCTACTTCGGCTACAGAGGACACGAAGTAGTCCAGGTACTGCTTCCAGCTTTTATGCTCTCTGGAGAAGTATCTCTGGATTCTGTCGAAAATCATGCTGCAGTTCTCTTTGTTCGTACCAACGAGAAGTATCAGAAACTGTGATGGGCTGTATTTGGTAAAGGAGTCTCCTTTACGCAGACACTGCTGGATCGTATTCTGAAGCTCACCTGAAAGAACTTCAAGCTTGTCCGGCTTGTCCATCGGCATTCCTTTTCCGTTGGTGATGCTACATAACATTAAGTATACGGACTGTCCGTTCCTCTCAATGATTTGGGAAACGAGACGGTAACTGTCACGGAAACTTGGCAGGCTGCAGTAAAAAGCACCGCCGCGTATATCGTCCTCTTTCAGACGTTCCTTGATGTCGCCGAGTTCCTGTGGTTTGTAGTTAAGGCGGCTGCTCATCTGCTCGAACTGCTGCATCATATGTTCAGAAGGGCGGATTCCAAGCTCTTCGAAAAATAATTTGGCAGTGTTCTCATATTCCTGCACAGCATCCTTATAGCGGTTCAATGCCATATAGCAGTCGATGCGGACGGATTGCCATTCATCGAACGGATATAACTGGCATGCCGGCTCACAGAAACGAAGCGCCTCTTCATAATCTCCGCGTTCGATCAGAAGCTTACAGAGCTCCTGAAGGGATTCAGAATAAATATTCTTATATTGGACGCTTTCAACAAGGACCCATTCATCTCCTGAAAGTTCTGGAAGAAATTCCCCACGGTACATCAGACAGATCTTCTTAAGAAGTGCCAGCTTTTTTACCTTATCGGTACACGTCTGCACGTCTTTTGACAGAACCTTAAACTGATGTGCATCAACTTCGGTCGGCATCGGAGCATCCCATCGGTAAATACCTTTTTTGATGTTGATATAATCATGGCTCGGAAGTCCGGCATCTACGATAATCTTTTTAAGACGGTGTGCGGTTACCCGAAGGTTGTTGGCAGCATCGGCAAGTTCTTCTCTTCCGTATAATTCATCAAGAAGCTTATCTCTGGAGATACCGGTATCGCCATGGTAGAGTAATATCTGTAACAATTTCATTGCTTTTGTCGTTGTGTTGCGTCCGAATGATACGGGAATCTCTCCGTAGCTTGCTGAGAATCCTCCGAATAAACGGACCTTTAAGACAGGTAAATGATCACTCATAAATTAACCCCCAATTTTACTATTGTGATGGTTTATAACTGATTTCTATTGTAATGGTCTTTGATTTCTTTGTCAAATAAATTAAAGCATATTAGACCAAATAACTTCTTTTAATGTTTTGATTATGCTATAATTTTTCTAGTTGAGTTTTTGGGACTGTTTCACTGTGGAAAAGAAAGGAGGAATTCTGTGCGGCAGAACGATTTATATGAACAAAAAAGACGCTGGCAGAGGATTTTTCTTTTCTTTTTTCTGCTATTTCTGACAGGTGTACTGATACCTGGCGGATGTGCATCGGAGGGGAAAAAAAGCCAGTCCGGGAAAAAGGGGGATCCGAGAGATCCGTCGGCGCAGGTGCTTCAGACGGAGGCTTCCGGTGAAGTGACATATGGAAATGACCTGGTTGTACTGGATGCATCCCATACGGCAGATGGCTATGTGATGATCTGTTATAATGGAAGTAATGAAAAAGTCAAGCTCCAGGTGACATCCCCGGATGGCACAGAGTATACCTATCCGGTTACGGTTGTTGGTGATTATGCGGTTTATCCGCTTCCGGGCGGGAATGGTTCTTATAAGGTAACACTTCTGGAGAGTGTGTCTGTAGATGACAATCTGTATGCGGTAAGCTTTACCCAGGATCTGGACGTACAGATCACAGATGAATTTGCCCCGTTTCTGCATCCGAATTATTATGTGAATTTCACGGCAGATTCCAAGTGTGTAAAAAAGGGTGAGAGTCTTGCAGGAAAGGACTGCTATTCTGATCTGGATGTGGTAACGCAGATTTATAATTTTGTAATTAAAAATATTTCCTATGATAAAAAGAAAGCGGAGAATGTTCCGTATGGGTACACACCGGATCCGGATGAGACACTGGATACTGGGAAAGGAATCTGTTTTGATTATGCGGCGTTGATGTCGGCAATGCTCCGGTCGCAGCGGATTCCGACGAAGCTGGAGGTTGGCTATTCCGGTGATGTGTATCATGCATGGATCAGCTGTTATGTTGATGAGATCGGCTGGGTGGATAACATCATTGAATTTGACGGAAAGAACTGGTCGATCATGGATCCGACACTTGCTGCAAACAACAGTGCTTCGGATGTGAAGAAGTATGTGGGAAATGGAAAGAATTATGTCACAAAGTATACCTATTAGATAAAAGGAAGCCGGATAAGAAGAATGTGGCAGGAATGTGAAAAGGAGGATGGCATATATGGAAAAGCGGACACAGCAGGGGAAGCTTACGAATCTGGAAATTGCTTCGTTCTGCAGTGAAATGGCAATGATCCTGAAGTCTGGGATTTCTTCCCTGGAGGGAGTTGATCTTCTCCGGGAGGATGCGCAGACGAAGGCAGAAAAAGAGCTGTTGGATGAGATTTATCAGTCAGTGATGGATACGGGCAGGCTGGATCAGGCGCTGGAAGAGACGAAAGTATTTCCGGAGTATCTGATCCGTATGACGCAGATCGGAGAAGAGACAGGAACTTTAGATGAAGTAATGGAATCTCTGGCGGAGCATTATGACCGAGAGGAAGCAATCAGGAGAAGTGTCCGGAGTGCCATCTCCTACCCTCTTCTGATGATCGGGATGATGCTGGTGATCATTATCATTTTGATGACAAAGGTTATGCCGGTATTTGATCAGGTGTTCCGCCAGTTTGGTCAGGAAATGACCGGATTTTCAAGAGGGATCCTGCTTGCAGGCAATGCTCTTTCCAGATATTCGGCGGTGTTTGCGGTACTTTTGGCGGTGATCGTCTGTGCGGGTATTTATTTTACAAAGACAGAGAGCGGCAGAAAGAAACTGTATCACATCGGATCCGGGTTTGCATTTTCAAGGGAGCTGAAGGATAAGCTGTCGGCATGCCGGTTTGCCGGAGGAATGTCACTGGCGCTGAAAAGTGGACTGACGCCGGAACAGGGAATGGAATTTTCAGAGAACCTGATCGAGGATGATGATTTCCGGAAGAAAGTAGCAGAATGCAAAGCGGATATGGAAAATGGAACGGATATCGCAGAGGCACTGGTGAAAGCCGGAATCTTCACAGGTGTTTATGCGCGGATGACATCCATTGCCGGGAAAGCCGGAATGATGGATGAGATGATGGGAAGGATTGCCGATGAGTGTGAGGAGGAAGTGGATGAAAAGCTTTCTTCTATGATCGCAGTTCTGGAACCGACGCTGGTGATCATCCTGTCGGTGATCGTCGGAACGATCCTTCTGTCGGTTATGCTTCCGCTTCTTGGAATTATGTCAGGACTTTAGGAGGTATGCTATGTGGAGAAAAGAACGGGAACGGTTTTATCACGGAAAACGGCAGCACCCACTTCGGAATTTCTGTCTGTCCCTTCTGCTGTTTGTATGTATCTGCAGTGCTTTTTTCAGTGGATTTGAAAGGCTTTCGGACACGACAAGACGCAGGCAGAAGGAAAGTCTGGAAAATGCACTCTGGCGTGGTGTGACGCAGTACTATGCGCTGGAAGGACACTATCCGGAGACGCTTGATGATCTGACGGAAAACTGTGGGATCCAGTATGACAAGAAGCAGTTTTTTATTGATTATCAGATTGCCGGTGCCAATATTCTTCCGGACATTACGGTGATCGAACGATAGGAGGAAATGGGCATGAAGCGTAGAAATGAAAAAAAGCATGTGATTGATTTTCTTTTTCCTCTTGCAGTCTTTTTCGTGCTGGCGGCATCATCGGTCGCCATTGTGGTTCTTGCATCGGGATTTTACATCCGGCAGGTGAAGGCCTCGTCGGATTCCTATTCGGGACGGACGGCACTTGCCTATGTGACGGAGAAAATGCACCAGAATGATGAAAATGGTGCGATAGCAGATGGAACTTTCGATGGGGAAAATGCTCTCGTGATCCGGCAGCGTTATGATGAGAAGGATTATGTGACATATCTGTATGCGTATGATGGATACTTAAGAGAGCTTTTTATCCAGGATGGAACGGAAGCAAAAGCATCCGATGGACGGAAGATCCTGGCAACAAAAGACTTCGAGGCTAAGGAAACTTCAGATGGGATTTTTCATCTGTATTGTGAAAATGAAGACGGGAAAAAGACAGATACATTTGTCAGTGTGAAGAGCGCTGCAAGATAGGAGAAGATTTATGGAACGGACACCGGCAAAGCGTTCCAGCCTGTTTTTGCTGGAACTGATGATTGCAATTTTATTTTTCTGCCTTGCTTCTGCGGTGTGTGTGCAGATTTTTGTGAAGGCGCACACGACCAGCCGTAAGACACAGGAACTGAATACGGCGCTTGAGAAGGTTTCCGGGTATACAGAGCTTTTTCTTGCGGATGCGCTGACGGAGGACACGGAGATCTTCTATGACGCAGACTGGCAGGAATGCAGTAAGGATGAGGCTTCGTATGAGATCGTGATCCGGGTGGAGCCGGATGGAAAGCTTTTGCATGGAACATTTACGGTGCAGCGCCTGTCCGGAGAACAGCCGGAAGAAATCTATTCGGTGGAAACAGACCGGATGACAGGCACGGAAAGGGAGTGACAGGATGAAGAGAAAGAAAAGGGGATCATACCCGGGGATTCAGATCGGAACGTCGTACCTGCTTGTGATCTTTGTAATCCTGTGTCTGGTGACATTTGCCACACTCTCACTGTCAAGTGCAAAAAGGGATCAGAGTTATAGTCAGCAGCTTGCCGGCCGGGAAACGGCGTATTGTGAGGCAAATGCAAAAGCGGCGCAGATCATGGCGCAGATTGATGATGCATTTGCAAAAGAGGATCCTGTATTTGCGATTCGGCAGATTGAGGGCGTGACAGCTGAAGAAGACGGAGCGAATCTGGATATTTCCTATGTGGTTCCGGTCACGGACAGTCAGAATCTGGAAGTCGAGATCCTGGCAGATCCGGTAAAGGGAACGCAGAAGGTTGTAAAATGGAAAGAGTCAGCATCTGAGAAATGGGAAGAAAAGTCAACACTTCCGGTCCTTGGAAGTGACTGACGCGAAAGGAGTTTGAGCTATGGATATCATTGTATTGCTTCAGCAGGCAGTTTTAAATCATGCATCGGATATATTTGTTGTAGCAGGTCTTCCGGTTTCTTATCGGGCAAATGGAAGAATCTGCAGGGAGAAGGAAGAAAAGCTGATGCCGCCGCAGACGAAAGAATGCGTTGAGGAATTATATAAGCTGGCAGGAGGACGGGACATCCGGGTTCTTGAAGAAAAAGGAGATGATGATTTTTCTTTTGCTGTTCCGGGACTTTCGAGATTCCGTGTCAGTGCGTACAAACAGAGGGGTGCGCTCTCAGCCGTTATCCGTGTGATCACATTTGAACTGCCGGAGCCGGATGAGATCGGGATTCCGGATCCTGTGATGAGCTTTTATAATCTGTCAAAAGGTCTGGTGCTTGTGACGGGCCCGGCGGGAAGTGGAAAATCTACTACGCTTGCCTGTCTGGTGGATAAGATCAATCATTCAATGGAAAAGCATATCATTACGCTGGAAGATCCGATCGAGTATCTGCACCGGCATGATAAAAGTATTGTAAGCCAGAGGGAGATCAATGTGGATACGGAAAGCTATGTCAATGCACTACGTGCTTCGCTCCGGCAGAGCCCGGATGTGATCCTGCTTGGTGAAATGCGTGATTATGAGACGATCGATGTGGCAATGACAGCAGCGGAAACCGGGCATCTGGTATTTTCTACCCTGCATACGATCGGAGCAGCAAATACGGTTGACCGTATCATTGATGTATTTCCGGCAAACCAGCAGAGGCAGATTGCAGTTCAGCTGTCCATGGTATTGCAGGCTGTAATTTCACAGCAGCTTGTGCCGACAGTGGATGGAAAACAGGTCCCGGTATTTGAGATCATGACGATCACTCCGGCGATCCGCAATATGATCCGCGACAATAAGGTTCCGCAGATTGATGGAATCGTGTATTCGTCTAATAAAGAAGAAATGCATTCGATGGATTTTGGTCTTCTGAATCTGTATAAAGAGGGGAGGATCACAGCGGAGACGGCTCTCTCCTATGCATCAAATCCGGAAATGCTGAAGAAAAAGCTATAGAGAAACATAACAGGAAGGGGCTGCGGTGAAGCAGTCTCTTCCTGTTTATCGTCAGTGTTTTAAGATTTAGTCAAGGGCTGCAATTGCTTCGATCACGATATCATACTGTTTTTTGACATCGGTGATCAAACCGTCAAGGTTGTCGTATTCCTGGCTGCGGAGCTTTTCGGTCAGAGCACTGCTGACATTGTAAAGTGCAGTAAATCCAAGGTTTACGGCAACACCTTTTAAGGTATGCATTGCACGAAATGCGGTTTCGTAGTCCTTTTTAGCCCAGGATTCTTCAAATAAAGCCATATTGTTGTCTTGCGGAAATTTGAGGACAAATTTGTGTATCATATTTTCATTCATAAACCGGTGAAGAATATCATTATAATCGCCACCAATTTTTACATAACATTCTTGAAGTGTCATTGTCTACAGTCCTTTCTGAACTTTTTTATCTTTGTGAAATCCGTATATTTTTGCCCCCAACATTTTAACATGATTGTAGCATGGCGCGTTATGCTTTACAAGATATTTCATATTATGAATTGTTATGGTAATGAAAAAGGCTTATTTATTCGAAGAAATTGCATCATTTAACTGATTGTACCATTCTTTAGTCTGTGCTTCGTTGCTGCTGTTCAGAAAAATGGTGGTATCTGTTGTCTTTATCTGAAGAACCGGAGGATGTTCAATCCAGATATACATCTGGCAATGTCCGGTTTTGCTGCCACGGAAATTACCGAGAAGTTTGCTGTTATCTTCGGAACCATCAGACCAGTAGAATTTTTCATCCGGCAGATTATCCAGAAGAGTTACTGATTCCACATCAGCGAGAGCAAAGGTTGCTGTTTTATAGCCGGATGTAATAGAATACTGGGCAGCATTTTCCGTCAGGCGGATCGGTGTAAAATCGATCCGGATACAGAGGATACACATCCAGAGGAGAAGAAGTCCGGTGCCGACGAGCATTCCTCCGGTGACATATTTTGCAGAAGGGTGTCCGTAGTTCAGAGAATAATTCATGCTGTTCACACGGTCCTGTACAAAATACCGTTTGTCATTTGGATTGTTGTACCAGCCTTTTCGCCAGTAATAGTCATCATCAATATAAAATGGTGTGCTGTCCTGGGAGAGGATCCGCTCTTTTTCCTTACGCAGCCAGAAAAACATGATCAATATGATGGCAGCCGGTATCAGTTCGAGGAAAATGTAGATGCCCATTCCAACTCCGCCAATCCAGTTGCTGGATGCAATATCCCGGATGATCCCGAGATAGGCGCCGGTATTGCAAATGTTGGAGACAAAAAGGAATATGGTGTATAAACGCTTTTCCAGTGCATTGATCTGCAGGTTGATCTGTGAATTTTCACTGTAAATTTTGTTTGGCATATGGGCGAATAAATAGCCGGTACCCATGTAAGCTGCCGCGACAAGAATTGTGCAGAGAAGCATGACTCTTCCATCACTTTCGGTCAGCAGATAAGTACGGACCTGTGGGAAAAACAGAGGGATCAGAATCACTGCAGCCGGGATCAGATGAAGCTTTGCAGGCAGTATCTTTTTCGCAATTTGTGAGGAAGTGCGGGTATCCACTGCAGCGGACACATCTGCATTTGCTGAGCTGATCCATCCATTTTTCTGCTTAATGTCGTATACTTTCTGGTGATAATGATAGACACGGAGAATGGTAAGAAGGCAGAATTCTACGAACCACAGTGTCCATACGGTAATAAAAATAGAAAAGTAAGTAAAGCAAAGCAGGCATACTGCAATTCCTGCAAGCATGTTCCACAAATAAAACTGGCGGTTGCGCTTTTTATAAAGCTGGAGAAGCTCTTTTACGTCGGGATGTTCAAGTTCAGATTTAGGAATATGGACTCCCATCAGCATTCCTTCCCGGTATTTTGCAATATTTCCATAGACTCCGGCAAAGATGCCGACCATGGAAATGTCTGTAATTAAAAATATAATCAGCATCATCATTTCGCTGTTACCTCCATTTCGTTAAATGCTCTCTGGCAGAATTCCAGGAAGTCGGTCAAAGTCATGCCGTGGAACTTTGCTTCTGCGCTTAAAAGTTCCAGTTCATCTGCCAGCTTTTCGTCAAAGCGGTTATCTTGTGGAGCAGAGGAAGTGGGATAACAGATGGTTGTTCCCTTACGGCGGTCTGTCTCGAGGAAGCCTTCTGTTTTCAAAAGCTGGTAAGCTTTGCTGACGGTCATGGTGTTGATACCGAGATCGGTTGCCATCTGGCGGACGGTCGGAAGCGATTCCCCCGGCTCAAATTCCCCTCGCCCGATTCCTTTGACAATCTCGTTGCGCAGCTGAAGGTAGATCGGGACTTCGGACTGCATGTTGATCTTGATGATCATATATCGGCATCTCCTTTCTGTGAGATTTGATTGTATTATACCACGTAATACAAATAATACAATAGGAGGATAAAAAAACAGGAAAATGCTGTACACGCTTTCAAGGATAAATGAAGATTAGAATTTGTTTTCCTGAAAGCGCATATGTCAGTTTCCTGATTTTTTATGTGGTTTGTGTTTTGATTAAGTTAAAAGGATTGGCTGTTTGTATGGGAATTAATAAAATTCTGCATATAAACGCGGATATTTTCCATCTGTTCTTTTGTAACCGGATTGCTATATGGAATCCTGTCAATAATGCGGTTTAAGTAGTCATTTTCCGCTATAATATCAAAGCTTTCTTTGAAGTTAATATCGAAGAAATAGACGATATAAGATACCCAGTAATCCATCTGTGTGACGCGGTCTGCGGAAAGGATACATTTATTTTCAAACACTGTTTCGTATACCTTTTGGGTTATATTCTGTGTACCGAGTTCTCCTTCAGAAACGTTAATAAAGGTGCTTGTGGAGTCTACGAGCTTTACCCGGCAGTTGTCCAGCTTGTCCTCATCACGGATCAGCTTTGCGTGTAAAAGTGTCTGCGGATCTGAGATCTCAGGGAGTTCATAATCGCTGTGATGGGCGATTGCAGTGTAAATGATGGAGTCCCATTTGTCATCCGGAAGAAAGCGGCGGATCATGCATTCATCAAAAAGCACCTTTACACCGTAAGTAGCGTGATCCATTGTGCCAGGCTCAAAGCTGTCGTAGCGCTTTAACTGCTCAAAACGCCCGATGTCGTGAAGGAGTGCAATCAGCCTTGCAAGGTCGGTGTCTTCGGCTGAAAGATGCATCCTTCCGGCAAGCTCTTCTGCCTGTTTTACAACGCCGTAGGTGTGGATGATTTTTAATTTTATGCGGTCATTTTCGCGGTCGTATCCGTTAAGGTAAGATTCAAATTCTTGTTGTGCGAGTGGATAGTACATGAAATTAAGCCTCCTGGAAATATATGGTTAGTGATTAGCTTCTGAAAGAGATGCCAGTGAATTTTTAAAGGATTCAAATCTTTTTGTAAATTTCTCGTCCATATTTTCTTATATCCTCCAATAATAACTGATTTCCACATTCATCAAGATTGACAAGGTCTATTGTGTATAAAGTGGGTAAATTATCAAGCTCTTCCCGTAGATTTTCTGTATCTGGAATACCGGATACGGCGATGTCAATATCACTTCGTTCTGTCGCAGTCCCTTTGGCACGGGAACCAAAAAGAATAACGGTAGAAGCAGAATATTTTTTTGACAGATTTATAATTTCTTCTAAAATACTATTGATTGTCATAAGAATACCCCTCTATTCAGAAATCCCAATAAATTCATAAGCAATCCGCGGAGTCCCGTCACTGACGTAAATAATCCCACATTCTTCAAATCCATTCTGCTTAAAGCAAGCCTGCATTGGTTGATTATCCTTGTGGGTATCTACACGCAGATGTGAGATTTGTGTCTTGCAAAAATCAAAGCAAGCCCGTGCAATCCCTTTGGTTGTTCCGTCAGATGCAAGGCGGTGAACGGTTCCGTATGGAGCCTCGGAACGCCAGCTTCCATTTTCAATGAGTTGATAGTTCGGCTCGTCTCCGATGATAAGTGTAAAAGTGGCAACGACCTTATCATTTTCTACGCAGACATAACTGTTACCATTCTGGATATCCGGTTCGAGATCTTCGAGAGCCGGATAATTTGCATTCCATTGTGTCGGGTTTCCGGTTGCGTGCATGAACTGGCGGGCGGTGTCAAAAATATTTAAAATCGTGTCTACATCTTCTGGAAGTGTTTTTCTGATTAACATAGTGTTTCGTTACCTTTATCTGTTTTTTGCTGTATATGAAGTATAACATTTGAAATAAAAAAAGAAAAGGTGGAGAAGAAGGGATTTCTGGAAGCGGTAAGGATTTTGCTTTCAGAAAAAAATATGCTGTTTGAGTCTTTGCGTGAGAAGCTGGAAAGCTATCCGGAATTGAACAGTATGCTCTATTCGCTTTTATTTACGGGAAAAGCAATTGTGTAACAATCAGAATTAAAAAATGCCAGGCAGGATACAGCATGCAAAGGAGGAAAAGGGATTGCTGTACCCCGTCTGGCGTTTTCGTATACGGGAAGCTTTGGGGAATTGCCCATATACGATTTACTGAATTTTATCGAATGTAATGTGGGCACTTGGGGAATGCACCACAATCTTATAATCATTTGGATAATATCTTGTAGAGAATACGAATTCTCCGTCATTTACAAATACTTCAACGGAAGAAGTATCTGCAAGGATTTTTACATTTTCCAGAGTGCCGACTTCGGCGTAGCGAAGGCTTCTGCCTGCGGATACGGAAGTTTTACTTTTGGTTGTGAAATGCATCTGGAACCGTCCATTCTCATAGTCAAGGATCAGTTCATCTGAAAGGACAGCCTGGAAATGATTCTCCTTAATTCCATCTACATTTACTTCATATACCGGGCAGCCACTCTGGGTAAGTTCATTCTGAACATCCTGAAGCTGTTGTTTTTTTGCATCCAGCTCGCGAACCGGTTTCTGGCAGACTTTGCCATCTTTTATGAAGACTTCTCTTGGAAATGTAAAGCAGTGCTGCCATCCGTCTTTGATGGTCGGATTGGTATATTCTTTGCAATCCGGCATTCCCATCCAGCTGATATGGATGCGTCTTCCATCTTCTGCTTCGAAGCTCTGCGGAGCGTAATAGTCAAAACCATAATCCCACAGATGATATGGGGATAATTTGTAGGAATCTAAAATGTCGCCGTCCACAAGGAAGTAACCGGACTGGTATACATTTCGGTCAGCCCACTCTTTGCCTTCCAGGCCCTGGACGGAGGAAGAAAGGATTTTGATGCCGTCCGTTTCAAAATAATCCGGGCATTCCCACATATAACCGAAAGGCTTTTCGGATTCTACACGGCTGCGGAAGTGCCAGTTTATTTTATCGGAGGATTCAAAAATCAGTGCCTGACCGACATCATTTTTAGTACGTGCGCCCTGGATCATGTAGTAGGTATCGTCCTTTTTCCAGACCTTCGGATCGCGCACATGGCAGGTCAGGTCAGAAGGATAATCGCTGTTGCGGAGCAGTTCTTTTTTGCTGCCAAAATGGATTCCGTCTTTGGTTGTGACGAGTACGGTATTTGCCTCACGACCGGTGTTGATATAATCAAAATCTCCATCTTCCAGTTTGACATTTCCGGTGTAGTAAAGATACATTGTACCGTCTTCGAGGAAGGCAGATCCGGAATATACACCGTGGCAGTCAAATGGCTGATCCGGGTAGAGGGATACGCCTTTGTATTCCCAGTCGATCAGATTGGTGCTGGTGTAATGACCCCACATTTTCACACCGCCTTCGGCGTTAAATGGGGAGTACTGGAAAAATGCGTGGAACACACCATCCATCTGACAAAGACCGTTCGGATCGTTGAGCCAGCCAACCGGAGGCATCAGGTGCAGTTTCTCGCGGAACTGTGTGCCGGATGTCTGTTCTTTTGCTGTCTGGTTCTCTTCTGCTGTATTTACTAAGTTTACAAGATCTCTGGTTAATGCGTTCATATTGATTCACTCCTGGAAATAGTTCCGCAGGCAACGGTTCGGAAAACGTATTGATACGGATATCCGACACCTGCTGCGGGAGACAAATCTGATTATTTGTCATGAGTTATTTTATTTCGTAAGTTTCATAACAGATGATTTACCGGTTACAGTGCCGGGTGCGGCACATTCTACAGAATCATACAGATCTGTATTGGTAAGAATCATCATGGTTGTTGCCGGATGTCCGGCTTCTTTTATTGCATTTAAATTTGCTTCGATCAGCACGTCTCCGGCGTGTACTTTTGCACCGTCAGATACTTTCTTTGTAAATCCAGTTCCATCCATTTTTACAGTGTCGATTCCGACATGGATCAGAAGCTCTGCGCCGCCGTCAGTCAGGATGCATACTGCGTGACCGGTATCAAAAATGCTTACGATTTCGCCATCACAAGGTGCGGTGATGATGCCGTCAGCAGGTTCGATCGCTACGGTTTTTCCAAGGACTTCTGCTGAAAATGTATCGTCTGCGATCTGATCATTTGGAATGATCTTTCCATTTACTGGAGCATTTAACACTTCTTCGGAAGAAGTGGTTTTTGTATTGTCTGAAGCTGTTTTGGTTTCGGAAGCAGCAGATTCTTCGCTGTCTGTTTCCTCTACGGAAGCTGCAACAGTAACAGGAGCTTCTGCGACTGGTTCTTTCTTCTTGTCTTTGTAAAGTGCGAAGGATACTGCAAATGCAACACCGACTGCGATTGCCATCTCAATGACGTATTGAAGTGGCTGGTTCAGGCAGAGCAGGATTCCGAAGATACCGGTTACACCTGTTCCTTTTGCACCGAGGTGAACAAGGGAAGCATAAAGGGCTCCGCATCCTCCACCGATGCATCCGGCGATAAATGGTTTAAAGAATCTTAAGTTTACACCAAAGATTGCAGGTTCTGTAATTCCCATAAATGCACTGAGTGATGATGGAAGTGCAAGGGATTTGATCTTCTGATCTTTTGATTTTACAGCAACGGCAAGTGCTGCCGCACCCTGTGCCACGTTTGCTGCACTTGCGAGTGGCAGCCAGTAGGTTACACCGTATTTTGCAAGCTGTCCGATATCGATGGCTGTGTACATTTGATGGATACCGGTAACAACGGTCGGTGCATATAAACTACCCATGATCAGACTTCCAAGTCCGAGTGGAAGTGTCAGCATCCACTGGATTGCTCCGAGGATTGCATTTTCAGCCCATACGAAGATTGGTCCGACGATGGAAAGTGTAAGGTATCCGGTTACGAATACGCTGACAAGCGGTGTGACAAAAAGGTCTAAAACTTCCGGTACGATCTTGTGAAGCTTCTTTTCAAGTACGGATAAGATCCATACAGCGATGACAACCGGAATAACGTGTCCCTGATAGCCGACCATGTCAATGTGATACAGTCCGAAGAACACGCTCTGTGTCTGCTGAACACCTTCTGTTGCAACTGTGTAGGCGTTCTGCAGGGACGGATGGATCATGATCATACCGATAACTGCGCCAAGGTAAGGATTTGCGCCAAATGCTTTTGCAGCGGAGAATGCAATCAGGATCTGCAGGAATGTGTAAGCAATGTTACTGAAAAGGGTTGCAAATACATAGATCGAGCTGGTTGTGCTGATGTGTAAGAACCCGTTACTGTTCATGAAATCCAGTGCGTTCATGATTCCCATAAGGAAACCGCTGGCTACGATCGCCGGGATGATCGGTACGAAAATGTCTCCCAGAAGCTTGATGGCTTTCATAAACCAGTTCTGCTTTTCGGCAGCAGCTTCTTTTGCTTCTGCTTTCGTGCTGGCTGTGATGCCTGCGATTGCAATAAATTCATCAAATACTTTGTTGACGGTTCCTGTTCCGAGAATGATCTGGAGCTGTCCGGATGCTTCAAATACCCCCTTTACCCCGTCTACATTCTCAAGTGCTGTCTTATCCGCTTTCGTGTTGTCTGCAATGACAAGGCGAAGTCTGGTAGCACAATGGGCAGCAGATACGATGTTCTTACTTCCACCCACATGATTCAGAATTTCCTTTGCGGTTTTTCTGTAATCCATATTCTCTCCTCCTTTAGATACAATGTGTAATCGATTTCATATCTTATGCTTAAATAATATGAAAAAAAATGCCATTTGTAAATATGGCATTTTTACTGATAATTCATATTGTTTTTTGTGAAAAGTGTTGAAAGAAACTTTCATTTCCTTAAGAAACTCCGGGAAATCAGGAAAATCAGGTAAGATTTTCGGAGTCTGAAGGGTCTGCTCCAACAAGACGGAAGCCGAGCTTCATCTCGATCGGGATCTGTTCTCCTCTTTCAATACTGTCAAGAAGTAGCTCTGCGCCGCGGATTCCACTGGTTTTGTAGCCGAAATGGATGGTTGGGATTCCTCCGGTGACGGCTTTTAACATCTGGTTATCTCCGAATCCGGTTACTCGGATGGACGTATTTTCAAGGATATAGCGCATTCTTGCACCTGCATCGGCTGCATTTGTCGGAATCTGCTTTTTTAAGTAGGTCTGAATGGCTTCGATTGCTCCCGCTGCTATGGTATCGGTTGCACATGATATGACATCGATATCACATTTGCTTTCTAAAAGATCCAGAGCAGACTCATATCCAGATTCCAGCGTGAAGGCTGAGGTTCGCTTATTTTCCTCGAAAAGCGTGACACCTGCATTTTTGAGTCCTGCGATAAATCCGTCCTCTCTTGCGGCACCTGCCGCCTTGTCATCGCGGGTAACGCCGATGTAAGCAACTCCTTTTTTACTGAATCCGGCAACGGCCTGTCCCATTGCCTTTCCTGCACCGTAATCGTCGTGGTAAATGCAGTTTGCGTGTGAGGTGCGCTGCCCGATCACGACAACAGGAACCTTTGTCTCTTTTAAAAATTTCCGGTGACCGGCGGTGAACATCGTACCGACAAGAATAATTCCGTCCACCGGATAATTTTCAAATAACCGGAGGTATTCTACTTCCTTTGCAGGGGTGTTGTCGGTTCCGGCAAGAAGCATCTGATAGCCTCTTTCGGCGAGAACACTTTCAATTCCGGCAGTGATCCGGCTGATGGATTCGGAATTGATCTTCGGGACGACCACGCCCACCAGGCTTGCTTTTTTGGTACGAAGCATACGCGCCTGTGCGGATGGCTGGTATCCGGTTTCTTCGATGACTTTACGGATCTGTTCTTTTTTTCCTTCACTGACGTAGCCGCCGTTCAGATATCTGGATACAGCTGCGCTGGAGACACCGGCGAGCTGTGCGATTTCTTTGATGGTCATAATCTGGTAAATAAAACTCCTTTGTATTTGATACTCTTATTATAGTGGAAAGCAAAATAACAGACAAGACCGGAGAAAGGAGAAAATCCAATCTTGGTCTTGCCTGTATTATTTGGGTTATAACTTTTTAAAATGATGTGAGTGTCAAAAGTAAATTTTGCCGCTCACATCATTATTATAATCTGCGATACAGATTTTTATAGCGTTTTTTGTCCTCTTTCGTTAAGATAACAGCCAGAAGCAAGAATGCGACTCCTGTCAGAAGAACGATGATCCAGGTAAAGATTGGCGTATGATTTTTGTAAATAAATCCGATCAAAAGCTGGTACAGACTCATAAATCCGATACGGATGATCTCCATCAACCCGTGGATTCTTCCGCGGTGGCTGGATGGGATACGCCTGGTCATGTACGGGCTTTCCGCCAGCATGTAAGAAATCTCACCCCATGTCAGTACGACCATTGCCGCATAATAGAACGGGATGTGCCCGGAAAAGAGGATGAACAATACGTAGCCGACCAGTGTCAGTAAAAATCCGTAGATTGTCTTTTTCGGTTCGGAGGATCGCTTCAGGATCTGGGTGATAAATGGTGTGAAGAGAACAACGATAAAGCAGTTGATGCTGGTAACTGTTCCGAATATCACCGCACCGGTATCCCCGTGCAGACGGATCAGATCCATAGGAAAGAGATAATTATACATCTGGTAAAGTGCTGTGTACCCGCTGGTGATCAGAATGAACAGCAGAACAAGCCGGTTTTCTTTAAGAATCGTCAGCAGGCTTTCCCCGTGGCGTTCGGCCTGATAAATGGCGTTGCTATCATTTTCTTCTTTTTCCGGTGTGATATTCTGTACAAAGAAATAGATCAGCACAGAAGAAGTGCCGATGGAAATTCCACTGAGCAAAAATGCAAGCCATAAGTAATTGCGAAACATAAATCCGGCTACAGCAGAAGCCATCACGCCGCCGAGATTTGCTGTCAGATACTGGAGGGAATACCCTCTCTCCCTGTCCTTGCTGAGGGTGATGTCCGCAGTAAGCGAATTGTAGGACGGATTTTCCATGTTCTGGCAGGTCGATGCGATAAACATCAGCACAATGGATTTTGTCGTCAGCGGGAGCAGTCCGCAGATGATATAAGAAATGACGGAAATCATATCCAGGTAAACGATATTCATTTTCTTATTAAAACGATCGGCCATCTTTCCACCAATCAGATTTGCCGGGATCGTCAGGATCCCCATCAGTGCCGTGATCCAGGCAACCTGCACGGCATTCATCCCAAGCTTCTGGCTTAAGATCATCGTCAGCATCGGACGGACCATTGCCCCCATGGCCGTCACAAAGCGTCCGAAGCATAAGACATAGTTTTCTTTTCTAAGACCTTTGTATTGTGAAATTAGATTCATGATACATTTTCCCCTTTGCATATTCCCCAGTTTTAAACTACTAATAATATACAATGAGGGCACTTTTTTGTCTATCTTATTCCGTCGGGTTTCAGCAAAAAATGGTGGTTGATTGAAGCCGGAAAATGATGTATGTTAGTACTTAGGAAATAGAAGGTGTAGGGGATTACGACTGAGCGAAAAAGGAGAATATGATGAAATCAGAAGAAGTTACGAGAATACTGGAAAATGCCATCCGTATCGGAAAAGGTGTGATCCGGTATGGAAGTGTCGCATCGTATATTCCGGAGCTTGCCAAGGCAGATAAGAATAAACTTGGGATCTGCCTTTACACAATAGACGGCAATCAATTTGAGACCGGAAATACAGAGGACAGATTTACGATACAGTCCATTTCCAAAGTAATGGCACTGTGTCTGGCGTTGGAAACGTTTGGAGCAGAGTTTGTGTTTGATCATGTGGGCGTGGAGCCGTCGGGAGAGGCTTTTAACTCACTGGTAGAACTGGATAACCGGAGCAACCGGCCCTTTAATCCGATGATCAATTCCGGAGCAATTACGGTTGCAAGTCTGCTAGTGAACCATTATTCCATCGAAGATATGCAGAAGTATATGCAGGAAGTATGCGAAGATCCGGAGATCGCGATAGACGAAGCCGTATTTCAGTCTGAGATGGCGACCTGCGCAAGAAATAAGGCGATTGCCTATCTTTTAAAAAGTAAGGACATCATTGATACCGATGTAGAAGAAAGTGTTACCTTTTATACCAAGATGTGTTCCATGTCGGTAAATGCAAGAGATCTGGCAAGGTTCGGTCTTCTGCTGGCAAATGACGGAGTGCAGCTTTCCACCGGAAAACGTCTGATCTCATCTCAAACTGTGCGGATGGTTCAGACCATTATGCTTACTTGCGGAATGTATGACGGATCGGGGGAATTTGCATTAAGAACAGGAATTCCGACTAAGAGTGGAGTCGGCGGAGGTCTCCTCAGCGTGTCGAAAAAGAAAATGGGAATCGGGATCTACGGACCGTCTCTTGACAAAAAAGGAAACTGTATCGCAGGCTGCGAATTGTTGGGATATATTTCAGAAGCACTGCATCTTCACATCTTTGATACCAGAGAGTGGAAGGTAGAAGAATAAAAAAAGACGATACTACAGAAATTCTTTCATAAGAGTTTCTGCGGTATCGTTTTTCTTTTATCTTAAAACAGATTTTTGAAGTTTCTCTAAATCAGCTTTATCCGGATGAGATAAAGCTCTGTCAAAGTTTTCAATCAACATATCAAGATTTGGTTTGTGGTTTGGATCTTCTTTCATTTTCACATACCGTTCTCTCATAGCCATCGGCATCTTGCCCTGGCACATATACTCTCCTACTATCTGATTGCTCGGATCAATATTTTCACGTACGTTGTGAAGTACTTTCTGATAATACTCTTCGCTTCCACCAAAGCCGGCTGTTCCGAATAAGAAGATTTTTTTATTTCTAAGTGATTTTAACAGTGTGGTTGTCGCTTCGTCAGCAGTTCCTTTGTCTGTCCAGAAGCCGATATAGAGTATTTCTGACTGCGGATCTGCATCTTTACATAGGCCAAAATAATCGAGAGTTTCTTCCGGAAGTATTTCGCGGATCGCGTCGGCAAGTTCCTTTGTATTGCCTGTCATGCTGCTGAATAAAATAGAATATCTTTCTTTTCCCATGTTTATTACCCCGTTTCTTTTAAACATATTTTAATTATAACACTATTTTTTAGGATTGACAGTTTTTTTGTGGTAGGCATAATACAAGAAATAAGGTAATATATAGGTATGAATAAAGTCATTTGGAAAGAGAGGTATGAAAGCAATGGTTGATTTGAAAGTGCTGGAAGAAAAAACACCGATTCTGAAGGAAATCCGCAGTGAAAAAGAAGTGTTTTGGCAAAATCCGGACAAATCAGCTTGTGGGGAAGCAATGGAACAGATCGAACTTGGTATGGAAGATGTAGAAGATGCCGAGCGCAGACTGGAGCGTTTTGCACCGTTCATTATGAAATGTTTCCCGGAAACAAAGGAGAAAAACGGAATCATTGAATCTGTTCTGACACCGGTTCCGAAGATGAAGGATTTGCTGAATGAGAAATACGACAGCAATCTGGAAGGAAACTTATTATTAAAGCAGGACAGCCATCTGGCAATCGCCGGTTCGATCAAGGCACGCGGCGGTATTTATGAGATTTTGAAGCACACAGAAGAACTTGCATTGGAGCATGGGATTTTGAGTCTGGAAGACAATTATGAGAAACTGGCGAGTGAAGAATGCAGAGAGTTTTTCAAAAAGTATACCATTCAGGTGGGTTCCACCGGAAATCTTGGACTGAGTATCGGAATCATGAGTGCAGCAGTTGGCTATCAGGTGATCGTACACATGTCAGCAGATGCGAAACAGTGGAAAAAAGACTTGCTCAGAAGCCACGGGGTAACAGTAAAGGAATATGAGTCAGATTACAGTGAAGCGGTGAAAAACGGACGTGCTTTATCTGATGCAGATCCGAACAGCTACTTTGTGGATGATGAAAATTCAAAAACACTCTTTCTTGGTTATGCAGTAGCGGCAAAACGTCTGCAAAAGCAGTTGGAAGAAAAGAATGTTGCAGTAGACGAGGTACATCCGCTCTTTGTATATATTCCCTGCGGAGTAGGCGGAGCACCGGGTGGTGTATGCTTTGGACTTAAGCTGCTGTTCGGAGATTATGTACACTGCTTTTTCATAGAACCGACACAGGCACCGTGTATGCTAGTCGGAATGGCAACCGGACTGAACCAGGAGATTTCCGTACAGGATATTGGGCTTACCGGACTTACCCATGCAGATGGGCTTGCCGTGGGACGTCCTTCTGGATTTGTAGGCAGAGTAATGAAGAATCTGCTTGGCGGCGAATTTACTATCCGCGATGGGAAATTATATGATTACATGAGAGACCTTCTCGGAACAGAGAACATTTTTCTTGAGCCAAGTGCTTGTGCTTCTTTTGAAGGACCAATACAGATTGAAAGGAATGAATCTGCACGTAAATATTTACAGGAGAATCATCTTGAAGAGAAAATGAAAAATGCGACACATATTGCATGGGCAACAGGCGGAAGTCTTGTGCCGGAAGCAATTCGTGAAGAATACAAAAACACGTATCTGGAGAAATAAAAAGAACCGGCTGATTCATGAATGCCGATTCCTGGTATAAAAAACTGAGGTCATTGTTCCATGATTAGGAAATGCTGACCTCAGCGTTTTTGAAATATTTAATTGTTGCGCTATATGGAATAAAAGTTTTGCTCGCCATTGTTGTATAAATTTAAACTCACATTCCATATCAGGATTTCTTTAATTCTTCCCTATACAATTCGGTTATATATGCCGGACCATTGCACCACAGCTTTGTTTTCTCATCATACAGTGCTTTTCCTGTCTTTGAACATAGAAAATCTGTCAATATCT
>OLQG01000275.1_pt1 | contig 44786 bp, 38 predicted proteins | sample 1672221 | NCBI WGS metagenome assembly OLQG01 (sample SAMEA3136660, study PRJEB25190) | human gut metagenome | biome: human gut; feature: human-associated habitat; material: faeces | place: Austria | collected 2013
CTTCCTGCTGGAGAATCCCCAGGCGGTGGAGGAGGCCGCCCGGCAGATCCTGGTGAGCAAGCGCAGCCGGGAGGCCGGGGAGAAAGCCCGGCTGAGCATCAAGAGCAAGAGCCTGGCCGGCTCGGTGGACATCGCCAACCGAGTGCAGAAGTTCGTGGACTGCCGGACCAAGGAGGTGGCCCGCCGGGAGCTGTATATCGTGGAGGGGGACTCCGCCCTGGGCTCGGTGAAGCTGGGCCGGGACGCGGAGTTTCAGGGGATCATGCCCGTCCGGGGCAAGATCCTCAACTGCCTGAAGGCCGACTACGGCAAGATTTTTAAGAGTGAAATCATCACCGACCTGCTCAAGGTCATGGGCTGCGGGGTGGAGGTCAATGACAAGCACAACAAGGACCTGTCCCTGTTCAACCTGGCCAACCTTCGCTGGAATAAAATTGTCATCTGCACCGACGCCGACGTGGACGGCTATCAGATCCGCACCCTTATCCTCACCATGCTCTGGCGGCTGACCCCCACCCTGATCCAGGAGGGGTATGTCTACATCGCCGAGTCCCCCCTGTATGAGATCAACGCCGGGGGGAAAACCTGGTTTGCCTATTCCGAGAAGGAAAAGGCGGAGATTCTCACCCAGCTCGACGGGAAAAAGCCCGTCATCCAGCGCTCCAAGGGCCTGGGCGAGAACGACCCGGAGATGATGTGGATGACCACCATGAACCCCGACACCCGCCGCCTGATCCGGGTGATGCCCGCCGAGGCGGAGGCCACCGCCCAGGTCTTTGACCTGCTGCTGGGGGAGAATGCCCAGGGGCGGAAGGAGCACATTGCGGAAAACGGCTATAAATACTTGGACCTGGCGGACATTTCCTGACCGCCGGGCCGCCCCAGGATAGAAAGGAGACTGGCGTATGGACCACAGGCAAGCAAGAAAAACAGGCTGGACCATCATCGGCTGCGGCTGTGTCTTTATCATTCTCACAAAGCTCTGGGTGGGGCTGGCCATGGCGGCGCTGGGCCTGCTGCTCATCGCCCTGGGGGGCCGGTGCCCCCACTGCGGGAAGATTCTGTTCTTCCTGCCCGCCAACGCCAACCAGTGCCCCAAGTGCCACGGCCCCCTGTAAGCGGGCCCGCTGGTGTGCCCCCCCAGGGGGAATCTACAACAGAGGAACAACAGGAATATGGCAAGAAAAAAATCATCTGACCAGGGTAAGAAACGGGTCAATCCCGAGGGGGTGATGGGGCTGCACGCCGAGGTGCTGGAGCAGCCCATCACCGACACCCTGGAAATCAACTATATGCCCTACGCCATGAGCGTCATCATCTCCCGGGCCATTCCGGAGATTGACGGGTTTAAGCCCTCCCACCGGAAGCTGCTGTACACCATGTACGGGATGGGCCTGCTGAAGGGTGCCCGCACCAAGTCGGCCAACATCGTGGGCAGCACCATGCACCTGAACCCCCACGGTGATGCCGCCATCTACGATACCATGGTGCGCATGGGCCGGGGCAACGAGAGCCTGCTGGTGCCCTTTGTGGACAGCAAGGGCAACTTTGGAAAAGCGTACAGCCGGGATATGTCCTGCGCCGCTGCCCGTTATACCGAGGCCAAGCTCGAGGGAGTCTGCGAGGAACTGTTCCGGGATATCGATAAGGAGACCGTGGACTTTGTGCCCAACTACGACGGCACCACCACCGAGCCGACCCTGCTGCCCGTGACCTTCCCCACCATTCTGGCCAACAATACCCTGGGCATTGCAGTCGGCATGGCCTGCAACATCTGCTCCTTCAATCTGGCAGAGCTGTGCGCCACCACCGTGGCCCTGATGAAGGATCCCAAACACGATATCTCCACCACCATGCCCGCCCCGGATTTCGTGGGCGGCGGCCAGATCCTGTACGATGAGGCCCAGATGCGGGAGGTCTATGAGAATGGCCGGGGCAGCATCAAGGTGCGTGCCCGGTACAATGTGGTGCCCGGCGAGAATATGCTGGAGATCACGCAGATCCCGCCCACCACCACCGTGGAAGCCATCATGGACAAGATCGCCGAACTGGTCAAGGCGGGCAAGATCAAAGAGATCAGCGATATGCGGGATGAGACCGACCTGAACGGCCTCAAGCTGACCCTTGACCTCAAGCGCGGTGTGGACCCGGAAAAGCTGATGGCCAAGCTCTACAAGACCACCCCGCTGGAGGACAGCTTCAGCTGCAACTTCAACGTGCTGGTGTCCGGTCAGCCCCGGGTCATGGGTGTGCGGGAGATCTTGCAGGAGTGGACAGCCTTCCGCATGGAGTGTGTCCGCCGCCGCACCTACTACGATCTCCACGGCAAGGAAAAGCGGCTCCACCTGCTCAAGGGCCTTGCCGCCATTCTGCTGGATATCGATAAGGCCATCCATATCATCCGCACCACTGAGGAAGAGACCGAGGTGGTGCCCAACCTGATGATCGGCTTTGGCATCGACGAGGTGCAGGCCGACTATGTGGCTGAGATCAAGCTGCGTCACCTGAACCGGGAGTATATCCTCAAGCGGACGGGTGAGATCGAACAGCTGGAAAAGGACATTGCCGACCTGAACGATATTCTGGCAAAGCCTGCCCGCATCCGCCGCATCATCATCAATGAGCTGAACGATGTGGCCAAAAAGTACGCCCAGCCCCGCCGCAGCGAGATCCTGTATGATCTGCCCGAGGAGGAGAGCGGTGCCGAAGAGGAATCCATCCCGGATTATCCTGTTACCGTGTTCTTCACCCGTGAGGGCTACCTGAAAAAGATCCCGCCCCAGAGCCTGCGCACCGCCGGTGCCCACAAGCTGAAAGAGGGCGATGAGATCATCCATCAGGTGGAGACGCGGAACAACGTGGAGGCGCTCTTCTTTACCGACAAACAGCAGGTGTACAAGGTGCGCCTGAACGAGCTGGAGGACGGCAAGGTGGCCCAGATGGGCATCTACCTGCCGGGCCGTCTGGGAATGGATGAGGGCGAGAACATCCTCGCCATGGTCATCACGGGCGATTACAGCGGCTATGTCCTCTTCTTCTTTGCGGGCGGCAAGTGCGCAAAGATCCCGCTGGCCTCTTACGCCACCAAGCAGAACCGCCGCAAGCTGCTCAAGGCCTACTCCGACAAGGAGCCGCTGGCAAAGCTGCTCTTCCTGCCCGAGGACACGGAGCTGGCCATCCGCACCAGCGCAGGCCGGATGCTGCTGGTCAACACGGCGCAGATCGCTGCCAAAACCACCCGCGACAGCCAGGGTGTTGCTGTTGTGACCCTGAAAAAGAACCAGACCATTGCATCTGTCGTCCCGGCAGAAACGCTGGAGCTTGCTAACCCCCACCGCTACCGTGTCCGCAGCCTGCCCGCCACCGGTGCGCTTATCCGCGCCGAGGACGAGGGGGAGCAGCTGACAATGCTGTAAAAAACTCCCCCAGTCTCGCATTCGCTCGACAGCCCCCTCTAGGATGGGGCCTTTGGCATGGCGGGAAAGCTTTTGCTTAAATTGCAAAGTATCCGGTTTCGCCAGAGGCTCCCTCTCCGAGGGAGCTGGCACGGCGTAAGCCGTGACTGAGGGAGTTCAAGCAGTAGCGGAGACAATTTTAAATCGTTTATCCTGAAAAGAGGAAGCTGTAATGCAGAATATTGACCTGATCTGTATTGGTAAAATGAACGCAAAATATTTTGCCGAGGGCGTGGCAGAGTACCAGAAGCGTCTGGCTGCCTTTGCGGCATTCCGGATCATCGAGCTGCCGGAGGAAAAGATCGAGGAGAAAAATGCCTCCGATGCTGTGGTGAAAAAAGCACTGGAGAAGGAAGGAAAAGCCATTCTCTCCAATGTGCGCAAGGGTGCTGCCATCGTTGCCATGTGCATTGAGGGCAGGCAGATCTCCTCCGATGAGCTGGCGCAGTTCCTGGCCGACCGCGCAAACAGCGGGGCAGGGGATGTGGCGTTCGTCATCGGCTCCTCCCACGGCCTGTCCGATGAGGTGAAAAAAGCCGCAGCCCTCAGATTCAGTATGGGCCGCATCACCATGCCCCATCAGCTGGCCCGCCTGGTGCTGACCGAACAGATCTACCGGGCCTGTACCATCAATGCCGGTATGAAGTATCATAAATAAAGCAGAGAGGGCGGTGGATGTCGCCCTCTCTGCCTTTACAAAAATAAGAAAACATGATAAAGTAGAGATACGCGGCAGTGGGGAAAGCTGCCCGAAACAACACACACGACACGGCAAGCCAGCCGCGGACGGAAAGGATGTTATTACAATGGAACAGAGCGAAAAGACCCTTGATATGATCGTCAATCTCTGCAAGAACCGTGGTTACGTGTTCCCCGGTTCTGAGATCTATGGCGGTCTTGCCAACAGCTGGGACTACGGTCCCCTGGGCGTTGAGTTCAAGAACAACGTCAAGAAAGCATGGCTGAAGAAGTTTGTCCAGGAGAGCCCCTACAATGTGGGCCTGGATGCCGCCATCATTATGAACCCCCAGACCTGGGTGACCACCGGCCACGTTTCCAGCTTCTCTGACCCCCTGCTGGACTGCCGTGCCTGCAAGGCCCGCCACCGTGCCGATAAGCTGATCGGTGAGGAGCATCCCGAGGTCAATGTGGATGCCATGAGCTTTGATGAGATGGATCAGTTCATCGCCGACCACGAGGACATCGTCTGCCCTGTCTGCGGCAAGCATGACTTCACCCCCATCCGCAAGTTCAACCTGATGTTCAAGACTGCCATCGGTGTTACCGAGGACAGCTCTTCTACCTGCTACCTGCGCCCCGAGACCGCACAGGGCATTTTCGTCAACTTTGCCAACATCCAGCGCACCACCCGCCGCAAGCTGCCCTTTGGTGTCTGCCAGGTGGGCAAGGCTTTCCGCAACGAGATCACCCCGGGCAACTTCACCTTCCGCACCCGCGAGTTCGAGCAGATGGAGTGCGAGTTCTTCTGCAAGCCCGGCACCGATCTGGACTGGTTCGCTTACTGGAAGGATTACTGCGAGAACTGGCTGCTGAGCCTGGGCATCAAGAAGGAGCATCTGCGCCTGCGCGACCACGAGCCCGCAGAGCTGGCCTTCTACAGCCGTGCCACCACGGATATCGAGTACGCCTTCCCGTTCACCGACTGGGGCGAGCTGTGGGGCATTGCAGACCGCACCAACTACGACCTGACCCGCCATCAGGAGGCCTCCGGCAAGAGCCTGGAGTACTTCGACAGCGAGACCAACGAGCACTACATCCCCTACGTGATCGAGCCCTCTCTGGGCTGCGACCGTGTGGCGCTGGCCTTCCTGTGCGAGGCTTACGATGAGGAGCATCTGGTCGATGCCAAGGGCAAGGAAGATGTCCGCACCGTCCTGCACCTGCATCCGGCTCTGGCTCCCTACAAGTGCGCTGTGCTGCCCCTGAGCAAGAAGCTGGGCGACAAGGCCATGGAGATCCGCAACGAACTGAGCAAGTACTTCATGGTAGACTACGATGATACCGGTTCCATCGGCAAGCGTTACCGCCGCGAGGATGAGATCGGCACTCCCTACTGCATCACCGTGGACTTCGACACCGTGGGTGACGAGGCCAAGGGGATCGCAGCTGACAACTGCGTCACCGTCCGCGACCGTGACACCATGGAGCAGGTGCGTATGCCCATCTCCGAGCTCAAGAGCTATATCGAGAGCAAGATCGAGTTCTGATCCAAATAAAAACAGCCCCGCCGTTGCAATTTCGGCGGGGCTGTGGTATATTATAGATAAAGAGAGTACTGTCCGGCAAACGGTCAGTACCTTCCCAGCAAGTTATTCACAAAGAATGACCGCTCAGGTTTGGACGCTGAGGGCGGTCATTTTTTGTGTGTAAAAATTCTTCTTAAACAGACGTTTCTCCGTTTTTCAACGACGGAAGCGTCTGTTTTCTTTTATCCGATGGACAGAATTGAAAAAAGAGGGTATACTTAGGGCAAAACAACCATGCCGTTTCTTGCGGCAGAAAGGAACCTTTTGTGAAAAACTTTGATGAACTGCTCAAAAAATACGCTGACTTTATCGTCCGGGTGGGCGTGAACCCTCAGCCGGGCCAGACCATGATCATCCGCTGCCCGCTGGAGGCTGCCCCGCTGGCCCGCCTGTGCGTGCGCAGCGGCTTTGAGGCCGGTGCCCGTGATGTTCAGGTGGACTGGAGCGACAATGCCGTATCCCGCACCCGGATGGAGCTGGGCAGCGAGGAGGCCCTGACCGACAGCAAGCCCTACCAGCTGCGCCGCTACCTCGACTACGCAGAGAGCGAGGGCAGTGTCTGCGTGCTGCACCTCATTGCGGATGACCCCGAGGTCTACGCCGGTCTGGATGGTGCCAAGATCAGCCGTGTGAACGCCGCCAACCGGAAATTTATGGCTCCCTGGCGGGAGTACACCATGAACGACAGGGTGCAGTGGTCCATTGCCGCCATGCCCAGCGCCCCCTGGGCAAAGAAGATGTTCCCCGAGCTGGACACGGATGCTGCCATCGAGAAGCTGTGGCAGCTCATCTTTGATGTCTGCCGCGTGACCGGCGGTGACCCCGTCAATGAGTGGAAGGTACATCTGGACCGTCTGACCAGTTTGGGCGAGAAGATGAATGCCCTTGATCTGGAGAGCGTCCACTTTGAGAGCGCCAATGGCACTGACCTGACCGTGGGCCTGGCCGAGAAGGCAAGCTGGGAGAGCGCCGGCAGCAAGAACGAGAAGGGCGTGTTCTTCCTGCCCAACATCCCCACCGAGGAAGTGTTCACTGCTCCCCACAAGGATAAGGTGGACGGCATCGTCTACGGCACCAAGCCCTATGTGTTCAATGGCCAGCTCATCAAGGGATTCCATGTTACCTTCAAGGATGGCAAGGTCGTTGAGCATGGAGCCGAGGAGGGCGCTGACCTGCTGGGCCGGCTGCTGGATACCGACGAGGGTGCCCGCCATATCGGTGAGGTGGCACTGGTGCCCGCATCCAGCCCCATCAACCGCAGCGGCGCGCTGTTCTACAGCACCCTGTTCGATGAGAACGCTGCCTGCCACATCGCCTTTGGTGCCAGCTACCCCGGCACCACCGAGGGCGGCACCGGCCTGACCAAGGAGCAGCTGGAAGAGCGCGGAATGAACCAGTCTACCATCCATGAGGATGTGATGATCGGTGCAGAGGACAGCCATATCACCGGCAAGTGCCGTGACGGCCGTGTGGTGGAACTGTTCCGGAACGGTGTCTGGGTGCTGTAAGGGCAAAATTTCACGAAACCCCTTGCATAATTACCGGAAGTATGCTATATTCTAATAGTACGATATAACTTTTACTGAAACGTGGGCCGCAAGGTCCGCGTTTCTTGTTTGTTTGGAGGTTTTTATGGCGAAGCAGTCTGGCGGAAATACCGCCCAGAGAGTCGAAGCGCTTGTCCGCCCCACTGTGGAGGGCATGGGCCTGCGCCTGTGGGACGTGGTCTTTGAAAAGGAAGGGCCGGACTGGTATCTCCGTGTCCTCATCGACAAAACGGACGGCACCACCATGGACACCGACACCTGTGCCGATGTCTCCCATGCGCTGGACCCCATCCTGGATGAGGCGGACCCCATTGAACAGAGCTATTATCTGGAAGTCGGCAGCCCCGGCCTGGGCCGCAAGCTGACCCGCCCGGAGCACTACGAAGCCGTTCAGGGCCAGAAAATCAGCGTCAGGCTGTACCGGGCCAACGAGAACGGTGTTAAGGAGTTTTCCGGCCTCCTGACTTCCCGCGAAGGCAATACCATCACGCTCGAAGGCCCGGCCGGCCCCATGCAGTTCGAGCTTTCCGCCGTCAGCACGGTGCGCCTGTGTGACGACGAGGACCTGTTTGATTAAAAGAGAAAGAATGATATTTAGGAGGAACCCGAAAAATGGCTGCAGCGAACAATGATTTTTTTGAAGCTCTCTCCATGTTGGAGCATGAGCGCGGCATCACCGCAGAGTACCTGATCGAGAAGATCAAGGCTGCCATCGTGATCGCTGTCAAGAAGAACTATGAGGTCGAGGACGACAACGTTCTGGTGGAGATCGACCCCGACAGCGGCAAGTTCAATGTCGCTTTGGTGCAGAACGTTGTCGCCGATGAGGACTGGTACGATGAGCACGCCGAGATCGGCATCACCGAGGCCCAGAAGATCCGCAAGAGCTATGAGGTCGGCGACCGCGTTGTGACCCCCCTCAAGACCAAGGACTTCGGCCGCATTGCCGCCCAGACCGCAAAGCACGTCATCCGTCAGGGCATCCGGGAAGCCGAGCGCAGCCAGCAGCTGAGCGAGATCCAGTCCCGCGCCCATGATATCATCCAGGCCACCGTTACCCGCGTGGACAACGAGAAGGGCATTGTAGCCCTGGACCTGGGCAAGGGCGGCGAGGCCATCCTGCCCCGCAACGAGCAGGTGCCCGGCGAGACCTACACCGAGGGCCAGACCCTGCAGGTCTACGTTGTGGACGTGGTCAGCGGCGAGCGCGGTGCCCGCGTGATGATCAGCCGCACCCACCCGGGCCTGGTCAAGCGCCTGTTCGAGCTGGAAGTGCCCGAGATCTATGACGGCACCGTTGAGGTCAAGGCCATCAGCCGCGAGGCCGGTGCCCGCACCAAGATGGCTGTCTGGAGCAAGGATGCCAACGTCAACCCCGTTTCTGCCTGCATCGGCCCTCACGGCGACCGTGTGGCCGCTGTGGTCGAGAAGCTGGGTGGTGAGAAGATCGATATCGTCAAGTGGAGCGAGGATGTCTCCGAGTTCATCTCCGCTGCCCTGAGCCCCGCCAAGGTGCTCAAGGTCGAGCTGCTGCCCGGCGAGACCCGCTCCTGCCGCGTCACCGTGCCCGACCAGCAGCTGAGCCTGGCCATTGGCAACAAGGGCCAGAACGCCCGCCTGTGCGCCCGCCTGACCGGCTACAACATCGACATCCGCCCCGAGAGCGGCTACTACGGCGAGGACGAAGAGCCCAAGGCTGCCGAGCCCAAGACCGAGGACGCTGAGTAAGAGCGGCTGTGACCGCACCTGAAGGAGGGAAACCGGATGGCACAAAAAAAGATCCCTGCCCGCCAGTGCATCGGCTGCATGACCAGCCGCCCCAAAAAGGAACTGGTGCGGGTGGTGCGCGCCCCCAGCGGCGAGATCAGCATCGACCCCGTGGGCAAGAAGCCGGGCCGCGGCGCTTACCTCTGCCCGGACCCGGCCTGTCTGGCAAAGGCCAAAAAGAAAAAGGCGCTGGAGCGCTGCTTTGAGCAGCCGGTTCCCGCCGAGGTTTACGATGCGCTGGCCGCACAGCTGGCCGACGTGGAAAAGGAGGCCCAGCCGAATGGCGAAGCATAACAATACCCCCGAAAAGCCCAAAATGGCTCCGGAAGAAGCGCTGTTTCAGGCGCTGAGCCTCTGCCGCAAGGCAGGTGCGCTGACCATGGGCTTTGATGCCGTGGAAGATGCCTGCGTCAAGAGCAAGGCATGGCTGGTAATGGTCGCGTCCGATGCCAGCGCCAAGACCGTGCAGCGCCTGAACTACGCTGTGGGCGACCTGGTGGACGTGATCTCCATGCCGCTGACCCAGGACCGCCTGGCCGATATCAGCCGCAAGCCTGTGGCTGTTTACGCGGTGACTGACCGCAACCTCGCAAAGCTCTGCTTTGACCGTCTTTCGGACTGCGGGGCAATCAAAAATGAGGAGGATATGAGCGAATGACCGTAAAATATAAAGTGAGCGATTTTGCAAAGGACCTGAATGTTTCTGCAAAGAAGGTCCTGGATGAGCTGGCTGCCATGGGCAGCACCGGCAAGAAGAACAGCTCTACCCTGGAAGAGAACGAGCTGAACTACCTGCTGGAGAAATTCAGCAAGGACAACAGCGTTGCCAGCCTGGACGAGTACCTGAACAGCGCAAAGCAGCCTGCCCAGCCTGAAAAGAAGGCGGAGAAAAAGGCCGAGAAGCCTGCGGAGAAAAAGGCAGAGCCCAAGGCCGCTGAGAAGAAGCCCGAGGCAAAGCCCGCTGTCCCTGCCGCAAAGGCAGAGCAGCCCAAGGCAAACAATAACAACAATAAGCACGGCGAGAAGAAGAACGAGCAGCACAAGAAGCGCGAGGAGAAGACGGTCTCCCTGAGCGAGCTGGCCCGCGAGACCGGTGCCAAAGCCTCTGCTGCTCCGGCTCAGTCCGTCTCTGTCCGCCGCGAGGACAGCCAGGTGACGGTCGATACCCGCACCGTGGATGTGAACGTGGACCGCTTTGATGCCCGCTATGACGATCTGGCTTCCACCAAGAACACCGAGAACCGTCGCAAGCCCACCCCGCAGGGCAATAAGCAAAAGTTCACCCAGCGCGGCCAGCGCCAGCGCCAGCAGTTCCAGAAGGGCAAGCGCGAGACCGAGTTCGAGCGCCTGCAGCGCATCCAGCTGGAAAAGGCCCGCAACGCACAGCTGAAGGTGATGATCCCCGATGAGATCACCGTCGGTGAGCTGGCTGCCCGCCTGAAGCAGCAGGCCGGCAAGGTCATTGCCAAGTTTATGCAGATGGGCGAGATGCACGCCATCAACGATGTGATCGATTTCGATACCGCATCTCTGCTGGCTGAGGAGTTCCACGCAAAGGTCGAGCACGAGGTGCATGTGACCATCGAGGAGCGCCTGTTCACCCAGGAGGAGGATTCCGCCGAGGATCTGGTGGAGCGTCCCCCCGTTGTCTGTGTCATGGGCCACGTTGACCACGGTAAGACCAGTATCCTGGATGCCATCCGCAAGACCAATGTCACCGCAGGCGAGGCTGGCGGCATCACCCAGGCCATTGGTGCATATCAGGTCAAGATCAACGACAGCCTGATCACCTTCCTGGATACGCCGGGCCACGAGGCATTCACCTCCATGCGTGCCCGCGGTGCCAACATGACCGATATCGCTGTTCTGGTCGTTGCCGCCGATGACGGCATCATGCCCCAGACCGTGGAGTCCATCAACCACGCCAAGGCTGCCAATGTCAAGATCATCGTGGCCATGAACAAGATGGATAAGCCCACTGCAAACCCCGAGCGCGTGATGGAAGGCCTGACCAAGTACGGCATCATCACCGAGGACTGGGGCGGCGACGTTGCCTGCATCCCCGTCTCCGCACTGACCGGCATGGGCATCAACGACCTGCTGGAGCGGATCGCGCTGGAGGCCGAGGTCATGGAGCTCAAGGCCAACCCCAACCGCCGCGCCAAGGGTGCTGTTGTTGAGGCTCGTCTGGACAAGGGCCAGGGCCCCATCGCCACCATTCTGGTGCAGAACGGCACCCTGCATGCCGGTGATGTCATCATTGCCGGTACCGCTGTGGGCCGTGTGCGTACCATGCGCAGCGACAAGGGCGTGCTGCTGAACGATGCAGGCCCCTCCACCCCCGTGGAGATCACCGGCCTGACCGCTGTGCCCGAGGCAGGCGACCTGTTCGAGGCCGTTGCCGACGAGCGTCTGGCCCGTGAGCTGGCAGAGCAGCGCATTGCCGCTGCCAAGGAGAAGCAGTTCTCCTCCTTCCAGAAGGTCACTCTGGATAACCTGTTCAGCCAGATGGCACAGAACGATATGAAGGAGCTGGCCATTGTCGTCAAGGCTGATGTGCAGGGCTCCGCCGAGGCCGTCAAGCAGAGCCTGGAGAAGATCTCCAATGATGAGGTGCGCGTCCGCGTCATCCACGCCGGTGTCGGTGCCATCAGCAAGTCCGACGTTGACCTGGCCGATGCCTCCAACGCCATCATCATCGGCTTCAATGTCCGCCCCGACAACGTGGCAAAGGAAGAAGCCGCTGCCACCAAGGTCGAGATGCGGATGTACCGCGTCATCTACGATGCCATCAACGATGTCACCGATGCTATGAAGGGCATGCTGGCTCCCAAGTTCCGCGAGGTCGCTCTGGGTGAGCTGCAGGTCCGTCAGGTCTACAAGATCAGCAACGTGGGCACCGTTGCAGGCTGCCGCGTGACCAGCGGCAAGATCACCCGCGACAGCAAGGTGCGCGTTGTCCGTGACGGCATTGTCATCACGGAGGACGAGATCGCATCTCTGAAGCGCTTCAAGGATGATGCCAAGGAAGTGGCCGAGGGCTACGAGTGCGGCGTTACGCTGGCAAAGTTTGCCGATGTCAAGGAAGGCGACGTTTACGAGGCCTTCAAGATGGAAGAATATCGGGACTAATTGAAAAACCTCTCAGGCTCGCATCCGCTCGCCAGCTCCCCTGGTAGGGGAGCCAGGCAGGGCGTGTGCTTGCCTCTCCTATTAGGAGAGGTGGCATTGCGAAGCAATGACGGAGAGGTTATTATAGGAGAAATTTATGTCTCAGAAAAATATGGGTCGTCTTGCCCAGGATATGAAGCGTGAGGTCATTGCCATCATCGGACGGCTGAAGGACCCCCGCCTGGAGGGCGGTCTGCTGACCGTCACCCGTCTGGATGTGACACCTGACCTGGATGTTGCAAAGGTCTATGTGAGCGTGATGGGCCGCGAGGACGGCCCCAAGCCCGCCATCGAGGCACTGAACCGTGCCGCAGGCCATGTGCGCACCGAGGTCAGCAAGAAGATGCACATCCGGAAGGCTCCGCGCTTCATCTTTGTGGAGGACGACGGAGCCGCCTACGCAGCCCACATCAATGAGCTGCTCCGCACGCTGAACGTGAACGGTGACGCTGAGGAAACCAGCCAGCCGGAAGAGACCGAGGAATAATCAGCCTTGCGGAAAGGATGGAACATGGGATGACAGAACAGCTGAATGTACAGCAGATGGCAGAAAAGCTGCTTGCTGCGGATAACATCTTGATTCTGTGCCACAAAAACCCGGATGGTGATACGGTCGGCTGCGGCAGCGCGCTCTACTATGCGCTGCTTGCACTGGAAAAACATGCAGCCGTGCTCTGCGCCGACCCCATCCCCGGCCGGTACGCATTTACCAACCCCCGCCTGTTCAAGGGCGAATTTGAGCCGCAGATCGTGGTGGCTGTGGATGTTGCCAGCGTCCAGCTGTTTGGCGAGGGCAACGGCGTTCCCCAGTACACGCGCCATGTGGACCTGTGCATCGACCACCATGCAGGCAACAGCGGCTACGCCGAGTTCACGCTGCTGAATGGCAGCGCCGCCGCTGCGGCAGAGCTGCTGTATGAGGTGATCTGTGCCATGCATGTGGAGATCAGCCCCCACATTGCCGATTGCCTGTATACCGGCCTGTCCACGGATACCGGCTGCTTCAAGTTCTCTTCCACCAAGGCCAGCACCCACATCACTGCTGCCAAGCTGATGGAGGCCGGTGCCCATGTGGAGGAGCTGAACACCCTGCTGTTTGACACCAAGTCCCGGGAGCGGATGGAAGCCGAGCGGATCGCCCGCAACCATCTGGAATATCATCTGGATGGCCGCTGCGCCCTCATCTACCTGACCCGGGATGAGATCGAGCAGAGCAGGGTAGACCCTGCGGATCTGGAAGAGCTGACCAGCCTGCCCATCAGCATTGAGGGCGTGAAGGTCGGCCTGACCCTGCGCCAGCAGCCCGGCGGCAGCTATCGCATCAGCGTGCGCACCGCCAAGGGCGTGGATGCCTGTGCCATTGCCCGCCGTCTGGGCGGCGGCGGCCACACCCGTGCGGCGGGCTGTGAGCTGCTGGGCAACCTTGACAACGCCAAGAGCGCGATCCTCTCTGAGGTGGAAGCTGTTCTTGATGCACCGCAGGAGGAAGCATGATGCAGGGAATCCTCATTGTTGATAAGCCCACCGATTGGACCAGCTTTGATGTCATTGCCAAGCTGCGGGGCATTCTGGGCACCCGGAAACTGGGACACAGCGGTACGCTGGACCCCATGGCGACCGGTGTTCTGCCGGTGTTCTGCGGCGGGGCCAGCAAGGCAGTTGATCTGCAGCTCGACCACACCAAGGCCTACCGCGCTGTCCTCAGGCTGGGCCAGCGCACCGATACCGGGGATGTGACCGGCACTGTGCTGGAGACCGCCCCGGTAACGGCAGGAGAGCAGGAGCTGCTGGCCGTTCTGCCGCAGTTCCTCGGCCCCCGGATGCAGACCCCGCCCATGTACTCGGCAGTCAAGATCAACGGCCAGCCGCTCTATAAGCTGGCCCGTGAGGGCAAGACCGTGGAGCGCAAGGCCCGGCCAATCGAGATCCTGGACATCCGGTACGAGGGCAGCCCTGCGGAAAACGAGTATGCCCTGACCGTAAAGTGCTCCAAGGGCACCTATATCCGGGTGCTGCTGGAGGAGATCGCCGAAGCCATGGGCCAGAAGGGCACCATGAGCGCCCTGCGCCGCGTGGCCGCCGGGGTGTATTCCGAAGCCGATGCCCACACGCTGGAAGAGATCCAGGCGGCAAAGGACGCGGGGCCGGAGGCCCTGCAGGCTCTGATGCTGCCGGTGGAAAGCGTGTTCGCCAGCCTGCCGCTGCTGGTGGCGGACGAGCGGGTGGAGCAGCACCTCTACAACGGGTGCCCCACCAGCCGCTATCCCGCTGCCGACGGCCGCTACCGCGTGCGGAACGCCGGAGGGCAGTTTCTGGGTCTTGCCAATGTGGTGAACGGTGTGCTCAAGGTGGAAAAGCTGTTCGTGGAAAGGAACTGACGACCAATGCAAATCGTTTCATCTCTGTCGCCGCTGGCGCTGGAACATGAGGGCGGCACTGCTGTTGCCATGGGCTACTTCGATGGCATCCACATCGGCCACCGTGCCGTCATTGAGGGAGCAGTGGAGTGGGCAAAGGCCCACGGCGCTGCCCCGGCGGTGTTCACCTTCAAGCTGCCCGCTGACAGCAAAATGAAGGGCCGCCGTCTGCTCTCCACTGAGGATAAGCATGCCCTCATCGCAAGCCTGGGAGTGGAGTATTACCTCTGCCCCGAGTTTGAGGAGATCCGCGCCATGACCCCGGAGCAGTTCGTGTACGGCATCGTGCAGGACTGCCACGCCAAGGCGTTGTTCTGCGGCGAAAACTTTACCTTTGGTGCCAAGGCCGCCGGGACCCCCGAGCTGCTGAAGGAGCTCTGCGCCCCGCTGGGGGTGGAAGTCGTGGTGGTGCCTATGGCACAGTTTGAGGAAAAGCCGGTGTCCTCCACCCGCATCCGCACGGCATTGGAGGGCGGCGATGTGCCTGCCGCCAACGCCATGCTGGGGATGCCCTATGCCATCCGCTTTGCGGTGCAGCACGGGGCGGGTCTGGGCCGCACGCTGGGTGTGCCCACCATCAACCAGATCTACCCGGCGGGCTTCCAGATGCCCCGCTACGGCATCTACATCACCCGCACCCGGATCGGTGATACCTGGTATCCCTCGGCCACCGGCCTGGGAACCCGGCCCACTGTCAATTCGGACGAGACCAAGGTGACCTGCGAGACCTTTATCCCGGATTTTTCCGGCGACCTCTACGGCACCGACCCGGTGGTGGAGTTCTACGCCTACCTGAGTCCCAGTAAAAAGTTTGATACCCTGGACGAGCTGAAGGCCTGCATCGACCATGCAGCCCGGCGCGCCAAGGCCTATTTTGCAAAAGCATAGTAAAATTTTTCTTGCTTTTTGCACGGATTTCTGTTATACTAGCCATGTTACCGCGGCACGGGGCTGGGAGTATGCCCATTCGGGAGTACCGTTTTCCCGCATTCTGTGCCGACGGCAAATAAAATTTTATAAAGAGGTACTGTTACTATGAACAAGCAGGAAGTTATGGCCAAAGTCGCTCTGACCGAGAAGGACACTGGCTCCCCCGAGGTTCAGGTCGCTCTGCTGACCGCTCACATCAACGAGCTGAACGAGCACCTGAAGAAGAACCCTAACGATCACCACAGCCGCCGTGGTCTGATGAAGATGGTTGGCCGCCGCCGCAATCTGCTGGCCTACCTCCAGAAGAAGGACATCGAGCGTTACCGTGCTCTGATCGCAACCCTGGGTCTGCGTAAGTAATAGAAAACAGAGGGCAGGTACCGCATTGTGGTGCCTGCCCTTTGCTCTTTTTGAGGAACAACAGGCCGCTGCTGCGCGTTGCAGCAGTAAATCGAGCGCCTGTGCTGTAAAAGGCACGGGCGTTGGCTTTATTGCTATGATGCGCTGGCCGCTGCCTTTTGGAAGATAAGAAGATAAACCGCAAAAGGACAAAGGAGGCAAAACCAAATGGCAATTGAATTTGGTTCCCGCAAAGAGACCTTTGAAAACTTCAAGGTCTACGAGACCACGCTGGCTGGCCGTCCGTTCAAGGTCGAGATGGGCAAGATGTGCGGCCTGTCCAACGCAAGCGCCCTGATCCGCTACGGCGAGACCTGCGTGCTGTGCAACGTTGTGATGAGCCCCAAGCCCCGCGAAGGTGTGGATTTCTTCCCCCTGAACGTGGAGTATGAGGAAAAGCTCTACGCCGCAGGCCGCATCCCCGGCAGCTTTATGCGCCGTGAAGGCCGCCCCGGTGAGCGCGCCATCCTGACCAGCCGCGTGGTGGACCGCCCCATGCGCCCGCTGTTCCCCAAGGAGATGCGCAACGATGTCTGCATCACCATGACCGTGATGAGCCTGGACCCCGATTGCAGCCCTGAGATCGCCGGTATGATCGGTGCGTCTCTGGTCACCGCTGTGTCTGAGATCCCCTGGAACGGCCCCATCGGCGGTGTTCAGGTGGGCCTGGTGGACGGCGAGATCGTCCTGAACCCCACCCAGGAGCAGCGCAAGGTGAGCGACCTGGCCCTGACCGTTGCCGCCACCATGGACAAGATCGTGATGATCGAGGCCGGTGCCAACGAGGTGGACGAGGACACCATGCTCAATGCCATCAAGGCCGCCCACGTTGAGATCAAGAAGATCATCACCTTCATCAACGGCATCGTTGCTGAGCGCGGCAAGCCGAAGATCGATTTCCAGGTAGTGGGTCTGGATATGGACGTGTTCCACGCCATCCAGAACAAGTATCTGGACGACTTCAAGGCCGCCATGGATACCGATGACAAGAATGTGCGGGATGCTGCTCTGCTGCCCATCATGGACAAGATCGCTGAGGAGTACCCCGACCTGTCTGATGCAGATCTCGACCTTGTCAGCTACAAGATGCAGAAGTACGTTGTCCGCCGCTGGCTGCTGGATGAGGGCAAGCGCGTGGATGGCCGCGGCATCAACGAGATCCGCCCGCTGGCTGCCGAAGTGGGCATCCTGCCCCGGGTCCACGGCTCCGGTATGTTCACCCGCGGCCAGACCCAGGTGCTGACCACCTGCACCCTGGGCGGCACCAAGGACAACCAGCTGATGGACGATCTGACCGACGAGCAGACCAAGCGTTACATCCATCACTATAACTTCCCGCCGTATTCTGTCGGCGAAGCCCGCGCACCCCGCAGCCCCGGCCGCCGTGAGATCGGCCACGGCGCACTGGCAGAGCGCGCTCTGGTTCCCGTGCTGCCCTCTCTGGAGGAGTTCCCCTACACCATCCGCTGTGTCTCTGAGGTCCTGAGCTCCAACGGCTCCACCTCTCAGGCTTCCATCTGCGGTTCCACCCTGGCTCTGATGGATGCCGGTGTGCCCATCAAGGCACCTGTTGCCGGCATCTCCTGCGGCCTGATCACCGAGGGCGACCGCTGGATGACCATGCTGGACATTCAGGGCGTGGAGGATTTCCACGGCGATATGGACTTCAAGGTGGGCGGTACCCGCAAGGGCATCACTGCCATCCAGATGGACATCAAGATCGACGGCCTGACTTACGATATCATTGCCGAGGCCTTTGAGAAGTGCCGCAAGGGCCGCCTGTACATCCTGGACGAGATCATCAAGCCCGTGATCGCACAGCCCCGTGAGGAGCTGAGCCGCTGGGCTCCCAAGATGTTCAGCATGATGATCCCTACCGATAAGATCAAGGACGTGATCGGCAAGGGCGGCAAGGTCATCCAGGACATCTGCGCCACCTGCAACTGCAAGATCGATGTGCAGGAGGACGGCCATGTGTTCGTCTCCGCCGTGGATCAGGAGGACGCAAAGCGCGCCATCTTCACCATCAAGACCATTGTGGAGGACCCCGAGATCGGTGCCATCTACAAGGGCAAGGTCACCCGCCTGATGAACTTTGGTGCCTTTGTGGAGATCGCACCGGGCAAGGAAGGGCTGGTGCACATCTCCAAGCTGGACACCAAGCGTGTGGAGCGCGTGGAGGATGTGGTCGCCGTGGGCGATGCCATCGTGGTCAAGGTCACGGACATCGACCAGCAGGGCCGCATCAACCTGAGCCGCCGCGATGCCATTCTGGCGCTGGAAGCCAAGCGCGCCGCGCAGGAGCAGCAGTAATCCATAAATCAGAGGGACCCCACAGCCGGGTTGGCTGCGGGGTCCCTTTTTGCTGTCTGAAAAAATTTTTGGGTTTCCTCTTGACAGAAATGCAAAAATGTGTATTATTGTATTAGCTGCTTAATACAGCAACACATAAGGAGGGCAAAGCAGAATGAGTGAACAGTTTGATGCCAGCCGCCCGATCTATGCCCAGCTGGTGGAACGGCTCAAAGCCAGAATTCTGGCGGGCACCTACCCGCCGGGGGGCCATCTGGATTCGGTGCGGGATCTGGCCGCAGCTGCCGGGGTCAACCCCAACACGATGCAGAGGGCTCTGGCCCAGCTGGAAAGTGAGGGCCTTGTGCGCACCGAGCGCACAAGCGGACGCTACGTCACGGAGGATACGAATTTGATCGAACAACTGCGGGCTGCCGCCGCCCATGACATCGCGGCAGATTTTCTGGAGAAGATGCGCAGCATCGGCTACACGCCGGAAAAGGCGGCAGCCCTGTTGGAGCACTGGGATACAGAGGAGGTAGAACCCCATGAGTAAGGTGCTGACCTGTGAAAAATTGACAAAAGTATACGGAAAGGAAAAGACCGCGCTGGACGGCATCGATCTGGAGCTGGATTTTGGCCGCATCGTAGGGCTGCTGGGCCCCAACGGCAGCGGCAAGACCACCCTGCTCAAGCTGGCCAATGGTCTGCTGCAGCCCACGGAAGGCCGCATCCGGATCGCGGGCATGGCCCCCGGCCCGGAGACCAAGGAGCTGGTCTCCTACCTGCCGGACGCCGACTGGCTGCCCGACTGGATGCGGGTGGAGGAGCTGGTGGAGATGTTCCGGGATTTTTACGGCACGCCCAGTCAGGCCAAGGCTTACATCGGCTTTGACGCCGACAAGGCCAATGAGATGCTGGCCCGGCTGAACATCGCCCCCAATGCCCGGCTCAAGACCCTTTCCAAGGGCAACAAGGAGAAGGTTCAGCTGGTGCTGGCCATGAGCCGCAACGCCCGTCTCTACCTGCTGGATGAGCCCATCGGCGGCGTGGACCCTGCGGCCCGGGACTACATCCTGAACACCATCATTTCCAATTACAGCAAGGACGCGACCGTTGTCATTTCTACCCACCTCATCGAGGACATTGAGCCGGTGCTGGACGAGGCCGTGTTCCTGAAGGACGGCCGAATCTTTGCGCACCGCGCCGTGGACGACATCCGCGAGACCGAGGGCAAGAGCGTCGATGCATATTTCCGGGAGGTATTCAAATGCTGAAACAATTGCTGAAATATGAGTTCAAGGCCACCAAAAGCCTGTACTTCGGGCTGTATCTGGCGCTGGCGCTGTTGAGCGTGGTGCTGGGCGTGACCTTCCGGCAGGAACACGCGCTGGCTCACAGCACAAGCTTCCAGAATCTCGAAGTGATTCTGATGATCGTGTATGTCTCGGTCATCCTTGCCATCGCGGTGCTCTGCTTCGTGAACACCATCCAGCGCTTTTATCAGAACCTGCTGGGCCGGGAAGGCTACCTGATGCACACCCTGCCCGTGACCGAGACCCAGCTCATCCTCTCCAAGCTCATCACCAGCATGGTCTGGGTGCTGTGCAGCGGCCTTGTGGGCATCGTCTGCATCACGGTGATGGTCAGCATCGGTGTGATTGACCAGGAGACCTTCGGCATGGTGGACTGGAACAGCTGGAAGCAGCTGTGGGGGATGCTGTATGGGGAACTGGGCGCGAAGTTCTGGCTGGTGACGTTCTGGACCATCCTCATCAATCTGGCCCGGCTGGCAAGCCTCATCCTCTGCGTTTACGCTGCCTGTATGATCGCCCATCAATTCCCCAAGCATGTGATGGTGACCGGAATCCTCGCGTTTATCGGCCTGAACATCGTGGAGACCCAGCTCGATAAGCTGCTGGGCACGAATGATGTGAGTATGATCGTGGATGTCACGTACCGAGTCGTGGATGTGAACGTGACCGGTGTGAGCTATGGAGTGACCCCGATGCGCTGGCTGACGGCGGCACTTGGAACAGACGTTGGCTATCTGTTCTGCTTTGCCGTGACTGCAGCCATTGCGGCGGCATACTTCTTCCTGACCCGGTGGCTGATGAAAAATAAACTGAATCTGGAGTAAACAAAAAGGCTGTGTGCCCCACCGGGCACACAGCCTTTTTCAGCTTTTTGGGGTCTTACACGCCGGAAGCGCCGTAGTTTGCCAGCACACGGGCAGAAGGATCGTTGACGTTGCAGCCGGGCCATGCCTTGTTCGGCATCCAGAAGCCGACGATGGTGCGGCTCTGGTCGTGGTAGTATTTCTCGAAGATCTCGCGGTAGAACAGGCTCTCCTTGGTAAAGGGCATACAGTGGGCCGAGTAGTTTGCCCGGCGGAGCTGGAACTCCTCATCGGTGTACAGGCTCTCGGCGTACTCCTTGATGTCGTCCACCATGCTGTGGCCCACGGCATCGGAGAAGGCGGCTTTTTCGCGCCAGAGGATCTCCGGGGGCAACCAGTCGCCCTCAAAGGCCTTGCGCAGCAGGTACTTGCCCTTGCCGTAGCTGTTCAGCTTCTTTTCGGGGTCAATGGCCATGACGTAGCGCACAAAATCCAGATCGCCAAAGGGCACGCGGGCCTCGATGCTGTTGGCGGAGATGCAGCGGTCGGCCCGGAGAACGTCGTACATGTACAGCTCCCGGATGCGCTTCTGGCTCTCCTGCTGGAAGGCATCGGCGGTGGGGGCGTAGTCGGTGTACTTGTAACCGAACAGCTCATCGGAGATCTCGCCGGTCAGCAGCACGCGCACATCGGTCTGCTCGTGGATGGCCTTGCAGAGCAGGTACATGCCCATGCTGGCGCGGATGGTGGTGATGTCCCAGGTGCCCAGCAGTCGGATGACCTCCTCCAGGCTCTGGATGACCATGTCCCGGTTGATGATGATCTCATGGTGTTCGCTGCCCAGATAATCGGCGGTCTGGCGGGCATATTTCAGGTCGATGGCATCGGTGTCCATGCCGATGGCAAAGGTGCGGATGGGCTTGCCCAGCTTCTTGGCTGCAATGGAGCAGACCAGCGAGGAATCCAGACCGCCCGAGAGCAGGAAGCCCACAGGGGCATCGGCATCCAGACGCTTTTCCACGCCTGCGATCAGCTTTTCGCGGATGTTCCGCAGGGTGGTCTCCATGTCATCCTCCATGGGGGCGGGCACGTCGGCAATGTCCTCATAGCGGACAAAGCGGCCATCGCAGTAGTAGCTGCCGATGGGGAAGGGGCGGATGTCGTCACACCAGCCGATCAGGTTCTGCATCTCGGAGGCAAAGGCGATCTGGTGGCTGGACTTGGAATAGCCGTAGAACAGCGGACGGATGCCGATGGGGTCGCGGGCTGCGATCAGCCGGTCCTTGCGGGAATCATACAGAATAAGCGCAAACTCGGAGTCCATGTGGCGGAACATATCCAGACCGTACTCGTAATACAGCGGCAGCAGGATCTCGCAGTCGCAGTCGGAGGCAAACTTGTAGCCCCGGCGCTTCAGGATCTCCTTCTCAAAGCGGAAGCCGTAGAGCTCACCGTTGCAGACCACGCAGTCGGCACCGCGGTAGAAGGGCTGCATCCCCTCCGGGGTCAGGCCCATGATGGCAAGGCGCCCAAAGCCCATCAGACCAAAAGGCCCTTCCACCACACGCTGGTCGTCCGGCCCGCGCATCACGGTGCGCAGCAGATACTCCTTGAATTTGGCGGCACTCAGGTCGTGCCCCGTGTAACCCATAACACAACACATATTTCTTACCCCTCTCTCTAAACCTCTCCGTCAATGCTTCGCATTGCCGCCTCTCCTGATAGGAGAGACAAGTTTCCCGGTGACTGAGAGGTTTTTGCAAATAAAAAAATACGGCAGCCTTCATCCCATTGCTAGGACGAATGCTGCCGTATCCGTGGTGCCACCTAAATTACCGGTGCGCGAACACACCAGTCACTTTTGTGTACTCTCCCCGTTGAAAGCACTGCCGCGATAACGAGCGGCTGCCGTCGGCCCCTACTAACTGCCCGAAGCAGGTTCAGGGGGAAGCTCACGGGGGTTCGTTCGGGGCTCATTCTCTGTGCGGCTTCCACCGGCCCGCACTCGCTGCAAAAGAACCTTGAGCACTTACTTTTCCCGATCAACGCTTTTCCTGCCTGCATTGTATCACGGCTCTTTGTCCGTGTCAACACAGTGTTCGCATTTTTGTGCGGTCTGCCCCGGATGGGGGCTGTTTTGTGCGCAGCTGCGGCACAATCCGTACAAAACGCTGCCCTCGCACTGCAGGGTGAAGCCGTGCTCCGCCATCAGATGGGCACGCACCTCATCCATAAAGTGGCAGTCCAGGTGATAAATGCGCCCGCACTGCACGCACTTCAGGTGCAGGTGCTCGCGGCAGTGGCGGCCCTCGTCCACATACTGGAACACGGCCTTTTCGCCCTTATCGGCCACATATTTCATAATGCGCTGCTCGCCTGCCAGTTTGTCCAGATACCGGTACACCGTGGTGGGATTGGGGCTGGCCCCCTCTGCCTCCAGATGTTCCAGAATGTTGGATGCACTGACCGCGTGCTGGCGGTTGTTGATGAGATAATCCAGGATCAATTGCCGGGTTTTGGTGTTGTACCCCCCGCGACCTGCCATGGTATCAGCCTTCCTTTCTGGGTCAAGTGTACCACAATTTATCCTTTGATGCAAAACAAGAACGAAACACTGGCGACAAGCACAAAAAAACTGTTCAATTTATAGCAAAATAATGCATGATATCTGTTCAAAACGGAAAAGCTCCCAAAGTTTTCAAAAAAGTCTTGTAAACATTGTCCGGATATGTGATAATAATGTTAATGATTACTTGGATTATTTAAGGGATACAAGCTGTCCGGCGGGCGACTGATTGCTGCCTGAATGGTCCTGCTTGCGAACTAGGAGATAGAACAATGAAAGAGATGGATTCCCAGTCAAAGACCAGCCTGAAGCTGCAGGCTTACCAGTACCTGAAAACGAAGATTCTGAACTGTGAGTACCGCCCCAACGAATTTCTGAACGAGCAGAAGCTCTGCGCTGAGATGGGCAACATCAGCCGCACCCCCATGCGTGACGCGCTGGGCCGCCTGGAGCAGGAGGGGCTGATCACCATCCTGCCCAAAAAGGGGCTGATGGTCTCCGGCATTACCGAAGAGGACGTGCACAGCATGTTCGAGATGCGCCTGCTGGTGGAGCCTTACGCCCTGCGCACCTACGGCAGCCTGATCCCCCGGGAGCAGCTGGAGGCCTACACTGAGCTGATGCACCACCCCGAGCGGATCGACGACTTCTGCAAATCCGACGATGATTTCCATGAGCTGCTGATGAGCAGCCTGCCCAACAAATATCTGCGCTCTGGCTATGACCGCATCACCGGCCTGAACACCCGTTTCCGCATTATGACCGGCAAGGTGAGCATGATCAATCAGGATCAGACCTGTGAGGAGCATCTGGAAATTCTGAATGCCGCCCTGAGCGACAACTGGAACACCGCCGCCGATGCGCTGCAGCATCACCTTGAGCTGGCCCGTGATAAGGCCGAGGGAGTTATCAAGGTCATCCGGCTGTGGTAAATGAAACGATAAAAACGCTGTATCACTCCTTCCGGCATCGCTGATGCGATGCCACCTCCCTCTCAGAGGGAGGCTTTTGCGTTGGCCGCCGCGTTAAGGCTCCCTCCTGGAGGGAGCTGTCGGGCGAATGCGAGACTGAGGGAGCAGTACAGTGTTTTCTTTTGCTGGAAAGTGTAAAAAATTCATAGAAATCAAAAGAAAAGTACATTGAATATTGTTTAACAATGTGGTATCCTTAACAACAGAGAGAGCCCGCTGGCAGGCGGGCAGAATGATTTTGGAGGAAAATAATTATGGCTGACCGCATTGTTCTGAACACCATTTCCTACCATGGCCACGGTGCCATTGAGAACATCGTTCCCGAGCTGACCGCCCGCGGCTACAAGAAGGCTTTTGTCTGCTCTGACCCCGATCTGATCAAGTTTGGCGTGACCAAGAAAGTCACCGACCTGCTGGATGCTGCAAACTTCGCCTATGCTGTTTACAGCGAGATCAAGCCCAACCCCACCATCGCCAACGTGCAGGACGGCGTGGCAGCCTTCAAGGCTGCTGAGGCAGACTGCATTGTGACCATCGGCGGCGGCTCCTCCATGGATACCGCAAAGGCCATCGGCATCATCATCAACAACCCCGAGTTCGCGGATGTGCGCTCTCTGGAAGGCGTGGCTCCCACCAAGAAGCACGCTGTGTTCACCATTGCCGTGCCCACCACCGCCGGTACTGCGGCTGAGGTCACCATCAACTACGTCATCACCGATGTGGAGAAGAAGCGCAAGTTCGTCTGCGTGGACACCAACGATATCCCCGAGATCGCTGTGGTCGATCCCGATATGATGTCCTCCATGCCCAAGGGCCTGACCGCCGCCACCGGTATGGATGCTCTGACCCACGCCATCGAGGGCTATATCACCAAGGGCCACTGCACCATCTCCGATATGTTCCATCTGGAAGCCATCAAGCTCATCAGCGAGAACCTGCGCGGTGCCGTGCAGAACACCCCGGAGGGCCGCGAGGGCATGGCTCTGGGCCAGTACATCGCCGGTATGGGCTTCTCCAATGTGGGTCTGGGCATCGTCCACTCCATGGCACACGGCCTGTCCGCTCTGTATGATACCCCCCACGGCGTGGCCTGCGCCATCCTGCTGCCGGTGGGTCTGGAGTACAACAAGACCGTTGCCGGGGAGCGCTACCGCGCGGTCGGCAAGGCCATGGGCGTGAAGGGCATTGACGAGATGAACGATGCCGAGGCCGCCGATGCCACCATCGCCGCTGTCAAGCAGCTGAGCGCGGATGTGGGCATCCCCGCAAACCTGCAGGGCATCCTGAAGGAAGAGGACATCCACTTCCTGGCCGAGTCTGCTTTTGCAGATGCCTGCCGCCCCGGCAACCCCCGCGATACCAGTGTGGAGGAGATCGAGGCACTGTATAAGAGCCAGCTGTAATTCGTAAACTGAACAAAGAGGGTCGGGAACGCCGCTTCCCGGCCTCTTTTTGTTCCGGGAAAGGAGCGCTATGAACCTGAATTTCTATACTCTTTGTGTAATTTATCTGGTATATTCCTTTTTGGGCTGGGTAGGCGAGACCGTTGTTGCAACCGCAAAGGGCCGCCGGTTCACCAACCGCGGCGTGGCCTCCGGCCCCTTCTGCTTTGTGTATGGCACGGCAGGGGTGCTCATCACCATCGGCCTGAACGACCAGCGCACCAGCCTGGCGGCACTGTTCTTCGGCAGCATGATCTATGCCACGGTGGTGGAGTGGCTGACTGCCAAGCTGCTGGAACGGATCCACCACCGCCGCTGGTGGGACTACTCCGATAAAAAGTTCAATCTGGACGGCTATGTCTGCCTGCAATACTCCCTGCTGTGGGGTCTGCTGGGCATGGCGGCAGTCCGCTGGGGCAACGACCTGCTGTTCCGGCTCTGCGCCCACCTGCCGCCGCTGCTGTTTCACGCTGTGGTATGGGTCGGCATGGCGCTGGCCGTCCTTGACCAGATCTCTGCCATGGTGGTGGTCAGCCGGTATGCGAACCGCCACCCAAGGCTTGAGCAGCTGAATCGGGAGCTGGGCAGAGGCTCGGAGAGGCTGCGGCAGAAAATTACCGCCAGCGTGGAAAAGCGGATCCAGCGGGCGTACCCCGCTGCGGCCCGTCCGGAGCCCACCACCAGTGCCGAAAAGCAGCTCTCCCTTGCCGACCTGCTCTGGCTCTTTGTCATCGGGGCTTTCCTCGGGGATGTGGTGGAGACCATCTTCTGCCGCATCACCGCCGGGGTCTGGATGAGCCGTTCCAGCCTGGTCTGGGGCCCGTTCAGCGTGGTGTGGGGGCTGGCGCTTGTGCTGGCCGCCATCCTGCTGCGGGGCGGCGAACAGAAGAGCGAGAGCCGAATCTTCTGGTTCGGTGTGATCCTGGGCGGTGCGTATGAGTATGTGTGCAGCGCCGTGACAGAGCTGCTGTTTGGCACCGTGTTCTGGGATTACAGCGGCTTCAAGTTCAATCTGGGCGGGCGCATCAACCTGCTGTACTGCTTCTTCTGGGGCATTGCGGCCGTGACCTGGATCCGCTATGGCTACCCACTGGTGGCAAAGGGGATGAGGATGGTCAAGCGCAGGATCCGCCCCTGGATGACCGCTCTGCTGGCCGTGTTCATGGCCGTGAACCTTGTGACCAGTGCGTTGGCGCTGGCCCGCTACGATGCCCGCACCAGCGGCGCGGCTCCGGCCAATGCGGTGGATGTGCTGCTGGATGAGCATTTTGACAATGCCCGGATGGAGCGCATCTACCCTAACGCCAAAAAGGTGGAGAAGGCTGAGTAAAAATGCACGATTTTGCTTGCGTTTTGCAGGGAAAACAGGTATAATACTTTTCGGATTAAAAAGGAGAGATTTTATATGCTGATCCCTGTATTATTGTTTATCGTGGGCCTGCTCTGCCTCATCAAGGGCGGCGACTGGTTCGTGGACGGTGCAACCGGCATCGCCCGCCGCTTCAAGGTGCCGGAGCTGCTCATCGGAGCCACGGTGGTGTCCATCGGCACCACCCTGCCCGAGGTCATGGTCTCCACTACCTCGGCCATGACCGGCCACGGCGAGATCGCCTATGGCAACGCCATTGGCTCGGTCATCTGCAACGCGGCCCTGATCGCGGCCATCACCATTGCGGTCCGCCCGGGCAAGGTGGACCCCAAGAGCCTGCGGGTGCCGGTGCTGTTCTTCTTTGTGGCAGCGGCCCTGTATGCGGGCGTGGCCTACACCACCGGCTACTTCAGCCGCCCCATCGGCATTGTGCTGCTGGCAATGTTCGTGGCGTACATGGTCTGCAATGTGCTGGCTATGAAAAACGCCCCCGCCCCGGAAGACGATGAGGACGAGCCGGAAAAGGAAATGTCCTTTGCCAAGGAGATCGGCCTGCTCATCCTCGGCGCAGCCCTGATCGCTGTGGGCGCAAACCTGCTGGTGGACAACGGCACCCTGATCGCGCAGGCGCTGGGCGTGCCGGAATCCGTCATTGCCCTGACCTTTGTGGCGCTGGGCACCTCTCTGCCTGAGCTGGTCACGGCGATCACCTCGCTGGCAAAGGGCCACGGCTCCCTCTCGCTGGGCAATGTCATTGGTGCCAACGTGTTCAATCTGGTGCTGGTCAGCGGCATGTCCATCACGGTGTCGCCTTTCAGCATCCCGCAGAACTCCACCATCATGGGCATCAATTCCTCTCTGGTCATGGATCTGCCCGTGATGTTCGCGGTCATGCTCCTCCTGACTGTGCCCGCTCTGCTCAAGGGCAGGCTCTCCCGCTGGCAGGGCGTGCTGCTGCTCTGCATCTATGCAGCCTTCTGCGCCGTCCAGTTTGCAATGTAAGCCTCTGCGCCGGAGACCCGGCCCGGCTCCACGCCGGAGCGGGCGCTTTGGGGCAGAAAACCGTTTTGAGAAAGGCATCCTCGTTTGCGGGGATGCCTTTTTTCTGTCCCCGCAGCAGGGGCTGACCGGAAGAGGCGTTTTCTTAAGAAATCCTTAGAAAAATTTCATGGAAAATGCAGGAAACTGCTGTTATACTAGAACCGAGAATGACAAAAAGGGGAGAAGACCATGGCAGAGCAGACCATTCTGATCGCGGAGGACGATCCGGATATCCGGGACGGCGTGCGCATCCTGCTTTCCGGCGAGGGATACCATATCATCGAAGCCGAAAACGGCACCCGGGCACTGGAGGTGTTCCGCCCGGAGGTCGATCTGGTGATCCTGGATATTATGATGCCGGGCATGAGCGGCCTGCGCGTCTGCGAGGAGCTGCGCAAGCTCTCCACAGTGCCGATCCTGTTCCTCACGGCAAAATCACAGGAGTCCGATAAGCTGCTGGGCCTGACCGCTGGCGGGGACGATTACCTGCCCAAGCCCTTTTCCTTTGCGGAGCTCAGCGCCCGGGTCAAGGCATTGCTGCGGCGGTACTGCGTCTATCAGGGCAAGGGGCAGGCCCCGGCCCGGGCCGAAAACCTGACCCTGTGCAGCCATGGCGTGAAGCTGGCGCTGGACTGCAACCGCGTCTGGGTGGATGGGGAGGAGATCGACCTGACCGAGACGGAGTACAAGATCCTGCGGCTGCTCATGCAGAGCCCCCAGCGCATCTTCCCGGTGCAGGTGATCTACGAGGATGTGTGGCAGGAACCTTATTTCTACACCTCCAACGGCACCGTGATGGTACATATCCGCAATCTGCGGATGAAGATTGAAAAAGACCCGCAGAACCCTGCCCGTCTGCAGACCATGTGGGGGAAAGGGTACCGCTTTGTGCCCGGGGAGGAGAAGGATCATGCGTAAAAAGCTGGGACTTTCCGGCAAGCTGGTGTTGATGATCCTGTTTTCAGCACTGGCAAGTGCTGTGTTTCTGGTGGGAATGCAGGTCGTGCTGAACAAGGCCCTGTGGCTTTATTTTGACCAGCCGGAAACCCAGCAGAAGGCTGTGGAAAAGCAGGTGCAGGAGCTGCAGAGCTATATCGACCGGCGCGGTCTTTCCAGCCGGGATATCGACAAGCTGGACGACTGGTCTGTGCGGAACGGAAGCACGATGTTCATCATCTACGATCGCTCCCGGATGCTCTATTCCTCCTATCCGCTGGTCGCTCCGGTCTACGAGGGGCGGGAAAGCGTGACGGAAACGGTTCCGGCCGTTTCGGCCGAGCACTGGCTCCCGATGTACTCGCTCACTTTTTCGGACAAAGAGACCACCGCCATGTTCTATTACAACGGCGTGGATGCCTATTACGGCAAGGGGTGCGAGATCCTGCTGCTTGTCAGCTTTGCCCTTTTCCCGCTGTTTTTCTTCCTGAGCAGCCGGAAGATCATCCGCTATATCCTCCTGCTCAGCGGGGAGATCCAGGCTATGGAGGGCGGCGACCTTGACCACCCCATCACGATCCAGGGAGACGATGAGCTGGCCCTGCTGGCCACCAGTCTGGATGGTCTGCGTCTGACCCTGCGCCAGCAGCAGGCCGAGGAGGCTCAGGCTGCCGCCAAGGTCAAGAGCCTGATCACCGAGATGTCCCACGACCTGCGCACCCCGCTGACCACCCTGCTGCTCTATACTGAGATCCTGCGTCACCACAAATACGAGACCGAGGCCCAGCAGGATGAATATCTGGCAAAGATCGACGGCAAGGCCCGGCAGATCAAGCAGCTGTCCGACAATCTGTTCGAGTACGCGCTGGTCACCCGGGACACCGTGGTGCAGCTGGATGCCCCGGCCCGCTTCTCCCAGATCTTTGAGGAGCCGCTGGCTGAGATGGTGGAGATGCTGCAGCAGCGCGGCTTTGCCTGTGCGCTGGAGCTGGGCAGCGAGGATGTGCTCCTGACCGTGCGGGCGCAGTACATCCGGCGCATTCTGGATAACATCGGCTCCAACCTGATCAAGTACGCCGACCCGGCCCGGCCCATCGAGGTGCGGTTCCTGCGGCAGGAGGGAAGGGCGGGCCTTGTGTTCCGCAACCATGTCCTGCCTGCGCCCCCGGCGGTGGAAAGCACCAAGGTGGGCCTGACCAGCATCGAGACCATGATGGATAAGATGCACGCAGACTGCAAGATCGAACAGGAGAACGAGCAGTTTGCCATGACGCTGTTGTTCCCGGTAGAATAAGACAACCCTCTCAGTCAAAGCCTACGGCTTTGCCAGCTCCCCCGAAGGGGGAGCCAATGCAGCACCTCGGATAGAGCCTGCATAGCCTCTCCCTTCGGGGGAGGCGGCATTGCAATGCGATGACGGGGAGGGTCTCTTTTTACACTTTTTCCACCGAACTTAAGCAAGTCTTAAGAAATATCTCCGGCGAATGTTAAGAAAGGCCCGCTATACTGTTGGAAGAAGGGCGGGTGCAGCTTTGCACCCTGCCATAACATCAGGGAGGGGCAACCAATGCTGCGAAAAAACAAACAACCGCCGCAGGAACAGAGCGACCAGGAATTCAATCTGGCGCTGGAAGTGCCTGCAGAACAAAGACCGAAGGGCTGGAGACCTTTTGTAAGGCGCAACTGGAAGCGCTTTGCCGCTGCCGCCTGTGCAGCCGCAGTGGCCGGTGCGTTCCTGCTGCCCGGGAAGGGCGCAAAACCGGCAGACGTAGATACCGAATATCTGGAAAGCGCGGTGGAGCGCCGGAATATCACAAACGTGTTCAGCGGCTCCGGCACCATTGCCGCCGCCAACACCTACACCGTCAATGCGCTGGTGTCCGGTACCGTGCTCACCGCCGATTTTGCGGTGGGGGACACCATTGAAGAGGGAACGGTGCTCTACACCATCGACAGCTCCAACGCCGCCAACAGCGTGGAAAAGGCCCAGCTCTCGCTGGATCAGGCCCAGCGCAATTACGAGGATGCCGTGGATGCCCAATACATCCGCAGCACCATCGGCGGCACGCTGGCCTCCTATAAGGTGGCGGTGGGCGATGTGGTCACCGCCGGGCAGGAGGTGGCCACTGTGCGGGATGCCTCAACCCTGCTGCTGACGCTGGAATTCCCGGCAGCAGATGCGGCGAACTTTACCGTGGGGCAGGCCGCACAGGTCACGCTGGACGGCACCTTTGAGGCCGTCTCCGGCACCGTGCGCTCTGTCTCCGGTACGGATGCCCTGAGCAGCGGAAACCTGCTGGTGCGCACCGTGACCATTGCGGTGAACAACACCGGCAGCCTGACCACCGCGCAGGCCGCAACGGCCAGCGTCAACGGGGTCAGCGCACTGGCATCGGCAAAATTCAGCTACCAGAATGAGCAGACCATCACCGCCTCCACCGGCGGCACCGTGACCGCCCTCTGCGTGAAAGAGGGCTCCTCTGTCAGCGCCGATACCGCGCTGGTCAGGATCTCCGGCAAGGAGCTGACCAAGCAGGTGCAGAACGCCTCCGATAACCTGCGCAGCGCCCAGATGTCCATGGAGGACACCGAGGATCAGCTGAACAACTATACCATCACCTCACCCATCAGCGGCACGGTCATCTCCAAGGAGGTCAAGGCGGGCGACACCGTGAGCAATACCGCAGGCAGCACCAGTCTGTGCACCATCTACGACCTGAGCTACCTGCAGATGACGGTGAATGTGGACGAACTGGAGATCCTCTCCATCAAGGAGGGGCAGAGCGTGACCATCACCGCAGATGCCATCTCTGACCGCACCTTTACCGGCGTGGTCACCAGCGTATCCAAGGCGGGCACCACGGCAGGCGGCACCACCACCTATCCCGTCACCATCCGCATCGACGATACCGGCGACCTGCTGCCCGGCATGAACGCCACCGCCGAGATCACGACGGCCAGCACCGAGAACACACTTTCCATTCCCAATGCCGCTGTGGCGCGGGGCAATTATGTCCTTGTGACCAAGGATTCCCCCAGCGCTGCCAACGCCGACCCCAGCATGACCGCCCCGGAGGGCTATGTCTATGTCAAGGTGACCACCGGCACCAGCGATGATGATTACATCGCCGTAACAAGCGGCCTGCAGGAAGGCGACACCGTGGCCTACACCGCCAGCAGCACCGCCTCTGTCAGCGCTGACGGACAGATGGAGGAGATGATGGTGGTCGGCGGGCCCGGTCAGGGCGGCGGCCCGAGCGGCGGCGCACCGGGAGGTGGCCCGCAATGAGCGCTCTGATCGAATTTGAGGATGTGTGCAAATATTACCGGATGGGTGACACCACGGTAAAAGCCGCCGACCACATCAGCATGAAAATTGAAAAGGGCGAGTTCGTGGCCATCGTGGGCCAGTCCGGCTCCGGCAAATCCACCTGCATGAACATCATCGGCTGCCTGGATGTGCCCACAGCGGGCAGCTACCGGCTCAATGGCCGGGAGGTGGGCAACATGTCCGGCAATGAGCAGGCCGAGGTGCGCAACGAGATGCTGGGCTTCATCTTCCAGCAGTATAACCTGCTGCCAAAATTGAATCTGCTGGAAAACGTGGAGGTGCCGCTGATCTATGCGGGCGTGCCCCGTGCAGAGCGCCGCCGCCGGGCCCGCGAGGCACTGGAGCAGGTGGGGCTGGGCGATAAGCTGAAAAACAAGCCCAGCCAGCTTTCCGGCGGCCAGCAGCAGCGCGTCTCCATTGCCCGGGCGCTGGCCGGGAATCCGGCGGTCATTCTGGCCGACGAGCCCACCGGCGCGCTGGACAGCCACACCGGCCGCGAGGTGCTGGAAATGCTGCAGCAGCTCCACCGGCAGGGCAACACCGTGGTGCTCATCACCCACGACAACTCCATTGCCGTGCAGGCCCAGCGCATCATCCGGCTGGAGGATGGCCGCGTGGTCTACGACGGCGATGCCCGGGCACCGGAGGCCATCGTTCAGCCGACACTGAACTTTGAACCGGCAGAACAGGAGGGGGACGCATGATCTACGAGACCTTCCGCGAAGCAGTCAAGAATATCTGGAGCAACAAATTCCGCACCGTTCTGACCATGCTGGGCATCATCATCGGTGTCACGGCGGTCATCGTCATCGTGGGCTTGGGCAACGGCATGACCCAGAGCATCAAGGACAGCTTTTCTGAGATGGGGACCAATGTCCTCAGCGTCCAGATCACGGGCCGCGGCTCCCGCACCGTGACCGTGCAGCAGATGTACGATATCGTGGACAGCCACCCGGAGGTGTTCACCGGCATGTCGCCCACCACCACGCTGGACAGTACCGTGAAGGTGGATACCACCACCTATGGCTATACGAGCGTCAAGGGCGTGAGTGAGACCTACCTGGATATGATGGGGCGCACGCTGGCCCAGGGCAGGGGCCTGACCTATGTGGACATCACGGACAATAAAAAGGTCTGCGTGGTGGGCGATTACATTGCCCGCGCGGCCTACGGCGGCAACGCCATCGGCCAGACCATCAAGATCGGCAGCGAGAGATTTACCATCGTGGGCGTACTGGAAGCCAATGTCAGCAGTACGACCGATCAGGAGGGCACTGACGATGACATGATCTTTGTGCCCTATACCACCGCCCAGCGCATCAGCAAGACCAGCGCCAGCTCCTACGGCGTGGTTCTGGTGAGCGATGAACTTGCCGATGAGGGCAAGAATCTTCTGGTAGTAGGGATCGAATCCATCCTCCACGCGGAGGACGGCTATTTCATCATCAGCCTGAGCGAGATGCTGGAGACCATGACCAGCATGATCAACATGGTGGTGGCGATCCTGACCGCCATTGCAGCCATCTCCCTGCTGGTGGGCGGCATCGGCATTATGAACATTATGATGGTGTCCGTCACCGAGCGCACCCGGGAGATCGGCATTCGCAAGGCGCTGGGCGCGAAGGAACGCAGCATTCTTGCCCTGTTCGTCACTGAGGCGGCCACCACCTCCGCACTGGGCGGGCTGCTTGGCATTGCACTGGGCTATCTGTTCAGCGCTCTGGCCAACCGGGTGCTCCCGCTGCTGGTGTCGGATATGGAACTGACGGTGGCCCCCTCCATGACCTCAGTGCTGGTGGCCTTTGGCATCTCGGTGGGCATCGGTGTACTGTTCGGCTACCTGCCCGCCAAGCGCGCCGCAAGGCTCAACCCCATTGAAGCATTGAGATATGATTAAACCTCTCAGTCTCGCTTCGCTCGCCAGCATACGAGTTGCGGCTCCCAGCGTCCACTTCGTGCAAAGTATTGCACTCGTGTCCTGCTGGCCGCTGCCCCAACAACGCCTCCCTTCATCCGCCACTGGCGGCGGTCGTCGTTGTTGCCTGATAGGGGAGCCAAGTATCAATGAAACCCTTTGTTAAGGAGTTCGATATGAAAAAACGTTTTCTAGCATTTCTTCTGGCCGTTTGCATTGCCTGCTCGATGCTGGTGGTGCCGGCAAATGCCGCTGCCAGCAATGCGGCGGTGCAGACTGCCGTGACGCTGGGCGGCTTGACCAGCGAACAGGCCTCCGCCCTGAGCACCGCCCTGACCCGGAGCCAGCTGGCAAAGCTGCTGGTGGCATTCTCGGCCTACCGGGAGAGCGCCGCCACGCAGGGGAACACCGGCACCCTGTTCACCGACGTGGACAGCGGAAACGAATATGCCCCCTATATCCGCATTGCCGTCCAGCAGGGATGGCTCAGCGGCTACACCGATGGCTCTTTCCGGCCCGACAACGGTGTGACGCTGGAAGAGGCCTGCACCGCCGCCCTCAAGCTGCTGGGCTATGATGTTACCACCCTGAGCGGCAGCTTCCCGGCGGCACAGCTCAACAAGGCCGGCAGCCTGGGCCTGCGGGCTGGTTTGAGCGCCGTGCAGGGGCAGGGCCTGACCCTGGAAGATGCCGCTGTGCTCTTCTATAATGCCCTGACGGCCAGCACCGCTGAAAACCAGACCTATGCCGCCACGCTGGGCTTTACCGTGACGGATGGCCGGATCGACCTGTCCTCAGTGCTGCTCAGCAGTGTGGAGGGCCCCTTTGTGGCCGATGGCACCACCCAGCTGCCCTTTGTCCCGGCGGCGGTCTACCGCAATGATACCGCGGCCGCAGATGCCGCTCTGAACGCCTACGATGTCTACTATTACAGCGCCAGCGCCAGAACGGTCTGGATCTACTCCCGCAAGGCGGCGGGCCGCATCACGGCGGTCTCGCCCAGCGCCAGCGCCCCCACCAGTGTGACAGTGGCAGGCACCAGCTATACACTGGCTTCCTCGGCAGCGGCATCGGTCCTCTCGTCCCTCAACGGCGGCGGAGTGGGGCAGGTGGTCACCCTGCTGTTGGGCATGAACAACGAGGCGGTGGCTGTTCTGACTGGCGAGGAAGCCGACAGCGTGTTCTATGGCGTGGTGCAGACTTCTTCCCGCAGCCTGACCGAAGAAAACGGCGCGGATGTGCTCCAAAGCGTGCAGGTGGCCTGTACCGATGGCGTGACCCGCACCATGAATGTGGACAAGAGCCTGAACTTCCCCACCGGCTGGCTGGTGAAGATCACCGTCAACGCCGACGGGGAGAACGTGGAGACCCTGAGCGGCCAATCGGTCAGCGGCACCATCCGTGCGGACGGCACCGCGCTGGGCGATGCGGCCCTTGCTTCGGATGTGGAGATCCTGGATACGACAGCGGAGGGGTTGGCTGGGACAGTAAGTCCCAGCCGCCTATCGGGGGTGACACTTTCTGCCTCGGATGTCCGTTACTACACCGTGGATGAGAACGGTGCCATTGACCGGCTCATTCTGAACGATGCCACCGGCGACCTGTGGACCTACGGCGTGCTGGATGATGTGACCAACCTCATCAGCACCGCAGCCAGCTCCACCACGAACACCGGCTCCAGCTCGTCCACCTCCAACACCACCGGTTCCAGCGCCTCTGACCTTGTGGCCGGTGCGGTGGAAAGCGTGATGCCCTCCACCAGCACCCTGCTGTATGGGCTGGTCGATGGCAGCATCGGCAGCACCCTGTGGGAGAGCGTGACCAGCAGCACCGCCAGCCTGGCAAGCTATCTGCTCAAGATCGGTGCCAACAGCACCACGGGCGTGGTCAGCTCGGTGCTGGATTACCTGAGCAGCGGCGCAAACTATGTCTGCTATGTCAACGGTGAGCAGACCACCTATAAGACCAGCGTGAAGTATCCCGTGCTGGCGGGCGGTATCTCGGTGCGCAAGACTGCTTCCGGCAGTGTGGGCACCATGGCTCAGCTGCTCCCGGTCACGGTGGATCAGCTGGGGGCGGCCTCCGTGCGGAGCGGCTCCACCCGCTATGAGACTGCCGATGATATGCAGGTGTATCTGTGGTACAAGGGCAAGTATTACGCCACCACCCTTTCCCAGATCAACGCCGAGGATTACAGCCTCATCGGCTGGTACGATGCCCACGGCAGCGCGGCGGGCGGAAAGATCCGCGTTCTTGTGGCCGTGAAAAAAGACTGACCGCGTCTCCGGCAGGCTGTGAAATGGGACGAAATCCGGTCATAAAAAGGCAGTTAGGCGACATTTTTCACGATTTATCCATTGAAATTCTCCCCCGGGGATGGTATGATAGACCTGTTCCTGCGCGGCAAAAGGCCGGGAACGAAATCTGAAGTGGGAGAATTTTGTACCAGATGCAGAAAAAGAAGATTTATCAGCTGGCTGCGGTCATCGTTCTTGTGGTTATCGTGGCAGCTGCTTTGATCCTGACAGGGATGCGGAAAAGCACCCCTGTGTCCGAGGCGCAGGCCAGCTCTGTGCCGTCCTCCGCTCTGCCCGGCGGGGAAGCTGAGGGGCCCTCCAGCGCCGCCGCCTCCAGCGAGAGCGCCGTCAGCAGTGAGGTGACGGAAGAATCCCCGGTTTCGTCCTTTTTGGAACAGCTGGAAGAGGAACTTGGCATTTCCTCTTCGGAGACAGCTTCGTCCAGTGAGGTCTCCTCTGCCGCCAGCGCAGGCAAGGCGGACAGCGTGAGCTCCGCAGTGTCCGGTTCCAGTGCCGCACACTCGGTGCCTGCGTCCGCTGCGGCTTCCGGCAGCCATGCGGTCAGCAGTCAGGCCCCCGGCAGCAGCCATGCCTCCAGCAGCTCCGCTGCTTCGGAGAATGAGGTGGATGCCAAGATCGACAGCTACATCCGCCAGCTGCAGAACCTGAAGAAGCAGACGGAATCCAAGCTCTACGGCGTGATCTACGAGGCCTACGATGAGTATATCTCCCACCCGGTGGAGGAGCGCAATCTGGGGATGAAGGTCTCCATCGTGGTGTCCAAGACCGCCAAGCTGACCAGTGTTCAGGGCGAGTGTGACAAGGAGTTCAACGCCATCCTGAAAGAGCTGCGCCAGTACCTGCGGGACAATGGCCGTGACCAGAGCGTTGCGGATCAGGCAGAGCAGGAGTACAAGAAGATGAAGTCCGACCTGACCAGCGAGCTGACCGGCATTGTCTATAACAGTGCGGTGGGCAGCGGCGATGGCGGCAAATGGATCCAGGAACACATTGAGCATAAGCGCTGAAATAGATAAGAGCCGTGCAGTTCAAACGCTGCACGGCTCTGCTTTTTTGTTACTGCACACGCTTTAACGCTGTGTTGATGAGATCGGCAAACTGCTCCAGACGTTCCCGGAGCTGGACAATGGAATCGATGTCGCTGTCGGAAATGACACTGACGGGAGCCGAAAGGCTGTTGACACCGGCTTCCAGCGTGCCGCTCAGGGCTGCGTTGACACCGTGGGAGGGAATCTCCACATGGACATCCACGGGGATGGTGTCATCGAAGAGCAGGGACTTCAGCGGCAGGCCCACCACAAGGACAGCCGCGTCCTCCCCCTCAGACGGGAACTGATAGTAGGTGTAGTCCTTCTTGGCATAATCGGGGTGGACGACGCACTGGCGGCTAAGGGTCATGGTATAGCCGGACATCTCCTGCATGGCCACCTGCGTGTTGGGCACGCCGAGGATCTTTGCCAGCTGAGCCTGCGTGATGTAGTTGGGCAGAGACCACTCCGGCAGGAATGCACCCACCAGTGGCGCGCTGTCCGCGATGGAATCCCGCAGGGTGCGGTAGAGCCGCCCGGCATCAAAGTAGGTGTCGTTGGCATCAATATAGAGGTCGGTGAAAAAGTCGGTGCCGCCGGTCTCGGCGCGGGCAAGCCCGCCGGAGGGGTACAGGTACAATTGCAGCTGCCCCGGCGAATACAGCCCGGCCACATCGCCAGAGGTTGCACCCACCTGTTTCAGAATATTGTACAGGGCCGGGGTACTGGAACTGTCCTGTGCGGTGATGTTATAGCTGAACTCAAAGGCCGCCCCCTTTTGTAAGGCACGGACTTTGCTGTTGACCAGACTGAAAAGGACCAGCGCAGCCACCAGACACACCGCCAGAATGCAGGCCACCACTGTGACCACGGCGCGGGAACGCTTTTTGGAAGATTTCATGGCAGAACCTCCTGTTCTCTTTATAAGGAATACGATCCAGAGCTTAAAAATCGTTCAAGCTGGCTCTGATTCTTTCATAATTTATTTGCAGGCCGCCACAAAGGCATCAAAGATCCCCTGCATGGCGGGGTCGGCAGCGCTGAGCCATTCAGGGTGCCACTGCACGCCCAGGCAGAACTTTGCGTCCGGCTTCTCAATGCCCTCCACGATGCCGTCCTCGCTCAGGGCCGACAGCACAAGGCCGGGGGCGACCTTGTCCACCGCCTGATGGTGCTGGCTGTTGACCAGAACGGTATCCTGCCCCAGAATGCGGGAGAGCAAGGTATCCCGCCGCACGGTGACGGTGTGGATCTTGCCCCAATGGTCGTTGTGGGGGACGTGCTCAAAGGGTTTGATGTCCTGATACAGATCGCCGCCCAGCGCAACATTCATCAGCTGGATGCCTCGGCAGATGGCCAGCACCGGCTTGTCGGCGGCAAGGAAGGCGCGCAGCAGCAGCGGTTCGGCGGTATCCCGCAGAACGTTGGGCTCGCCGCAGGCGGGGATGCGCTCCTGCCCGTAGAATTTTGGGTCGATGTCGCCGCCGCCCGGCAGCAGCAGGCCGTCACAGGCCAGTGCATCCTGCACGGCCTTTTCGGGGTCGTCCAGCTCGATCCAGCGCATCTCTGCCCCGGCCCGGGCAAGGCTTTCGGGATATTTTGCGTGGGCCTCTGCCAGCAGCTGGTTCGGCACCATGCGCGGCATTGCAATCGTAATAGCAGCAGACATTGTAGAAACTCCTTTTTACGTCAACAGAAAAACCCCGGAACATTCGTTCCGGGGTTTCTGGCGGAAAGATGGGGATTCGAACCCCAGAACGCTTTTGACACGTTACACGATTTCCAGTCGTGCGCCTTAGACCAACTCAGCCATCTTTCCACATCTTCAGTTTTCAGCGTTTCGGGCCGTGGCCCTCAGCGCTCCACTATAATACCTGAAAGGATGACTTTTGTCAAGGATTTTTTTGAAAAAATTTGAAAAATCTAAAAATCAACGTTTCTGCGCCATACATTTTTTCGTTTAAAAAAGCAGAACCTGATAATCCCCTTGACGAACCCATAAAAACGGACTATGATGTGGGCAGAGAACGGTTGGAATTTGCAGGTTCCGCTCGAAAAAGAGAGCCTGAACAGGAGGATGCGATATGAATTACGCTGATGTTTTGAACAATGCCCGCCAGTGCATCGGGCAGTACTGCAAGGCCTGCCCCGTGTGCAACGGCGTGGCCTGCAAAAACCAGATCCCCGGCCCCGGTGCCAAGGGCGTGGGCGATACGGCCATCCGCAATTATAATAAGTGGGCGGAGATCCGGGTGAACATGGACACCCTGTGCGAGAACGGCACCCCCGACACAGGCGTGGAGCTGTTTGGCAAAACCTTCAAGTATCCCTTCTTTGCAGGCCCTGTGGGTGCGGTGAACCTCCACTATTCCGACACCTACACCGATATGACCTACAATGACGTGCTGGTGCGCGCCTGTGCCGAAAACGGCATTGCCGCCTTTACGGGTGACGGCACCAACCCCGACGTGATGACTATGGCCACCAAGGCCATTGGCGCTGCAGGCGGCTGCGGCGTGCCCACCATCAAGCCCTGGAACATCGATACTGTCAAGGCCAAGATGGAGCAGGCCAAGGCCAGCGGCTGCTTTGCCGTTGCCATGGATGTGGATGCCGCCGGTCTGCCCTTCCTGAAGAATATGACCCCGCCCGCCGGCAGCAAGAGCGTTGCCGAGCTGGCCGAGATCGTCAAGCTGGCCGAGCGCCCCTTCATCGTTAAGGGCGTGATGACCGTCAAGGGGGCCCTCAAGGCCAAGGAGGCCGGTGCTGCTGCTATCGTGGTCTCCAACCACGGCGGTCGTGTGCTGGATCAGTGCCCCGCCACCGCCGAGGTCCTGCCGGAGATCGCTGAAGCCCTCAAGGGCAGCGGTGTGAAGATTCTGGTGGATGGCGGCATCCGCTCCGGCGTGGATGTGTTCAAGGCGCTGGCTCTGGGTGCTGACGCTGTGCTCATCTGCCGCCCCTTTGTCACCGCAGTCTACGGCGGCGGCGAGGAAGGCGTGAAGTGCTACATCGACAAGATCGCCGGGGAACTGGCTGATACCATGCAGATGTGCGGCGCACACTCTCTGGCTGAGATCACCCGGGATATGGTGCGCATCTGAAGATGATATGTACTCTTTTGCGCGCCAAAAGAGTACCAGAAAAGCGCCCGCTACTTCCGAAGCGCGGGAGGCACGGCCAAAGGGCTGCTCGCCCCTTGGAACCCCAAAGAAGTAGACAAACCCCTGAAAATCGGGAGATTCCCGCCTACGGCGTGAAGATCTCTTTCCGAATTTTCAGGGGTTTGTTGATTTGCGGCGCTGCCGCAGAAAAGAAGCAGAAGATTCTGCGGTTTATTGCGAAAGTGGATGAAATATGATATGATGAAATCGGTGGTGGTCAGCGAAGGCGGGGATAACTGAAATTATAGAGGAATCTGTTATGATTACACTAAAGCAATACACGAACGAAGAAACGCAAATCATTCCGCTGATTCAGGGCTTCTGGAAAGCGCACAGCCATTATGACCAGAGCGAAGTGGAAGCGCTGGAAGATTTGCAGAACTGGACAAAGCAAGGCCATGCAATCTATTTTATCCAGAACGAAGAAACCACTCTGGGCTTTGCTCACTTGGGAAGCCGTGGTGGGAAAATGGACTGGTTGGAAGATTTATTTATCCTACCGGAATGGCAGGGTCATGGTTTTGGCAGTGAAGCAATTCACCAGCTGGAAGAAATCGTGAAGCAGTATTCGGTTTCCCTTTACATCGAAGCTGCCGCCCGAAACGAAGCAGCGATTCGGCTGTATCGAAAGCTGGGTTATGACTGTCTGAACACGATAACGATTCGCAAAGACTTCCCGGGCTACGAGTATGATGTTGCGCGGAAGGAAAATATCCACGGCATGGAGTTCGAGATTCGGAAGGATAAGGACTTCTGATTTGAGCGTATAGGAACAAGAAACGCGGCATCTTTCCGTTTGCACGGAGAGGTGCCGCGTTTTGTTGCCACAGAACAGAAACTATGGTAAGATGAAGCTGGTGGTTCGGGAAATCGGTGGGGCCGATAAGATAAAAGGATGAAATATAAAACGATGAAGCAAAAAGAATATATGCCTGGAGTAAATCGAGTAAACACATATCTGGATGATCGATTTTTGAAAAAAGTTCTGAATCAACATGGAGCATTTCTTGTTGGAGATGACCCGTATGAAGTGGAAATTGTATCAAAAACAGATGCGATTATAAGAGGAAAGAACTCGAATTTCTATGAAGCTGTGATAGATGAATTTCGATTTTATGCCGAACATATTACGAATTTTTGGGACGAAACAAATAATCTGGTGAAAACATACCCTGCGGTAGAACTAGTGAAGATTCCTATGGCAGAGATTCAGCCTTCACAGTTTTATGTGGATGAAATCAAAAAGCAAGCTGTAAGTGACTTTGTTCATACAGAAGAAGACTTGATAATTCCGCTTGTGAATTGGGAAGGCCATAATGTTTCCGTGGATGGTCATACACGATTGTTTGTGGCAGCTGAAAAAGGAATCCAAAATGTGTATGGATTTTATACAGAGGCTGGCGATTATGTCAGAGATTTTGCAGCAGAAGCTATCAAACGGAATATTGTATCTCCGTATCAATTGATTGAGGTAAAGCATGAGGATTATGAAAAACTTTGGTTTGCATTCTGTGATGAGTATTTTTCAAGCAAATAAGTAAGAAAAACGGCATCTTTCCAATCAAATGGAGAGATGCCGTTTTGGGCTGCGGAGGAAACTTACTTCAACGTTCCATCCAGTACCTGCTGGTAATACCAGGGCTTCGGTGCGCGGAAGGTCTTGCCGGAAAGGTCAGCGAAGTCGGGGGAGGTGAAGCGGGGGAGGACCAGCTCCCAGGCGCAGAGAGCCTGATACTTGAGCTTGAGCTCCCGGTTGGCGGTGTTGTTGCCGTACTTGCTGTCGCCCAGGATGGGGCAGCCGATGCTTGCCATGTGGGCGCGGATCTGGTGGGTGCGGCCGGTGATGAGCCGGACCTTGAGCAGGGCCAGACGGCCGGAGACGGCAACGGTCTCATATTGGGTCTCCACGTCCTTGGCACCGGGCTGCTTGTCGGGCACGATCTTCACGATGCCCCGGTCTGCATCCTTGAGCAGGTAGCCGCCCAGGGTGCCGTCCGGCGGGGTGGGGCGGCCAAAGGTGACGCAAAGATAGGTCTTTTTGACCTCGCGGTTCTTGATGACCTCAAGGAACAGCTGCTCGGCCTCGGGGGTCTTGGCGATGATGACCAGACCGCTGGTGCCGGTGTCCAGCCGGTGGCAGAGGGCCGGGGTGTACAGATCGTTCTCCTTGTACTCACCCTGCTGGTTGAGGTAGAGCAGAGCACGGTTGAGCAGGGTGTCGTCCTCGGGGCCGTCCACGGCAAGGCCTGCGGGTTTGTTCACCACCAGGATCTGCGGGCAGTCGTAGATGACCTGTGCCGGGCCGCGGGCGTTCTTCCACGCCGGGCCTTCCACCCGCTTGTCGGCATCCAGCACCTCGTCCAGAATGAACAGCTTGATCTCGTCGCCCGCCATTACGCGGGTGGAAAGGGGCTGCTTTTTGCCGTTCAGCTTGATCTTGTTCTCCCGCAGAGCCTTGTTCAGGCGGCCCGGGTTCAGTGCCGGGAACTGCTGCATCAGATAGTTGTCGAGCCGGGTGGGGGCCAGACATTTTACTTTTAAGATTTTCACGGAAATTTTCCTCTCTATTTTGAAATAGAATGTGTCTTTGAATCGTTTTTATTGTAGCGGAATAAATCTACCGCGTCAAGAAAGAAGGTATTTTTATGAACCTGAAATATAAGATTCTGGCTGTTCTGGCTGCGGGTATCGCACTGACGGCCTGCGGCAGCTCCGGTGCCCCCGCCAACACCCCCGCATCCAGTGCGGTGCCGGCCTCCTCCCATGTGGCTGAGGAAGGTGTGACAGAACCCATCAACATGCTGACGTGGACGCTGGATGACCTCGACAGGGAGGATACGGTCACCTTTATTCCGGCGGAGATCACCTCTGGTGTGCAGGATGTCAGCCTGACCGCAAAGATCTTCAGCTATGACCTCTATAAAAAAGAGGATATTGAAAACCTTTCCGTTGGGGATCAGATCACCCTCCACGAAGAGGGTGCTGCATGGAACCAGTTTGTGACCGTTGCAGTGGAGAGCATCGAGAAGAATGACCAGTACCATCTTGTAAGCATCAACGGCGGCATGGAGGAGCAGTACGGTCTTGACCTGCTGCTGGACGATGACACCTACCGCACGATGACCTTTGACGACTATCCTGTCTACTATGAGATGGGCGAAAAGACGCTGCCGCTGGCCGAGGACGTGGTGCTGAAGGACAGTTCTGCTGACCCGCAGGCCGAAGCGGTGGAGACCACCGGGGCTTCTGCCGTGGCAGCTGCCATCAATGCAGACCCGGATAACTGGACAGTGTATAATACCACGCTGGTGGTGCAGGGCGGCAAGGTGCAGGAAGTGCGCCGCATCTGGGTGCCGTGACTTCTCAGGCGCTGCCGCTGGCCTGCCTTGTCTATGAGGAAAGGTTTTTGCCGGAAAAGAGTTGACAAACGCAGAGCCTATGCTATAATTTAAGTGTACGCAAAGGACGAATATGCGCCTTTGCGGCAAAACGTGAATTATGACAGATGGCAATGATGGGGTCAGAAATGCACACCGCCGCCCAGAGAGAGCGCTCCCAGCTGCAAGGCGCTCCGGCAGGTCTCGTTTCGTGCCGCCCCGGAGCTTCCGGCGAAACAAGTCGGACGCAGCGCAGCGTTACCGCGCCGAAAGCGGCAGGGGACAAGCAGTTTTATCCTTTGCAATTTGGGTGGTACCACGGAGCAGTTTTACACAGCCTCGTCCCTTTTGGGATGGGGCTGTTTTTGTTTTTGCGCCTGCCCGCCCCTCTGCCATAACATCATAAAAACTGACGTGCAAACGCCAAGGACAATTGAGGAGAGAAAACCTATGCAATGGACCGGTTTGAATGAACTGCGTGAAAAGTACCTGAGCTTCTTTGAGAGCAAGGGCCACCTGCGTCTGGACAGCTTCCCGCTGGTGCCGAAGAACGACCCCAGCCTGCTGCTGATCAACAGCGGCATGGCCCCCATGAAAAAGTGGTTCCTGGCTCAGGAAGAGCCTCCCCGCCATCGTGTGACCACCTGCCAGAAGTGCATCCGCACTCCGGATATCGAGCGCGTGGGCATCACTGCCCGCCACGGCACCTTCTTTGAGATGCTGGGCAACTTCTCCTTCCAGGATTACTTCAAGGAGGAGGTCATTCCCTGGGCATGGGAGTTCCTGACCAGCGACGAGTGGATGGCTATCCCCAAGGATAAGCTGCACATCTCTGTCTACGAAGAGGACGACGAGGCTTACGATATCTGGACCAAGAAGGTGGGCATCGCTCCGGACCACATGGTGCGTCTGGGCAAGGAGGACAACTTCTGGGAGCACGGCTCCGGCCCCTGCGGCCCCTGCT
>OLQG01000278.1_pt1 | contig 44645 bp, 34 predicted proteins | sample 1672221 | NCBI WGS metagenome assembly OLQG01 (sample SAMEA3136660, study PRJEB25190) | human gut metagenome | biome: human gut; feature: human-associated habitat; material: faeces | place: Austria | collected 2013
GAAAGACGTTTCTGTCCAAAAACCGCAAGTCTGATTTTTTCTTCCATTACTTCTCTCCAACCGTCATTCCATAGTTTCTATTCTTGTCCTAGGCTTATACACAATCCCAGCAGTTCTTTTCCTTAAATTGTCATGCTCGTCTTTCACTATTCACCTTTCCTACTTCATAGCACGACAACAAGCCTGTATACAGATTGCAGCAACAATCTATACGCAGGCTTGTCCTCGTACCTCCTTATTCTGTTTTCTGCTCTATCAGCTTTCGCTGTGGTGGGTTAAGTATAGAGCGCAACCAGAAGCCATTAGCACCTGAAATCACGTTGGCCTTAACGCACAATGACAGGCAGAAACAGGTTGAGGTGAAAAGGTCAAGCCGCGTAAACCCGCATGAAATCAGGCTTTTCTCTGGTTGCCCATATGCGGTTGTCAAGTAAGGAACAAAAATTTTTGTAAATAAATAAGCCCTACAAGGTTTTCAAATCGGTTTTGAACCAATTTGATCCTTGTAGGGCTTATCTCTTAATTTTTATGGACGAAGACCCTTTACAAGAGTCTGAAATTCCTGTTCTGTATCCACAAAGTGGTAAGGCGCATACTCACCATACGCTGTTGGTCTGCTGATTGTTACAAGCTGTACTCCCTTATATCCAACCTCTCTGTTCAATTCTCTTTTTAATTCCACCAGATGCTTCCCATGCGTCGTTTTTAGAGCAAAACAACCATGTGCATTACGATCTTTTGCTACCAAATAGCACATTATTCAGCACCTCCTTAAATTCATGTTCATTCCGAATCAATCCATTTTCATACTTTTCACGCATTATCTTCCCTGTTTCCACGGGATAACTCTTTTTATACAGATAATCGTGAAGCCAGTTATTTAATTGCCTATCAAACAACGTATTAAATTGGATTTCTATGGGGTAATGTCTTCCACTTTTCTGATAGTACACATGGACACCCCTGTAACCATCATCCACTGCCTTTCCTTTTGCCATATCAGCAATCCGGAACGGTGAAAACTCTTCTTCTAATATTTGATCGTAGCTATCACAAAAAGCCCGGAAGCCCAGAATATCATTAAACACTTTTCGTGTCTGATGATCCGAATAGTAACGATCATACTTCAAAAGTATAGAATCCAAGCTCTTAACCCTGTAGTCTAGCGCAATATTAGAAAGGATTTCCTGTTCATCCAACCACTCAGTCATCGAAATCAGTTCAGCAATTAACAAATCCTTATCAAAATAATGCAAGTTCTTCTTCAACGGAATTCCCAAATGCGACTCAAATGATAGTGCATCTAAAATTCCCACCGATAAGCCATTCATTTTCAGCAATTGCTCATTCATAGAGATGCCCCACTGCTTATTAGGATTCTTATGTTATCGGTTTTCAACTAATTGAGCCTCGTATAGCCTATCTGCTTATTCGATATAGTTTTAGTGACCAGCTGTTCTTAGCAGCCTTATCATCACTCGAATTATACTTCGTCTGAGTTATCGCGTGAGCAAGCTGGTTTTCCATCAGCATTCACTTCTCAGCAACAGGTTCAACGGGAGTGTACACTCTCCCTATTGTGCTTCCATCTTACCATAAAACGCTTTGCATATCAAGCTTGCAGATGTAAACTTTTCGGCATAGATTTGTCCATATTGCTCTTTTTTCGGCATCATGCCGTCATTTAAATTGATGTTTTCCCCTGTCACCGAATCATTTGCCTTCAATAGTTTTCAATTCTTCAAGGTAATAGTCACCATGATAGAATTTAGAAACATCCATATCAAGAGCTTCAATTACTCGGCACGCCAAGCCAAAAGAACAGGTCAAAATACTTCTTTCCCCAGATTCCAGCCTTTGATATTGACGTAAAGTTATATTGGCTCGATCAGCAACCTCTTGTTGCGTCATCCTTAACATTTGTCGTCTTTCCGATAAGACAGCCGCTGCTGTTGGAATTATCGTTTGAAAGCCATCTAAAATTCCGGCACTCATAATATTGGCTCCCTTCGTCACGTCCATTTGGACGTATTATACGTCCAAGTGGACGTGATGTCAAGTTGTACACTTTTGAGGCGAGAGGGCACTTTGTTCATCTGTTTCAAGCGAAATGATAACTGCATTTTTCTCGGCATCATACCGTCCTTTAAACTGATGGTCTTTTCCTGCCGCCAGACCATTTGCTTCCAGCAACACCTGAATGAACTGTATTCCGTTAATCATCATCCGACACTGCCCATCGGTCAACAGCCTGTCTGGAACCTTAAAGGACATGGGATGTTCAGCGGTGCACGGAGTAATCGCAATAGACTTCCGATCTTTCCTCTGCAAAACGCAGATATGTAAGCGTTGCTGTATAGTTCATCCAACATTGCTCCCTGTACAAACCCAGTAAAGAGGATCCGATCATCACCCTTCGCCAGTTCTTTCAATTCCTCCATAAAGGAATCCGTATCACTAGAGCCGCCTGCGATAACCAGCTTTTTATCCGTCTTGACATTCTTGAAGGCCTCAACCAGATATCGAATGCCTTTTTCCGGTACCAGACGACCGAGGAACAATATGTAGGAATCTTTTTCCAATCCAAAATTATCAGTAATCAACTTTGCTTCCCGAACTTCTGGCCGATTGACACCATTAGGGATAAAACGCGTCTCCCTCCCGTACGTATCCATGAAGTACTTCTGAACGCCTTTGCTTAGAACGATGATTTCGTCCGCATATTTCACGGCGTTTTTTTCGCCGCCACGAATGAACTTGGATGCAACGCTTCCGCGCCATTTCTCGCGAGCCCAGTCCAAACCGTGGATAGTGCTGATCACACGCTTGCCAAAAAGTTTTGGTATCCAGCAGAAAAAGGTCGGTCCTTCGGCATGGATATGCACCACATCGTATCTTCCAAATGCACTACAAAGTGCTGCGAAAAAGGAAGAGCTTACCGCTGCAAGTCCCCCTGATGTCAAGATAGGGGCAACAAATTTCTCAAAAAAGGCAAAAAAATAAGCCCCACAAGGTTTTTCTGACAATTTTTTGAATCATCAGAGCCTTGTGGGGCTATCTGTCATTTTATGCTATTTTGTTTTATACCGCCTGCAATGGGGTATCTTCCATCACTTTCTTAAACTGTTCAACAGTCATTTTAGCTTTCGTTGCAGCACGTTCCAGCGACAAATCACCTTCTCGAACAAGCTGAACCAGCATCCGAATTTCACCAATTTCGATGCCCTCCTGCCTTACGCCCTGACTAAGATTGCACACTTCAAGCACCTCTCTTTCCAGTTCTTCGCTCATTGCAATGCCAAACTCTTCTTTCAGAATCTTCTTCTCCGAACCCGACCTTGTGGAAGATAACAGCACTTCCATGAATTTCAGGATTCCTTTGTGATTCTCCGTCCCTGGCTTGCCTAAGCAAATCATTACAACGCTCATCAAATCGTAGTTTTCGGTTTCTTCCTGCACTTCTCCAATCAACTGTTCCGGTTTAATGGAGTACCGGGTAAGCGTGTTTTCAAAACCATCTGACGGCTGGGTACAAATCCAAATCGAATAGACCTTACGAATTTTCCCGTATTCGGATTTTGTAAAAATCGGGCCGTGCTGTGCAGAAATCATTCTGCTACAATAATAGATTGCCCGTTTCGTCAATGGGTATTCCGGCTTGAATTTTGTCTGTGCTTCCACATTGATAATCAGACGAATGACTTCTTCCTGTTCTGTGCTGTCCGCAGATTTCGGTGCGATTGCGTCAAAGCGAACATCGTAGAACAATGTTTCCTCGGTCAGCGTAGAATCCTCGTTGTTACTGCCCTTGATTACATCTGTTGACTTTTTGGGTCTGTTCGTATCATCGACATGAACACCAACAGAACCAACCTCCGGGGTTCCCTCGATGTATTTCTCAACAATATCATCTACAGTACAATCGCTGTATTCATTCACACAGCCTTTCATGATCTGTGCCAGAATCTGTTTGTTTGCCAACAGCTTTTTCGCTATTCTGTCATATCTCGAATCATACTCTGTCTGATCTATCGTGTGGGCAAGCTAATTTTCCACTGTGCCTTGCTTTTCCATCGGCATTCACTTTCTCGCAGTAGATTCAACAAGAGCGTAAACTCTCCTATTGTGCTTCCATCTTACCATAATTCACCGCCCGCATCAAGCGACTAACTGTAAACTTTTCTTGCGTGGAGTTGTCCATATTATCGCATTCTTCGCCACTGTTATATCATGGACAACTAATTATTCTGGAACCAACTGATGTAAGATTCACATTTTCAGTCAGCACTCTCCCGTTTTCTATCTGCATCGCATCCGTTATCTTAAACGAAACAAGCCGCTGCTGTGGAAAAGCTCTTCCGAGCAGCCGATAGGACATTTTCTTGTCCCACCCAGAATCCCCGTAAATCATGCGAACCAATGCCATACACTTGATTTCATCGCTATTGGATTCATCCGGCTTTCCCACACGATGCGCTCCTGATTCTTCTGCTCCACACGCCTGTACAGCTATCTGTTTCATTTTGCGATTATACAGAAACCGATAGTGTGACGGCCATTCTAACGCTTCCAGCGTTTTTCTGAAGACCGTGATTCGTCCCTCTTCCTCGCAGAAACTCATGCCAAGTCCTGCCTGTTGCTCCGTTTTCTGTTCTGTTTTCTGCATACTGCTCACCTCCCGCAAATGGACAGACTATTCACTTATGCAACCGGCAATCAGTCCTTTCCAGCTTCAGGAACGATCTTTCCTGTTAGAATCCCCATTGACACATACCCATCCATTTGCTGGACTTCAGATTCTTTTCGGTGTTCTTCCACAGGCACACCAAAAGTTCCCACAATATCATCTGGGTAGAATCCTTTGCGGCTATCCACAGGTTTTGTTGCTGCAGTATTATCCTGCGAATCTGCTGCATTCTTTTTTCTTCTCTGTCCCTCATGGAAAATTTCTGGCACAAGAAGATCAAAAACATACAAAGTTTCACCCTCAAATGTAATCCTGTACCCTAACATTTTATATCGGCACTCGCTGTCCCATCCCATTTCTTGATAAACTAAAGTCGCAAATGGCTTGCAGGACATCTTCCGGCTTTTGCGCTTATCCGGTTTTGCCACGCACCAACGCAGAGCGTCCTTGTCATTTTCATCACACCCACGAACAACGATACGCTTCAAATCATTGTTGAACATGACATGAACGTAGACCACATCCTCCAGCCCTGTGATACAGGCTGTATTGAATGTGATACTATCTTTACGAATCACGATTGCCGGGTCACGCAGATGGGCGAACAGTTCCTTTCGCACGACCTGGTAGCCATCATACGAAAAGGCACTTTCCAGTTCTTCCGCCCGTGCGTCTCTATCATCCTGCACAATCTCCTTCTCTGGCGGCATGATTGTTGTGTTTTCTTCATTCATCTATAATCAGTCCATCCTTCCATTATCTTCTCCGCTTCATGGAGCAACTTATTTAGACTTTCTGCCGTAAATGTGTTCATTTCCTCTATCTCCGACGCAGGACGAAATACATCCCAGTTTCCGGCATAATGCTCCTGCCGTAAGATACCCACCTGCGCAATACTTGTAATCGGCTGTCCAAATGTCCCGGCCCACTCTGGTGGGAAAATGTAAATCTTCTTTCTGACCATTTCGCCCTCATCTTCTTCGGTGTTTTCCTTTGGAGGCAGAACGATTTCTTCCACCTTAATCATTTCAGGCTCATCAAATGCGAACAGCATCATTTTGTTATCGCCCTGTTCCAAAAACTGACCACGAAACCGATAACGCAAATCCTCATCCCATTCCATGATGTCAAATAAAGTCTTTGCAAGTCCACGACAGCCCAAAGTGCTTGCACACCAACGTCCCTCTTTCAGTCTGCCCCAACGGATCGCGTTTGGATTATTCTTGTTACAGGGGCGAATGGCAATGCAGCGTTCAACAGAATTTAACAGCAGCTCCACATATTCAACATTTTCAAACTTTTTCAAGCAAGCGGTGTTAAAGCGCAATCGTCCATTAGAAATCGTCATGGCCGGATTCTGCATGGTAGAAAAATACTGTGCCCTGACCACTTCATAGCCCGTCAGATCAAGACGTTTTTTCACATCCGCAGCAACAGTGGCATCCGGTTCTTTCATCACGCTTTCAGAGGCTTCCCTGTATTCTTCTGCCGAAAAACCTGTCCAATCCTTATCAAAAGGCACATATCCTCGCAAAATCCCATCTTCAACCACGCTTAACACGGGCAAGGGTCTGTTTTTCTTTGAATAATTGCGGGATGCCCGCAGATGATTGGCTGCATTGAAAACTTCTCTGGAAACAATGGCTTCATGGTGATTCTTCTGCCTGTACTGTGTCCGGTCATTATTGTTTTTCTTTGATTTATGTGTCAAAAAGTTCGGTGTAAAGGTCTTTCTTGCCAGCACATCACCACAATGGCGCTCATTTGCCAGAACACCTGCAAGTGTACCGGGATTCCACTCCACACGCCCCAGCTTCGTCTTACGGCTATACTCCATCAAAAGGGTTGCAATTTCCGTAAGCGAATATCCATTCAGGTACAGGTAGTAAATCACCTTTACTGTCTGCGCTTCCTCCGGGTTAATTACAAGGTTGCCTTCCTCGTCTTTATCGTATCCAAGCAATGCAGGGGTCAGGAACAAGCCACGGCTGAACCGCCGATCAATCGACCAGTTCATAATGATAGATTTGGAATGCGATTCTTCCTCTGCCACAGATGCCAGAATCGTCAAAATCATGCGTCCATTGCTGTCCAGCGTATAGATATTATCCGCTTCAAATTTCACACCCACAGGCGGATTCAGATTTTTCAGAAGTTCAATCACAGAAAGGCAATCAACGATATTTCGAGCGAAACGGGCAATGGATTTTGTAAGAACGAGGTCAATCTTGCCTGCCTTGCAGTCCTCAATCAACTGCTGCATCCCTTTTCGGTGTTCCAGAGATGTGCCGCTAATGCCCTCATCCGCATAGATTCCAACAAATACCCATCCCGGCTGTGCCTGAATATAATCCGTATAATAGTTTTTCTGAAGTTCATACGAAGAAGTCTGTTCATCATTATCGGTGGAAACACGGATATATGCTGCCACACGCCGAATCACAGAACTCGTTTCCAAATCTTCTATGATTTTGGCAGGGATGACCTCCAATTCTGATATATCCACGCCCTTATAACGGTCTCTGATTTTTTGCTTACGGTCTACTGCTTCTACTTCACCGATAATCATGTACTTTTCCTCATTCTCCCGTATGGATGCTCCAATACCATTGTCGCATCTTCCGATAACTTCGGATAGCGAGTTCTTTCTTCGTATTTTCTGCGGTTCTACGGCTGATTCCTTCATCTTTCATCCGCATATAGATTTCTCTTGCACTCATATCGCCATCAGAAAGCAACTTTTTTATCAGATATGCTGCCTTTTCTGTTTTTGACGCAAATTCCGGCACTTCAGGTTCTGCCGATGGAATGGATGCACTCCGGCACTCCAGCCATTGAAAACCTGTCTCTGCTGTTATGGAAAATCGGATTTCTCCATCCGACGGAGCTAGACTGTTCTTTATCTGCCGGACAATGCGTATATTCGCATCTTCCGAGTCACGCTCCACCTGCAAAACGCTTCGAGCTGCCGCCACAACATCTATACTGCCAAGACTCCGATACAGACCTTTCGTTCCCTCTTTCTTATTGAGGTGACCAATCAGTACAATAGCACAATCATAAACTGATGCCCACATTCCAAGTCTCTGCATCAGCTTTCTGGCTCTCCCTGCAATCTGGAGATCAGAATCGCTCCCTAAATACGCCTGAATCGGGTCTATGACTACAAGCCATGGGCGAAATTCTATAATTGCCTGCCGGATGCGCTCATCATCCAATGTCAAACCGCTGTATGTTTCTTCATTGATAAAAGCTACTTTTCTACAATCTGCGCCGCATCTTTCCAGTCTGGGTTTAATGGTATCTGATACTCCATCTTCCGAACACTGGTAGATAACCCTCTGCGGCATCCCAACAGGCTTTCCATCCGGTGTTTTCCCACCCTTAGAAAGTTCCGCAATCAGATTCATCATCATGGTTGATTTTCCATCGCCGGGATCGCCTTGTAGCAATGTTATCTTTCCCACTGCAATGAATGGATACCACAACCAGCGAACAGAAGTTGCCTGTACATCACTATATAATGTAAGAATTCCTTTTTCTATCTTGTCTGCCATCGTCTCACCTTCCTATTCGCAGTCTTTTCCCACTTCTATTATAAAGCATTTGTTGCGTTTTGACTGCTACCCATCAGGTAGCATGAGTTGCTTTTTGCTACCTGATGGGTAGCAAAATACCCTAAGACCACAGAGCAGTTAGCCGTGTGTCCCTTTGCGGTCTTAGAACCTTTGATATAGAGTTGCTCTGCCCACCATCATGCGAGATAATTGTACTGCCTTATGCGGGTAATCATAAGGAGAAAAGCACATGGCTACTGATTATAAAGCTTTGGGCAAGCGCATTTCAAATGCCCGAAAACAAGCTGGTATCACGCAAGAGGCCCTGGGAGAGCAGCTTAACATGACACGAAAACATATTAGCGTAATTGAATCCGCTATCAAACGCCCAAGTCTTGATGCCTTGGTTGATATTGCCAATGCTCTTGACGTATCGACTGATGATTTGCTGGTAGATAGTTTGATGCACTCGACTTCAACCTCAAATTCCGAAATTCACCGTCTGCTCTTGGACTGCAATGAAATCGAACAGGAAATTCTGACCCGGATGGTAAAAGAGCTGAAAGCAATCTTGTACGGTTTGGGAATCTGATTTTGTAACCCGTTGACCATATAACAAAAAATCCCGCATAAGCCACAGCTGCACTTCGGATCACACCGGGGTGCTGTCTGTGGCTTATGTAGAAAATGTAGGCAAAACCATTCCCACATAATGAAATACCCGCCTGATCGAGAAGATTTGCGAATCCTCTCAACCAGACGGGCATTCTTTTTGCTCACCTCGCTGTTTCTATGCAGTTATGCGCCATACTTTTCCAATGCTCTCCGAATCACATCCTCACAGTTAAACTCAACTTTCATCGTTTGGTCGTCATACAGATAAACCATGCTGACAAAAGCATCCACACATTCTTTTGTCAGCCCGCCGATGTATGTTTTCTCGCTGGCCTGCTTTGTCAGAGCGCGGATTTCTTCATCCAGTTCATCGGCACACTCCTGTTCTTCCTTTTCTGTCCGTATGCTATCCTGCAATGCAGCCAGTTTTTCCGAAAGAGCCTTTTTCTTTTCTATGTACGCATCTCGCAGCAGCACACCGTCCGCATACGATTCATATAGTTTGATTTGCTCTACCCGAATGGCTTCCGCTTGCTTTTCCAAGTCCTCAATGTCCATGCAGCGCACCGTGATAGACTGCTTTTCCTGCATTCCCTGATTTACCACATCCAGCGCATAGAATACTGTTTTTATCGCACGAGCCACTTTTGCATTCACCGAATATTCTCTGTAATAGCCGCCGTAGCATTTAGAGAACTTTCCGGCTGACCGTTTATAGCCGCAATAGAAAACCATTTCCCCATATTGCCTTTCGTGGCGAAGCTGCCGATTACAGTTTCCGCAGCAGATTTTTCCTTTTAACGCAAAATCATCACCCACCTTATATTGAATTGGAGTTACGTTACGGATTGCTTTCTGTGCCTGGTAGTATTCATCTTTTGTCACGATGGCCGCATGAGCGTTTTCTGCGATGATCCACTTATCCTCCGGGAGCGTCCGAACAGAGGTAGTATTCACATCAATTTTCTTTCTTCTCCCCATAACCAACGCACCAGTGTATTCATACCGTCTAAGGATTCTCCACACGATTGCCGCGTTCCATAACATTTCACTGTCCGGGGCAATAATAGGATTGCTGCCCATCAGCAGATTCTTTCGTTTCGCATACAATCCCGGCGTAGGAAGATTTAATTCGTTCATGCCGTAGGCGATCTGCGTTGTATTGCGGCCGGACAATGCTAATTCAAATACTTTTTTCACGCAGGGTGCTGCCTCCGGGTCAATCTCCCACCGCTGCCCACCTTTCTTGTTCCACACATATCCAAAAGGGACATTCGTGCAGGTGGCTTTCCCGTTCTTCCAGTTCGTTTCCAGAGCAGCCCGAATCTTTTTCGCAATATCCCGGCTATACATATTATTCACCAGATTGCTGACTGCCACTTCGATTCCCGGTGTTCCGTTGTTCAGTTTCATGCTGTCAAAGGAATTATTCACCGCCATCAACGGAAAAATCTGTTCAATGTAATCGCCAACACCGATATAGTCACGACCAAGGCGGGATAAATCCTTTACCATGATGACTTTTATATCACCCTGCTTCAAATCCACGATCATTTTCTGAAAAGCCGGACGATTAAAATTTGTTCCAGTATAGCCATCATCTACATATTCTACAATCTCGCCAAACAAATCTTCCTGCTTCCCAATGTAATCGTGGAGCAGCATCCGTTGGTTCTCAATGCTGTTACTTTCATCCTTGCTGCCCTTTTTCAAATCTCCGTCTGCCAATGATAAGCGGAGATAGATTGCAATTTTATCATTCATTCTGAACCTCCGACATAATTGCAAGCACTTCCTGATAGGGGTCGCTACACTTAAATTCGACCTCCACAGAATTGTCCATTCCTACATAGATTTTCTTGATAAGTTCATGCACCAGTTCTTCATCAAATTCATTTTGATTCAGAATCCCGCGCATCCGCTCCATCTGCGCATCGCAGATTTTGATTCTCTTTTCCAGCTCCAATGCGCGCTGACGCTGCTTTTGCAGTTCATGTTCCAACCGCTGCTTTTCTGCTATGTAGTGTTCCTTTAGCTGACTATATTCATCTTCGTCCAGAATTTCAGCTTTATAGTCCTCATATAAGCGCAACCGCCGTTCTTCAGCTTCCTGAATCCGAAACAGGATAGAGTTTTCTTTCATCTTGATGGAACGGGCTGAATCCAGATTGCTGCCGCGCATCATGTCTTTTACCAGCTTTTCTTCTTCACACATGGTAGACACCAGATGATGAATCTGATCCATCGCCACCATCATCAGCATTTTCTCCGGCACCGCATGATAGGCACAGGGAGTCGTGTTCTTCTTTCTTTTGCAAATGAACACTCCATAGTGCGTTTCTTTCACCGTACCATGCACACGCCGTTCAAACGTCATGTTGCGTCTGCAGCAGCCACAGTAAACCATTCCCGATAGATGGTTATAACACTTTTCTCTGGTTGCTTTGGAACGAGCCATCGCCCTTTCCCGTTTTTCCTTATTCTGCTCCCGCCGTGCCTGCACTTTTTCAAAATCCGATTTCAGAATGATTGCTTCATGCGCGTTTTCAACAATGTGCCATTCCTTCTTTTCCACTGGATGGAGGCCAATCCCTTTGTATGATGCAGTTTGCGTTTTCCCAGATACCAGTTCTCCAATATAGGCACTGCTGTTTAAAATACGAAGAACCGTACTGGGGTGCCATTTATTATAGGTAGGGTCATCTCCCTCATGTAATTTGCGATTCAGCCGTTCGTTCGGCCTTGCTACTTCTAAAAATTCCAACCTGCGGGCAATTTCGTTTGTACTCACTCCTGCAAGATACCATTGATAGATCAGCTTGACCCACTTCGCATCCTCAGTTGCTTCAAACTTATTTCCCTGTTGGTTCAACTGATAGCCATACGGTGTACACCAGGATGTAGGGATTCCCTTTTCGCGGCGCATCTGGTAACTAAGGCTGATTTTCTTTGAAATGTCCTTAGCGTACAAGCTATTTACCATGTTCTTGATGGGAACCGCAAGACTATCCACATCCGACTGCCGGATGTTGTCAAAATCATCGTTGATGGCGATAAAACGAACATGGAGCATCGGGAAAATAGTTTCCAGATAGTTTCCCGTTTCGATATAGTCACGACCAAATCGAGATAAATCCTTCACTACAATGCATTGAATTTTGCCTGTCCGCACATCTTGCATCATACGCTCAAATTCTGGTCGGTCAAAACGTGTTCCCGTAAAACCATTGTCTGCATAGGTATCGGTCAGCGTCAGTTCTGGGTTTTCCCTGATATAATTATGAATTTGTAAAATCTGTGTGTGCAGGGAATCTTCTGTTTCATGCCCGCCGTTCTCAACCGACAGTCGCGCATACGCTGCCGTGCGCAGAAGTTCTTTTTCGTTTTGCTGTACGGCCTCCTGCACAGCGGCCTGTGGCATCATATTCTTTCTACTCTTTCTTGCCATTACAATCTTCCTCTCCGTTGTTCAGCCATTCTTCCGGGAAGAATCTCTTCCACTCACTTTCTTGTAGGATCACTTCTACCTGTTCAAAATCTACGATCCATACATGGTCAAGCCATTCTTTAAGATGTGCGCGCTCCAGCGTTTCAGGAATTGAAATCGCTCGGAACTTCATCAACCAGGGATTCCCATGGCTAAATGCTTTTTCTATGTCATTAACAGCCAGCATTACTTTTTTAAAGGCCGTTTCCTGCTTCTGGACTGCCACCTGATACTGATGTTCATACTCCTCTACCTGTTCTAGCGAAATTAATCCCTGCTCGTATTTCCGATAAACTGCTGTTCGTTCATCGTCCTTGGCCATCAAGTGCTCAACGATCTCATTTGCTCTTTTTCTGTACTGCAACAGTCCAGCATCCATACACTGCTTGACTTTCTCAGGATTCAAGTCCAGCACCCTATCAATATGCGCAGCTTGCATTTTTTCTTTTTCCAAAGCTGAAAGAATCTCTCGAAAGATTTTCTCGCTTTCGATGAAAGGGGCTTTTCCAGAGAAGCATCTATACCCCTTGTCAAACGAATAGATTTGCTGGCTTTCATCTTCTGATGTTCTGCACAGCAGACCTTTTCCACTTTCCCTGTCATAGATTTTTTTGAAGAGCAGATTTGGTTTTTTTCGAGCCTTTTTTCTCGAAGGCAACCTCGTAGATTCCAACTTTTTCTGAGCTTTCTGAAATTCCGTCTTTGAAACAATCGCCGGAACCTCCAATTCTCGCTTTGCCTTTGCCAGTGTCAGCGTACACTTTCCGATATAGAGTGGATTTTTCAAAATCGAGCGAATTGTTGAATCCTGCCACTTATTTTTTGTTCTTGATCTTTTTTTCTTTGCCATCTGGACTTGCGGTGTTTGAACGCCCTGTACATCCAATGCTCTTGCGATTTCCGGGATTTTCATATCTTCCAGATACATCTGAAAAATCAGCTTTACAACCTGTGCGCTTTCAGGATTAAGAACAAGGCTTCTGCGATCTTCCGACAGCGCATAACCATATTTAGCCTGTCGATGGGTCAATGTACCTTCTTCAAAGTGATTCTGGCGATTGGTAATAAATTCCGAACGAATCTTATCAATGGTCTTTCCATTGAAATACTCTGCAACTTCTTCGGCAGTTTTGTCTATGCTGCAAAAGTCATCTTCCACAACTGCAAATTGGATACCAAGCGGATAGAACGTCCTCTGCAGTGCTTCAATGGCAAACGGAAGGGTTCTTCCACAGCGGAAGATAGAATCCACAACAACTGCATCAAATTTCCGAGCCATCCCATCCTGTACCAATTTGTCAAAGCCCTCCGTGGCTTCTGCTGTTCTCCTGCGGTCACTGTATTTTTCGGATACGCTGCACCCGCACTTTTTTAGATACCGTGCAATGCGCTCATTCTGTTCCGCAATCGTATTGGATGGATTTTCTTCTCCGATCCTGCTGGAAATCGACCTTGTATAACTGACCCATTTCATTCCTCTGCCACCTCATTTCCATGATGTGCTTGATATTCCATAAATTTTTCTGTGATACTGTGCAGTTCATCCTCGAAGCAAAAATGAATTTCAATCTCTGTTTTGCTATGAACATCTATGTGGTCGATCAGTTCCACCACGACCCTGCGTTCGAGCGTTTTGATATGTTCGTACTGCTTAAATTCTTCCAACCAAGTAGGAAGCAGTGTGTCGTGCTTTAATGTCTCCTGCTTCTTTTCGCGGATTTCCTGAATCTTATCCTGTGCCTCTTTTATCTTTTGCGCAAAGCGAGTATTCATTTCTCCGTACTCTTCCCGACTGACAACATCATCGCATAAGTCCTGATACAGACGGATTTTCAAATTACTGTACCGTTCTAATTCAGCTTCCAGTGCAGTGATCTGGCTGTCCAGAATCTTTATGCCAATCTGTTCGCCGCTTGCCAACTCTGCATTGGAGAGTACCTTTTCCGCTTCTACAAGAAGTGTCACTTGATGCCGAATCGCAGCCAGAACACTTTCCGTCAGCTTCTCACTATTTATCATGTGCGGTGTGCAGCCGCCGCCATTCTTATAGGTAGAGCAGTGATAGTATTGATACTTCTTCCCGTTTTTCGTCACCGTGCGGCGAATCATATTCTGCCCGCAGTCTGCACAGCGCAGAAAACCTGATAATGGATAAACTGTTGTCTGCGATGGTGCGGTACGAGTGTCCAGTTCCAACAACTGTTGTACTTGCTGGAACTCGCCTTTGCTGATAATGGCATCATGCGCATCTTCCACCCGAATCCAGTTTTCACTTCCAACATCATGGCTCTTTTTTACTTTGTAATTGATTTTCCTGCGTTTACCCTGAATCAATGTTCCCGTATAGGATTCATTTTTCAAAATACGATTGACGGAAACCACTGTCCACTTCTGATTCAGCCCAGCCTGAAAACCGCAGGTATAGTTGAATCCATTGGCTCTCTTATACTCGTTCGGCGGCAGGACCCCAAGTTCATTCAAGTGGCTGGCAATGCGCTGTGAACTCATTCCGTTCAATTTTGATTTGAATATTTCCTGCACAATGCCCGCAGCGTATTCATCTATAATCAGATGATTTTTGTCTTTGGGGTCTTTGCGATACCCATACCCTGCGAAACTGCCAATGAACTGACCTTCTTTTCGTTTCACATCCAAGTGACTGCGAACGCGCAGCGAAATATCCCGGCAGTAGGTGTCATTGATAAGGTTGTTGAACGGAATCAGAATACGGCCCTTATCATCGTTTTCCTCTGCACTGTCATAATGATCGTTGATGGCGATGAAGCGCACACCCATGAATGGAAAGATTCTTTCCAGATAACGGCCCGTTTCAATGTAGTTTCTGCCGAAGCGAGATAAATCCTTGACGATGATGCAGTTGACGTTCCTTTTTTCAATGTCCTGCATCATCCGCTTAAAATCCGGGCGTTCAAAATTTGTGCCGCTGTAACCATCGTCCACATACTCATCGAACTTGTGCAATTCCGGGTGCTTTCCCATGTAATCGTTCAGCAACGCTCTCTGATTTTTTATGCTGTTGCTCTCCTGCTGGTCGCCATCCGAACGCGACAAACGAAGATATGTGGCACAGTTGTATTTTTCATTTCCCTGAAAAAACATAAAAAGCCGATAACCTCCTAATCTATTTGTCGTTCAGACAATAAACCAAGAAATTATCGGCTTTATCAGCATATTCTGTTTTGACCCAAAGCCATTATCTCATATTTCACGGTTTATGTCAACGCTTTAATGTGCTAAAGTGCAAATTTTCTTCTGCTTTCTTCTTTTTTCATTTCCGGTGTGTCCTTGCGCATTTTTTCAGCGTGTCCTCCAATCGGTTCTCTCCGACAAAACTGATCTTTACGACCATTCCCCGGTCAAGATAGCAGTAAGGGTTCTTGATCTGTGAAACAAAATCAACCATCCGTTCTCGCTGCGACAGGTCTTTCTTGATTTCCACATCGTTGATGTCCACCAGTTCTTCACGGTTCACATCCCGAAGTTCCATCGCTGCCAATTTCTTCAAATCCTCAAGTGTATGCGTCATTTTCTGGTACATCAAATACCTCCCTTCACCTATAGCATTCTAAAAGGGGTGTTTGGCAACCAAATTTTGAAATTTCACAAAAATATTTTTTCAAGTGGTTGCCAAAAGGTGCTTCCAGAATGTTATAGGTATAAGGACAATTCTCGATTTCCAGGTCGTGGGGCTTTTTTCTCTCTTAGCGCAAGATTCGCCCATAGCCGCTCAAAACTCACTCTCGTGGTTTTTCCCGGCTGGCAATCTTGATGGGGATTCCGTTCCCCATTCCCACGGTACGCACAAAATCTTGGATTTTGGCTATCTGGCTCCACATAAATGTGTTCGCAGCCGAACGCCTACGGCTTATCGGGAGTTGCTCTGCAACTATAAAATGCAGGAGGATTATGCTATGGCTCGACCAAAGAAAGAGAAATCACTTCATAGGGGAAAGCGGGTTTACATCCGTTTCACAGAATTGGAATATGAGCTGGTGGCCGGATACGCTAAAGATGCCGGATACCCGATTGGTACTTTTGTACGCAAACAGGCTCTCCGCGAAAAGCTGGAAGTCAACTATAATATCGTTGCCGATCTGGGCGAGATTCAGAATTTGACGGTGCAGGCCGCAGGCATCGGGAACAACCTCAACCAAATTGCCCGCTATTTCCACGGCGGCGGTCTGGCATCACGCGGAATGTTGGAAGAACTGAAAAAGTGCATTGCAGAAATCCGTGAACTGCGGCAGGAAATCGTTCAGCTTGGAGGTGTATATCGTGGCAATTCTAAAGCACATCGCAAGTAAAAATGCCAATTATGGGAGTGCCATCGACTATCTGAAATACCAGCATGATGAGTTTCATCTGGTTCCCGTTCTGGATGAAAGTGGGAATATGCTGCTTCGGGAAGAATTTTATCTTGACGGTTTGAACTGCCATCCCGAAACCTTCGACCTTGAATGTGAACTGTTAAACCAGCAGTACCATAAGAACAACACTTACGATGAAATCAAAAGTCACCACTACATTATCAGCCATGACCCCAGAGATAACGCCGACCACGATTTAACAGGAGAACATGCACAGGCCATCGGGCTGGAATACGCAAAAGCTAATTTTCCGGGGCATCAGGCTTTGGTCTGCACCCATACAGATGGCAATAACGGAACAGGCAACATCCATACCCACATCATAATCAACAGCCTTCGCAAATTCGATATAGAGCCTCAGGCCTACACCGAACGGCCAATCGACTGCAAGGCTGGATACAAGCACCACCTTACCAAAGACTATTTGAAGCACCTGCAAAAATCTTTGATGGATATTTGCCAGCGCGAAGGGCTGCATCAGGTCGATCTGCTCTCCCCTGCTGCGGATAAAATCACACAGCAGGAGTACCATGCGCAGCGGCGCGGGCAGCTGAATCTGGACATTGCAAACATGGAACTTCTGGGCGATGGCATCACCCCCATGCACACTACCTTTGAAACAAACAAAGAAAAAATCCGCAATGCCATTTCTGACATTGCGGAACGTGCCACATCTTTTGAGGAATTTCAACGTTTATTAAAAGCGGAATACGGAATTTTGGTAAAAGACCATCGTGGACGATTCAGCTATCTTCATGCTGACCGACAGAAATTTATTTCTGCCCGCGCTCTCGGTTCTAATTATGACCGCGACAGGCTTCTCCGCATTTTTGCAGAAAATGCGCGGAACAAAGAACGGAACAATCCTCATTGGGCAGCAGATGATCCTATGGCTATTTTGTTCATTAAGTCCGACCTGCGCCTTGTGGTTGACTTGCAGACCTGCGTAAAAGCACAGCAGAGCCGCGCCTATGCGCAGAAAGTCAAGATTTCCAATTTGCAGCAGATGGCACGGACAGTCGCTTATGTTCAGGAACATGGATACGATTCTTACGAAAAACTCTCCGATACCACTGACGCCATTCAATCTAAAATGGCAAAGGCTCGAAGTGATGCCAAATTCACAGAAGCCAAATTAAAAAAGGTCAATGAGCAAATTCGTTATTTAGGTCAGTATCTTTCTACAAAATCGGTCTATGGTGACTTTCTGAAATCCACCAATAAGAAATCTTTCCGTCAGGTTCATGCAGAGGATATTGCAAAATATGAAGAAGCCCTCCACATTCTAAAGCAGCACTCCCCAGATGGAAAGTTCCCGACCATGAAAGTCCTTCGGACCGAAAAGGAACAGCTTACCATTCAGAAAGACGCTCAGTATGATACTTACCACTATTTCAGAGATTACCACAAAGAACTCCAAACTGTATGCGCCAATGTAGATAGTATTCTAGAAACAGAACGAGAAGCACAGCACGAACAGCAGCAATCCCGAAAGAACGAACACTTTCTATAAAACAAAAAGCCAGCCCTGGTCTTTCCTGCGAAAGACTAGGGCTGACCCTTTCTACCATATTACTCTTAGAACAGGATTTGAACTGTCGCATCCTGAATCAAATCAATGAACTGCTCTTTCGTTATAACTTCTTTGCGGCAAATAATCGACTTATCCGCTTGCTGCCGTGTATAAGTCAATTTTCTATCATCGCGGCGAAGCTGCCGCACCGCATCCAAAGTCAAGGCTCCCTCACGATACATCTGACACAAAATAAAGTCATTTGACTTAAAGGCCACCGAAATTGGAGAATCCAGCGCAGGAGTAAATTCAGAATTTTCCGTTAAGATACGCTCTGCATTCGTTTGGAACTTATGCGCATCCGTATCCTGCGTATAGATTGTCAGGCTGTCCACTCCATCATGATACCACGCGAATATTTCAGCAAGGATCGTCAACGAGATTTCTCCCGCATTCTTTTTAAGAGTGCGACCCGTTGACAGCGTTCTTCCATGGATCGGCCATTCATCATACAGTCGATTCATCCATTCTTCTGCGGAAGGCAAATCAATCAGATCTTCGGTTTTTACTTTCCTACGAAGAAAGCGCATCAACTCTGACACACGCGACACAGCAGCTTCAACGATGTAGTACAGGTTCACATCTTCAAAATTGACAAAAGTGCCGTACTTTGTTTCATCAATCCAACGAATAGGATACCCTTTTGCCTGAAGATGTTCAACATAGGTGCTTCTGTATGTAGAATCCTCAATTTCTTCCATTACCCACTTTGGTATCAGAATCAAATCGTATACGCTGAGGATTCCATCAGATGGATAACTTCTCTGGCTCAACTCATGCATAAATGCCAGTGATGAGTTATCCATAAGTGCTATTTTGGTTTCCCCACCATATTCTTTATACTCTGGTATATTAAGCATCGGCCTCTCCCGTCAGCATTTTAAATTCACTTAAAACCGTTTTCAGAAATGCTTCATTGTCTTTATGGTATTCCACTTCCGGCTCATTGCGAATCGTCTTATTGATTTTCTCTTGCAGCGGACTTACATTTACTACATACGAAGGCCGTACAAGGGAATCATCCAATCCCAAATCGCGGAATCTCTGTGCAATATCTTCAACCTGCACATCAAAGTTTTCCTTAACTTCTTCCGCAATAGCCGTATTCCCATTCTTTACTGCACTTTCATACAGAGAAATCAGCACCGCCTTATAGGGAGCTTGGAAAGCGTTCATGCACTGAAACGCTTTTGCTTGGAACTCCATATCCTTTAAGCCCTCAAAATACGGCATAAGGTTTCCCAGAAGCATAAGCGCAGCAAAGTATTCTGCTTTTCGTTCTTCCATCAGGATTTCGGATTCAATCAAATGGTCAAAAGAAACTTCATCAAACAATAGATGATAAATCTCATGCCACGCAGTAAAATACTGATTTGCTCTCGGAAGTGCCGTATTTATCAAGGGGATTCGTTTTCCATCCCGAACAAAAATTGCTCCGCTTAAATAGTGATTATCAATCGGCAGCTGTATCAAACCATACGGTCTTAAAATCTGTAACGCCAACTGTATCGGAGAATTTATCTGCATCGGATTGTATTTTGACCAGATAAGCGAAGCACTCTGCTTCATCTGTTCCTCAATGACTTCGTTCCTTTTGATAACTTCATCTAAGTTGGCTGCTGTAATTCGCTCACTCATAGCCTTCCGCCTTTAATAATAAACACTGCAAAGGTTTAGAATATCCTGCAACAGATCGTACTCCATCTTTGCCTTATCATTCATCTGATAATCAATCGGCGCATTCTGCGAGTACACGGCATCTACACTTTGCACTCTCGGTGAAAATCCCATCAAAGTATCCGGGTCAATGCTCAAACTGGTAAGAATCTTGTTCAAGTGCTTATCGAACGTGCTTTTGCTATCTATCTCGCCATTCAAAATCTTATCTAAAGTAGGGCGAGAAATCTCTGTTTTCTTGCAGAACGATACTTTTGAGAATCCATTGCTGCGAATATAGTTCTTTAATTTTGTTCCTGTCAGTTTTCTCATTTCAAAAAGTTCATCAAAACGCATTTTTCATCTCTCCCTTCTGCTATTATTATATACCATCCGCTTCGGGAAATCAATCGTAATGTAAAAAAGTTTTTTACATTTTTGATTCTACCGCAAAAAAGATGGCCTCCTTTTTGGGGAAGCCATCTCAACGATATTACGGTATTTTAACTTTTTCGGCTTCTTTCCTGTTCCTGCTGCGGCGTATTGTCTTTTTGTCGCCGCTCAGCCTGCTTAATATGCAGCCGATCAAGCACCGACCACCTGCCGCCAATGCGCCGGGGCTTTTGGGGTACATTGTTGACGCAGCCATCTATCATATTGTAGTTTTGCTCTGTGCCGGATTCTTTGGCGCGTTCCGCTGTACCGTTTTCAAAGAACTTCTGATGGTGCAGCAGTTCAGGCTTTTGGCCTTGTAAAAAAGCACTCATCTTTCTGGTAGCTTCTCCATCGAAACCTAAAGCTGTCTGCGTCACAAAGGCTCCACTCTCGTGAAGAATAATGCTCGGCGGTGGATTCTTCGTTTGTTCACTTCTCATCTGAACAAACCGCTGACCATCGACCTCTACTTCATCTGATACCAGCCATGTTCCTTTTTGCCCTGCCACCTGATAGCCGCCCTCATCAAGAATCAGGTATGTGCCGCTCTGGGGCTTTGGGAAAAAGCCGTTGAATCTCACCAGCCTATCCTTATCAACATAGAAAAAAGAGGTTTTGCCTGCCGCAGTCAATCCGATGACATCACTGACCCCAAATTTTCTAATTTTGAATTTGTCCGGGTTAATACTTTCCATCTTTTTACGAATCGCTTCCGCGCCCATTCCCCGTGAAGCCGTACCAGAGTAGCCCGTGCCATAATTGTCTGCGGTTATCATAAAGCCATGCTGAATCTGGTATTCATAGCTGCGGCAGCGATACTCACGGTTTTTCTCAGAATTATCGATCTGATAGATTGCAAACACATCTGAACTCATTTTCCTGCATCATCCTCCGGCCTATGCCATTCCAGCTCCAGCCCCTTGAACTGCGGCTCAGTCAACCGCTGCATCTTCGGGATGGTCTGCTGAACCAGTGCAGCCACCTCTGCATCCTCTGCCACAAGCGGCTGAACTTCCTTCAACACCTGAATCGTATCCCTGAGCGTCGGCTGCTCAAACATCGCCATCAGCATCAATTCCAGTTCATCAAAGCGTACATTGCTCATAACTCCATTCCTTTCTTTTTCGCTTTCTTCGGCTTATCCTGTTCCTGTGCAGGCTGCTCCTGTTTCTTGGCTTTCAGACTGCGCAGGGCATCCAGAACAGACTTTTTCGTACTGCCGCGTTCCTGCTCCTTGCTCTGCTGTCGTGCCGCCATCAGCTTTTCCATATCAGAGATCGCCTGCTGCACCAGCTTATCATCCCTGAAATAGTTGATGGAGTTGATGTTCTCGCGCTGCACTTTATCGTTCACGACCAACTCATACATTCCAACAAAGCCACCATCTTCCTCGATGCAGAATCCAATGCACTTGTCGGCATTCATCCGTTCGGACGGAATCTTGTCGTATGCTTCTAAGGCTTCTTCCATTGTCAAATGGTCGTGGAACTCTCCCGCAAACGTGAACTCCAAGCACTCCGCGACATAAAAGCTGAGCGTTTCTTCCGGCGCAGGTCTTTCTGCGGCGAGTTTTTCTTTCAAAACTTCTGCCTGTTGTTCAGCTACCGTATCAGCCTGTTCCCGCAGTTCTGCCGCGTCCATGATCCTGCCCTCTGCCGCATCACAGCCGAACTCTGCCAGCAGCTCCGTCATAGCCTCCTGCACAGGCTTATCTCCGTCCGTTTCGAGAATGCCGCCATCCCGCTCCGTGAAGTCCTTATTATATAAGGTATAGTCATAACCATCCTCACAGGTCTGGATGTGGAAATAGGCATCCGGCAATTCATAGGCCAGTTCCACTTCCTGCACGGCTAATGCCCCCTGTAACGGCTGGACAACGTAATTCTGGATATACGGGTTATTCCAGCCCGGAACCGTTTTATAGTCCTCTACGATGGTGTCAAGGCCGTTCCTGCACTGCAAAATATCCAGTGAACCCGGCAGCGGATCAGGATTTTTCTCCACACCCAAGGCTTTCATATAATGGTTCGGAAGTGCCTGATACTGCGACATTGCATCGTTGAGATTGCCAAACCGCTTAATTTCAAGCGGAACAGCCTGCCGGTTCTCGACCACATAGAATCGCTTTACGAATGGCTGTTCCAACTCTTTCTGCTTTTCCAGTTTCTCTCGGTACATCGTCACAAAGCCATCCAGTACAGCCGAATGGCTGGTAACTACCCAATCTGCTCGAAATTTAATGATTCTCGCATTATTCTCCGGGGTGCCGACTTGCTCCGCCCATTCCTTATTACTGTGAGAAAAGCGGTCATCATAGTTTTTGTAGCGCAAGGTATTCGCAAGAATGTACCCCACACGCTCCATACCATACTGCTTCACCACCTGATTGACTGCACCATCGCCAAGGTGCATCCCGTCATAATTATCCGCAATCGCTTCTTGGATTGCCTGCTTGCACTCACTGTTCAGCCGATAGGAGGTGCGGTATAAATCCACCTCGTCATTTTCTTTGGCATAGCTGAACGGCTCATAGTAGACAGGCACATCCGAATAGTCCTGCGCGCTGTTGTCCGGCACCGGCGCAGCCTTTTCAATGATCTCCGATACCACATCATCCTTATTCGGCATATTCCATTTTTCAGAAAGATACTCTTTTACCGCATCCAAAAATTCATCATCGAAGCCGTTCCACAAATCCTCTGCCACCAGCTTGCCCTGCTCATCGACTGCAACACAAGCCGCCATATCGCCGTGTTCCTCATGCTCCAGCAGGAAGAACTTTTCCCCACCGATCTCCGTTTCATCAACGGCATACCATGTACCGAGATGCCCCTCGACTGCGATGTGGTCGGAATCGCCGTGGATCAGACCATTTCTTTTCTGCTGCTGTTCCTCCATGAACTCTCGCACGGTCAACTCCGCGCCTGTGAAGTTCAGCCCATCCTCGCCAAGTTCCAGCCGCCCGTCTGCGCCAAGGTCAAGTTCTTCGGCCATCAGGACAGATGCTGCATGGTTCACCACCACCGTTTTCTCCACTGTAATGGGCTGGCCGGGGTCGTAGTCCGAGCCGTGCAGATCATAGCGATATAAGCCCTCCGGCACATCTTCATCCCGCAGTCGGCCATTGCTGAAAAGACCGGGCTTATCAAAGATTTCGATTTCCTGCAATTTTTCGTTCAAAAGGTTCTCTTTCTGCAAATCCATATTCCTTTCCTTGAAAAAATCCGGCAGTTCCGCAAAACCGATACTGTCCACATAGTAGGCTTTGACCGTACTGCCATCATTGAGTACCACCACATCACTGACCGACAGCGAATGCCCTGTAAAGTCTGCCGGGCGCTGGATATTGAACCGTTCATAAATGCCACCCAGCGTATCCTTTTCCGTAAGCGGCGCGGTATAGATCAGGTCATAATCTGCACGAGCAACCGTTATGCCTTTCTTCTGCACATAGTCCAATCCCATGAAGCGGTAGTCGTGTTCCGGGTCACGGGCAGTGATCTGATAAATGCCGAACTGCTTTTCGCTGCCATACAGTAGCACATTTTCCTGTTCTGTCATGTTTCGCTCCTGCTCCAAATCTGCTATTGCAATCTGGAAGGTATCACTTCCGCGCTCGATTTTCTCTCGTGCCGTGACAAGAATCGGCCACGGGCTGATGCGGACGAGATAAATCTGCTTTCCCTCGTCATACAGTCGTAAAGCCTGTTCACGGTTTATCACTGTCAGCAGAAAATCCGGGCGCGCATACTCGACCTCTGCATAATCTTCCCGTTGTTCCAGCAGAATCGCATCCCATGCGTCTGCCTTAATGCCGAAAATGCCATCGTGCAGCTCGATTCCCTCTTGGCTTACATAATCACCTGCCGTTCCATCACGGAACAGCGGATAAATCCTCTCACCCAGCCGATGCCATTCCCGTGCGCCTTCTTTCGTCAGCGGCAGCACATCATCTTTCCGGTAGCCATAGTCGTGCATTTCCGAAAGGCCAATCATCCCATCCGGGAGATTTTCAATTTTTTCCTGTGCCGCATACATCAGGCTGTTGACTTCTTCTTTGTCATCCTCGGCCAGTGCCGCCGCCAGACCGTTCACCAGTTCTTCCGTTGCAGCCCGGTCATCCAGTTTGAAGGCGAAATTCACGATGAGATTTCGCTGCTCATCATCGAAAATCGTTATTCCCTGCTCCTTGTCGGCAATCAGCTTTTCCGCATATTGCATCGCGGTCATGCGCTCTACGCTCCTTTCTGCCACCGCCGCTTCCAGCTTTTCCAGAAAATCAGTAGCAGTCAATCGAATCGTATCCATCGAATCTTTCAGTTCCTTCATCTCCTTGCCGCTGGCCCAGCTTGCCACATACGGAAAAGAGTAATCGGACGTATCAATGCCCAGAGCCGAGCATACCGTAAAAGCGATGCTTTCGGCTTCGGTTTCTTTCGTGAGCCTGTCTTTTTCTTCGCCGTTCTGCTCCATCAAATCGCTGTTGTGCAGCATCGCATGAGCAACCTCGTGGATCATCGTCTTTATGGTCTGGCTCTCGCCCATGCCGACCTGAATGCAGATTTCTTTGTCTGCATCACTGTAATAGCCTTTGGCATCCCCTTCAATTTCATCAAACCGCATCGGCACAGGCGATACCTGCTCGATTGCCGCTGTAAGCAGCGCATAGTCTTTGACACTGGCCGTCAGTTCGTTCACTTCCAACGACGGAATCGGTTCACCATCAGTCTGTGAAACATCGAAGACCATCGTTACGCGGAAACGCGGAATCACATACTCCACACGTTCCATTTCAGGCTCACCGTTTTCGTTCAGCACAGCCAGACCCGTATCCTTGTCGATTTTCTCTCGCTCCTCGACTTCCTTAATGGGAGCCGGAGCGATGATCTGGATGCCCTTTTCGCCTTTTTTAACGTAACGGTTAAACTTATTCTTCCATGCGTTAAACCCTGCCACCAGTGTGGCATCGGGCCGCTGCATAGCGATCAGCAGCGTATTATTGAAGCTGTAATTGTGGAATTTTGCCATCGTGCGCAGATACGTCGTGTACATTTCCGATGTAAAAATGTCCTTTACACCCTGCTCCAGCCGTTCCGTGATTTCTTTCATCTGCTGTTTGCGGTCAACTGCCATGCAAACCCTCCTTTTTCTTGACCCATCGTGTTTTCATCTGGCGCGGATATTGGTCAGCCTGTTTCGGTGCCTTCACGCCGTTCCATTCCAAGCCTCCGGCTCTGCCCTCACAGGTGTAGCCGGCAGCTTTCAGGGAGCTGCCATTCTCCGTGTCCAGAATGTAGGTAATAACTTTGTTGTAGCCCATGGCCCGTGCTGCACGGTATGCCGCCGCATACAAAATACTGCAAGCATTCGGCGTTCCATTCGTACATAGACGGTTGACTTCCAGCGTGTAGCCATCATCCAGCCGCCGCGCCACTGGCCTGCCGCAGATAGCAACGCCCACCAGCGCACCATTGTCCGATACGCCGATAGAAAACTTATGCCCCCGCGTCGGTTTATGGTGGCGGTGATACTGCTGCACAAATGCGTTTGCCGTTTTCAAATTGATCGGTGTTAATGTCAGCAAATGCCCTCCTTCAAAAAAAATGCCCCGCCAGACAAAACTGACGGGGCGGCTCTCATTTACAGTTCCATATCGTGACTTTTCCGCTTCTGGGATTTCTGCGGTTCTGCGCTGCGCTCTGCCTGTTTTGCATGAAGCTGCGCCAGCACAGAGGGTTTCCGCACATTGTCCGCAGTGCGCTCTGCAACGCGGCCTGCATAGTTCACAGGCTGGCGCGGCCTGTCTGCAACTTCGGTTTCGGCTGCATCCTCGTCCACTCCCAGCGCATCCTCACCGCCCTTTTCGTCCATGTTGAGCAGTGAATTCAGCTCTGCAAGTCTCGCGGATTTCTCTGCCAGTTCCGCTTCCTGCACAAAGGGTCGCTTGGCTTCTTCCTTTGCCTGCGCCAACTGCTGTTCCAAGGTTTCCAGTCTGCGTTCCACTTGCGGCAATGCTCTTTCGATGCCAGACAGTGCATTGGTAACACGCAGAATGTTGCCCTGCGGGTCTTTGCCGACTTCCATAGAGTAGTTCCATGCGCCCTTGATGGATAGCCGGAACACCTTATCGAAGTTGTCAAACCGGGAATGCAGTTCAAACGCACCGTAGCTGCCAATCCTTCCCTCGGTGCCAGCCGCTTTCAAAGCCTTGCAAGCCTCAATGATGGCTGCACCCGCTTCCTTGCGTTCGGTGTACACCTTGCCGCTGATCTCCATAGAGAAGTGGTCTTTGTCCTGCACCAGAAGCGGTTTTGCCGCTTCCATATCGGTTTTCAGTGCTTCGATCTGTCCCTGTGCCACAGCGATTTCTCGCGGATAGCGGCGCGCAATATCCGATTCCAAGCTATAAATCTGACTGGTGTGATTAGCTTTCAGCAGTTTCAGTTTGCTGACCTGAATATCCAAGTCCATCTTTTCCTTGATGTAGGGATTGCCCGTTGCCAGTGCCTTGATTTCGGCATAGGACAGTGCGGTATCGTCCACATCATCGCAGGCACGGACAGGAGATTTGGATGTCATGATCTGAGAAATGAACTTCTGCTTATTTTCCAGAATTTGCCACATATACGAATCAAACGTATTTTCAGTGACGTAACGATAGATTTTCACCTGCTTATTCCGGTTTCCCTGCCGGAGAATACGTCCTTCCTGCTGTTCTAGGTCAGACGGCTTCCACGGGCAATCCAGATGATGCAGGGCAATCAGCCGATCCTGAATATTGGTTCCTGCGCCAAGTTTCGGCGTAGACCCCATCAGGATACGAACCTGTCCGGCGCGCACCTTTGCAAACAGGTCAGCCTTTTTGGTTTCCGTGTTATACTCGTGAATGAACGCCACTTCTTCACGAGGAACACCTTTCGCCACCAGCTTCTCCCGCACATCATCGTAGACGTTGAATGTACCATCAGCTTTTGGTGTCGATAAATCGCAGAAAATCAACTGTGTTCCCCTATCCGGGGCAGATTCTTCCCAGACCTTGAACGCATTGTCCACACAGCGATTTACCTTGCTTTCCGGCTCATCCGGCAGCATATCATTCATAAGCCGCTGGTCGAGTGCCAGTTTTCTGCCATCGTTGGTGATTTTGAGCATATTATCGAATTTGGGATTCACATTACCGTTGCGTACAGCCTCGGCACGGTCTGCAAAGGAACTGACCATTTCTTCCTGTGTTTCGCTGGGTTTCAGCACTTCGTTGATGTACTCCGCTTGCGGCACAGGCAGATTCAGCATATCCGCTGTCTGCACATCTGCGGATTCCTTGAACAGAGAAATCAGTTCCGGCAGATTAAAGAACCGGGCAAAGCGCGTTTTTGCACGGTAGCCCGTTCCTTCCGGGGAAAGCTCGATTGCCGTGACGGTTTCGCCAAAGGATGCCGCCCAATCATCGAAGTGGCTCAGCCCCATCTTCTGCAAGGTGTCATACTGGAGATACCGCATAATAGTGTACAGTTCCACCATCGAGTTGCTGACCGGGGTTCCGGTTGCAAAGGTCACGCCCTTGCCGCCTGTCAGCTCGTCCAGATACTGACACTTTGCAAACATATCACTGGACTTCTGTGCATCGGTCTGGGCGATACCTGCGATGTTCCGCATTTTTGTGTAGAGGAACATATTTTTATAGAAATGTGACTCGTCCACAAACAGACGGTCAACACCCAGTTCCTCAAATGTAACCACATCATCCTTTCTCGTCTGGTCGTTCAGCTTTTGCAGCTTTGCTTCCAGCGTTTTCTTTGTTTTCTCCATCTGCTTGACCGTAAAACTGCGGCTGTCCTCACTCCGGGCATCGGCTAGGGCCAGCGTAATGTCGTCAATCTGCCGCTCAATAATGGCTTTCTGCCGTTCCGGGGAGAGCGGCACTCGCTCAAACTGCGAATGACCGATCACAATGGCATCGTAGTCGCCGGTTGCGATACGGGAGCAGAACTGCTTTCGATTGCTGGGTTCAAAATCCTTTTTCGTTGCCACCAGTACATTGGCATTGGGATAGAGCCGCAGGAAGTCTGCGCCCCACTGCTCTGTGAGGTGATTCGGCACCACATAGAGATTTTTCTGCGATAAGCCTAGCCTGCGGCTCTCCATGCCGGCAGCGATCATCTGGAAGGTCTTGCCTGCACCCACGCAATGCGCCAATAGCGTATTGTTGCCGTACAGAATGTGCGCCACCGCATTTTTCTGGTGCGGCATCAGAGAGATTTCCGGGGTCATGCCCTCGAAGCGGATATGACTGCCATCGTACTCACGGGGACGAATCGCATTGAAAATCCGATTATAGGTCGCACACAAATCCTCGCGGCGGTCTAAATCCTTGAAAATCCACTGCTTAAACGCTTCCCGAATGGATTCCTGCGCTTGCTGTGCAAGCATGGTTTCCTGTTTGTTCAGCACACGATGGTCGCCATCCGCATCGTGAATCGTATCGTAGATTTTGGTATCCCGGAGGTTCAGCGCATCTTCCAGCAGCTTATAGCCGTTGACGCGCAGGGTTCCGTAAGTGTTGGTAACAAGCGGATTGCCGCGATCCAGCGACTTGCCCGAAATGTTCCATGCACCTGAAATTTCGGAATAGGTTGCTTTAATGTCAATACCAGCATAGTAGTTCGGTGTTTTGAACACTTCCTTCATAAACTGCGTGATGTACTCCGGCTTCACCCAGTTCGCACCCAGCCGTACTTCAATTTCTGAAGCATCCAAATCCTTGGGCTGTACCCGTTTCAGGTAGTCCACATTGATCTGATACTCTGCATGGTTTGCAGCAAAGGTTTCTGCTGTGGCCAGTTTTTCACGAACATTGCCGGACAGGTATTCATCCGAGGTTTCCCACTGCTGTGTCAGAGGGTTTCGGAAAATCGCACCTGCCAGTTCATCCGTGATTTCCTGTTCCGGTTTGCCGCAGAGCTGCATCATAAACGGCACATCCACCTTTGCTTTCTCTCCGATGGAAAGTGCCAGAGCTTCGCTGGGTGTATCCACCGAGGTAACAGGCTCCGGCTTACGGATGGTACGTTTGGTAAAAATATCGGCAAGTCGTTTGAGATTCTTCTCCTCATCCAGAATTTCCAGTGATGCCAGCAGACAATAGCTGCTGTCCTGTCGGAATGCCCGCTTGTTGGCAGTACTGTTGATAAGGCCATACTGTGCCTTAAATGCGGTGTATTGCTGTTTCAGTTCGTTCTGCAAAAGCTGTACTTCCGCATCCGAACCATCATGCAGCTGACAATCCAACAGTTTCCGGGTGGTTTCTCGCAGAGCGATCATGCCCAGCACCCGCTCTGCAGTTACGGCAGGCAGTTCCACCTTGTTCATAAAGGAGTTTTCACGGTAGTAAATCTGCCCGTCCACGTTCGTGAAGCTGAAATTCTTCACACTGGGGTCTGCCGGAATGGGTTCTTCCTGCACATCCAGTTCGTCATCGGAGATTTCCGGCTCCGTAATGGTAGCATGGATGTTACTGACTGCCTCTTTCAACTGCTGGGCAAGGTCTGCGCCCTCGATGGGCTTGACCGTCGTTTCCTGCTTGCCATACTGAGTGCTTTCCGTGGTGATCTCCCCCAGCACCATCTCAGGATGCTGCGCAAAATACTGGTTGATCGAGTACCCTTCCGGCGTTTCACCAAGATCCACCCAGTCAGCCCGCTCCACCGCTGCACGGTCACGCTTTTGCAGGAACAGAATGTCAGCAACCACACCGGTGTTGGCATTGCGCTGAAACGCATTGTTCGGCAGTCGAATCGCACCTACCAGATCGGCACGGTTGGCAAGATACTCACGGACAGAGGAATCCTTCTTATCCATCGTGCCGCTGGACGTTACCACCACTACCACGCCTCCCGGACGCACAAGGTCAAGGCTCTTGGCGATAAAATAATCGTGGATGAGGAAATTGTGGCGGTCATACCGCTTGTCCGGTACTTTGTAATTGCCGAAGGGTACGTTGCCCACAACACAGTCAAAAAAGCTGTCCGGGAACTGCATCGTTTCAAAGCCCTGCACCGCAATCTTGTTTTTCTGGTACAACTGCTGTGCAATGCGGCCCGAAATGCTGTCCAGCTCCACACCGTACATCCGAATCCTTTCCATGCTGTCCGGCACCAGACCCATGAAATTGCCGACACCACAGGACGGTTCAAGCACATTGCCTTTGGACAATCCCATATTGCCCAGGGCTTCATACATTGCCATGATGACCGTAGGAGAAGTGTAAAATGCATTCAGCGTACTGGCGCGGGCTTCCTTATACTCATCTGCCGTGAGCAGGGACTGCAGTTCGGCATACTCTTTCGACCATTCCGCGTTGTTTTCATCGAACGCCTGCGGAATACCGCCCCAGCCAACATACCGGGAAAGGATTTCCTGTTCCTCCGCTGTGGCCTGCCGCTGTTCAACATCCAATGTTTGCAGCACCCGAATGGCCTCCACGTTGGCTTTATACTTTGTTTTCAGTCCTCCTGCGCCGAGATCATCGTCCGTAATGCGGAAGTTTATAGGCTCCTGTTTGGGCTGTGCAGGCTGTTCCGTTTCCGCTCCGCTGTCCAGCGGAAGATTGTGCTGCCGCCGTGCATGGTTGACCTCTGCCGGGGTCATAGGCTGCTGGGTCAGCGGTTCAAGGGCTTCCTCTGCTGCTGCACGGCTGATGGCATCCGTTCGGTTCTGCACATCTGCGATCAGCTGCATCTGTTCTGGCGGGAAGTCAGGATTCAGCAGTTCTTCCAACTCGCCGCCTGCTTCTGCCACCGAATAGATCACATCCATCTGCTCCGGGGAGAAATCCTCGTAGGCCACACCCGCATTGTGCAGAGCCGTAAAGACTGTGATTTCAACCGCTTCTTCCATCGGTACATCTGCCTGTTCGTACAGATGCCGAATGTACCCCAGCTGTTCCGTTCGGAAAATCGGATACCAGGCTTCTTTTGCAAGGGTCATGTCCTGCAAACTGACCGTTCCATTTCCAAAGTCCACCGAATCCACACGGAACTCTCTATCGTCCAGTTCAATGATGGTATTAACAGGCAGATATTCCTCTCTGCGGAAGTATTTCGTTTGGGCATGGGTTCCATCTTCCTGCTGGCCGGACAGATAGACGTTCTCCCCTTGCTTCCAGAGCTTCATTGCCTGTGAAACCCACTGTTCACGCGGAAAACCAGATACCTCAACTTTGCCGAGTGCAGTTTTCTTTTCCAACAGTTTGCTGTCAAGCAGTTCCGAAACACGCTTTGCATCCTCGCCGTAGAACTCAAAGCTGCCGTACTGCTCATAACCGACCAGCGCATCCGGGTAACGCTCTTTCAGCGCGTTATACTCGTTGGCGGCATCCAGTGGCAGGGGCTGCAAGGTCGGCTCAACGGTCTTTTCTTCCGCTGCATACGGAACCATAATGCCGCGTACCCACTGCGGAGCATCCATGCTATCCTGATACAGTGCAACAGCATCCCGTCTGTCCGTAATAACGTCCTGATAGGTGCGCTGGAAAATATCTTCCTGAATCCACTCTCCGAAGTGCGCCCATGTGTCAAATGCCTCAGAATAAACGGCATTTTTCACCTCACTGGAAGCAAACAAATCCTCAATTTTCTCACGGATCAGATTTTCCGCTTCTTCCTCGGTGGTATCGCGGTCACGCAGCAACGGATAGATTTCGCTGCGCTCTACCTTTTCCAACAGCGTGTACAGACATTCTTTATAGATGCTGCGGCTGTCTTTCTGGGTGTGGTCCGCATCCAGTTTCAGGAAATCGTTCAGCGGATTCTTCGCCAGCGTTTCGCTATATGACGGTAACGGAATGACCCGGCCAGCCACCGCCGAATTTTCCATATCTTTCAGATAAACGTCATGAGCATTGGAACGCTCAATGCGGTACAGATGGTTATTGTCCAAATACAGAAAACTGCCGTTTTCTCTGCTGTACATTTGCTTGGGCTGATTTTCAAACGATTCTACTGCTTTTGCATCTTCTCTCGTATGACGAACAACCGCCTTTGCATCATTCAGACTGTTAAACGGCCCTGTTTCTGCTGTACCTGTTCCCGTTTCTTCGTCATAATTGTAATGGTTATAGAACTTGCCATCGGGATATTGCAGAATTGCAATATCCTCGATATATCCTGCCTGCATCATTACCGTTGACTGATACCGCGCAACGACTTTTGCCTTTTGGGGTTTCTCAACCGCTGCGGCGGTTGACTGCTCTTTCGATTGCGGCTCCTGCTCCATGAAGTCAAACATGGACATCTGCCCCTGTTCAGGAACCGCAATCTCAACAGCCTGCTTCTTTTCCGGGAAAATCGTGTAAGTTCCCTCAACATACTGGTGCAGGATAGAGAGGGATTCTGCCTTACGCTCATATTCTTCCGAATCTAGCGGCACGGACAGCAGTGCATTGTCCATCTGTTCCAGCAGTTTCACCGCCTGTTCAGGGGCTTCCAGCTTTTCAACGAGAGCCTTTCGTCCTTCTTCATGGTAAAGGTCTTGCGGATAAGGCCGCTCCACGTCGTTCGGCAGATGGTGATAGAATCCCATCACCTGCATTGCCATCCGCTCGCACTCATAAGCAGGCATCCGGGAGTAGTCTGCCGGCTTCAAATACTCACTGTCACGGATCAGCCGGTCGATTCGGCCTGCGGCCTGATTCCAGTTCAGATGAACACTTGCATCCGGGTTCCCGTATGAGCCACGCTCCAAAGAAATGCCCCTGCCATCGTGATCTTCGTGAGAATCGTCTGCCCCGCAGAGTGCATGGCTGCTGCCGCCGATCCCGTAATGCTCTTTCAGGAAGTCAGCCCGTTCTTTTTTGTCCTCATGATTCAGAAAGAACGAATAGATTGCCAGCCGACTATCCGAGTAATTGCTTCCCCGCGTGAAATATCCATTGATTTCATCTTCCGTGATGAATCGTTTGTACTCATTCCAGTGAAAGCCATCCCGCGCCGAGTAGTTTTGATAAGGTTTTGCAAACTGGTGGAACAGCGCCGCCACCTTATCCGGCTTATAAAAGTGCATCCGCATCAGGTCTTTATCTTCGGTATAGGCTTCCCCCAGCGCAGATAATCTGTCGTTTAGGTCAGTCAGAAAATCCGTGTCATCCAGCAAGTCTGCCAGCCTGTCTGTCAGTTCCGGGAAACCGCCCCTCTGTATCCTGAAACACCGCTTCGGCAACGCCATCGGCCAAATCGCGCTCCATAAAAGCCAATGTCTGCGCGTGTTCCTGCAAAGCATTCTGCCGTGCAGCATCCAGAACTGCCTGCGGCGCATACTCGCCCTGCCGGAGCAGTTCATGGATACGATTGCTCACATCCTCCCACGACAAAAACGCATTGGCAATCGTACCGCCCTTTGCCGTGCTGCCTACTGCAATACGCAGCCCTAAATCATCGAACCAGACTGCATACTTCGCACCGCCAATTTCAAAGCCTTTGCCGCCCGTACCATATTCGTTTTTCACGAACTCCGTGTATTCTTCCGGGGTTTTCTCAACCATGAAATTGTAGATCAGACGAAGCTGACCTTTGCTGCGGTTACTGCCCGTGCGCAGGATTTCATCGACAATTTCGGGATCAAGTGCAATTTCATCCGCATACCGCGCCTGGATCGGTGCTTCAATGGCGCGAATCTGTTGTTCCACGGTCGGCAAATCAGGAAAAGAAAAAGCAGAGGCAATTTCTTCCTCTGCTTCGCTCAAATCCTGTTCTGTTGTCGGTTCGGTTAATTGTACACCAATTCCTTCAAGACGATCTCCTCTGCCATCGCCGTCAGGTTGTTCTGGTGCGCCGCCCATGCCAGCGGGTCCTTTTCCTTGCTCGGTGCCGGAAACTTCTCGTTCAGGCTGTCCAGCAGGGTTTCCACCCGACTCTCCGCTGCTTCCTCGATCTCCGCCAGATGCTGGTTCAGCCTGCCGCTCATCAGCATACTCTGATACCAGTTCTTGCGGTTCTCTTTCAGGTACGTCCTGCGCAGCATCCCGTACTTCCCGATGGTCTGCGGCTCGTCCTTCACGGCCAGATTCGGGAACAGATAATCTCCCTTGCGGTAATACGTCAACTCCATTTTCTTGTCCTCCTTTGGTCGTGTTTTCTGCGGTTTCGTGCTTTAATGTGCTAAAGTCCGTATTGGTATTATACAAGCTATCAACGGATTTTTCAAGCTGCTGCGTCATTTCTTTTTGATGAATTTTCCGCATCTCGCGGCCAATGTCAAAAAGAACTGCCTCACACTGCTCCGAAATCGCATTGCCAAGGAACGACAGCACCGGCAGCTTGTTGAAATCCACGATACGGATAAAATCATCATCGTCCAGCGCATCCATAGGCTCCTGCCCACAACGGCGGGAAAGCATATAGAAGATACTGTTGGTCATCAGTTCCCGGAAGCGGACACGGATGTTATCTTCGTCCAGTTCTTCCAGAAACGTATCCGCCACCTCATAAGCCAGACCGTCCATCGCTTCATCCAGATTGTCGACGGTCAACTGCTGTGCCAGCTCCAGCAGGGCAGCATTCATACTGTCTGTCTGGGATAAGCCATAGGTATCTGCCAGATGGTCTAAGATCGTCTGCTCATGCTCGTGGCTGTCCAGATTCCATAAGAGCGGTGTTTTTCCGCCTCGCACTAGATGGGTGTCAGCAATATCGAACACATACCGCAGCTTGGTACGCGGTCCGGTATCATCCAGAAGCGCGATGCCTTTTGCGCCACGGTTGACCCATCGGCTCATTTTCTGATTCCAGAGTTCCAGTTCTGCGCAGGCGGTTGCATCGGGCCGCTGTGCGTGGATCAGGAGTGTATCGGTGAACGAATAGCGATACAGCCGCGCCGCCACATCCAAATAACTCATCCAGTCCTGTGGCGAGTTACTGACATACCGGGCGTTCTGCTGCGCCAATTCTCGAATATCGTTAATCTGTGGCATGGGTCAAACCTCCTTTACGTTTTCGTTTTCATCGGTGTTTTGGGAAATTCCAGACTGTACTGTGCGCGACCCTCTTCGACGCGCATCACAAGGTCAGCGGCGAATGTCTTATCTTTTTTCGCGGAATAAAAGTCTTTTACATGGGTGCGGCCTTTCTTCAAAAGGTCTACCGCCATCTTCTTGTCCAGCGTTTTTCTCATGTTGGACAAGTATCTGCTTTCTTTCCAGAGAGCAAATTTGCAGCTGCGGTCTGCACAACAAAAGCTGAGTTTACTTTCATGCACAGGACTTCCGCAGACCGGGCAGTTTCCTACGCTTACCTTATTATGATGGGGAGCTGCCGCGACGGTAGGAATCTGCCGCAAGTCGGCCAGCATCTTATCGATCAGTCCGTGGATGCCCTGCATAAAATCATAGGGCTTGATCTCGCCGCGCTCCATCCGCAGCAGGTCATTTTCCCATTCGGCTGTCATACTGGCAGATTTCAGGTAGTCCGGGATATTGCGGATCGCGGCCACACCGTCCTCCGTGGGAATCATCTGCTTGCCCTTGCGCTCAACATAGCCGGAGGATACCAGCTTTTCCAGAATCGCAGCGCGCGTTGCAGGGGTTCCCAGACCTTTCTTCTCCGTGTCCTTTTCAAATTCCTTGTTGCCTGCGGTTTCCATGGCCGACAGCAGGGTATCTTCGGTGTAGACTTTCGGCGGTGAAGTAAAGCCCTGCTTTTTCTCTGCCCGTACCACCGGAAGAACCATTCCCTGCTCCATCTTTTTCAGAAGCGGTACATCTTTGTCCTTTTCCGGCTCTGCAAACGGAACAGGTTTTGCAGTATAACCGGGCTGCAGAACATCCTTATATTTTGCCGTGAAGTTCCTGCCCTGGCAGCACACTGTTACCAGCACATCCTCATAGATGAACGACGGCTGCACAGCCTGCACCAGTTTCCAGATGATAAGCGAAAGAATCTTCTGTTTGGTTTCGGACAGCTTTGCCTTATTACACTTTGCGCCCTGCATCGTCGGCAAAATCGCATGATGGTCTGTGACCTTGCTGTTGTTGATAACGCAGCTTACGTCTGCCGCCGCGCCATCTAAGGCCAGTACCAGAGATTCCACCGTCTTGCGCATATCCTCGGTCACGAACTGGCTGTCCGTTCTGGGATACGTCACCAGCTTTTCTTCATACAGTTCCTGTGCCGCCTGCAAGGTCTGGCTGGCGGTCAGACCGTAATAGCGGTTTGCTTCTCGCTGCAAGGTCGTCAGGTCATACAGTTTCGGGGGCTTCTTTTCTACCCTCTTGCACTCGATGCTGCCAACCACTGCGCACTGACCATCGCAAACGGCCTGCATGGTATCGGCATCCTGCTCCTGCGCCATCTGTTCTGATACTGCCACAACACCTGCGCCGGACAGTTCCACTTTGTAATAGGGTTCTTTTACAAAGTTCTGGATTTTGGTCTGCCGTTCGGTCAGCATCGCCAGCGTCGGGGTCTGCACACGGCCAATGGTCTGTTTTCTGCCGTACTTTTTCGTAAAAGCACGGGTTCCGTTCATGCCGATCAGCCAGTCCGCTTTTGCCCTGCACTCGGACGCTGCAAACAGGTTATCATAGGCCGCGCCATCTCTCAGGTTCTCAAAGCCCTGCTGGATAGCGGCATCCTCCATGCTGCTGATCCACAGCCGCTTGATGGGGAGTTTACTTCCGGCAAGAGCATACACACGGCGGAAAATCGCTTCGCCCTCGCGCCCTGCGTCGCAGGCGTTCACCACATAATCGAATTTCTTGCTGCGGAGCAGTTTGCGCAGGACATTGAACTGCGGCTTCTTGGTATTGTGTACCAGCAGTTTCCACTCAACAGGGAGAATCGGCAAATCCTCAAAACGCCAGTTTTCATAGCGTTCATCGTAGTGTTCCGGGGCTGCATACTCTGCCAAATGCCCCAGACACCAGCTTACCACGCAATCCCCACCCTCCAGATACCCGTCCTCCTGTCGGTATGCACCGATCACTTTTGCAATGGATTTCGATACACTCGGTTTTTCTGCAATCACCAGATATTTCAACGCTTTCTCCTTTTTGAAAAAAGCAGGGATAGCCTTTCGACTACCCCTGCATCCTTATGTTACGGTTTTCTTATGTGTCATTTTCGTTGCCGGACTGATTATCTTCGTTCACAGTCGCAAGGCTCTGGTCGGTTTCCAGATTTTCACTCTGCGGCGTTTCTTCTTTCGGCTTCGGCTTATAAATGTAGAAGTAGAAGAAAGCACCTGCACCGCCCAGTGCCGCCACGAATACCAGCAGCAGAATCTTATTCATGCCACCACTCGATTCCTCTTTCGGTTCTTCGATTTCCACATCCGGGGTAGGTTCGGGTTTGGTTTCGGGCAGAACTACCGCAGGCGTTTCTTCTTCCTGCTTGCCGTTCCGCTCTTCATCATCCAGAAACTCCTGCAAATCGTACTCGTCGATCATCGAGAGCATATAGACGTTTTCGCTGTTTCGCGCCCGGTCGATCACCAGAAAGAATGTGTTGCCGCCCTTGGTCTTTACTGTGAAGAACTCCTTGCTGGGGTCATCCACGATGTTATCCTCCACCTCGCCGTTGCCTGCGATGGTGAACGGGATTTTTTCTTCCTCGGTCGGTTCCTCTTCCTCGATCACCTGTGTCGGTTCCTCCATCACTTCAGTGGTGTCCACAAAGGCAAAGGCCGGGGTCGAAAAGCCCACCGCCATCAGCAGGGTCAGAATTGTGCTGGGGATAACAACTCCCAGCCGTTTAAGCATCTTTTTCAATCGCTTCCTCCGTTTCTGCTTCCTCCGAAGCGTTGTTTACAGTGGTCAGGAACGTCACGTTGCCCGCCTGAATGTTGTCCAGCAGAGCCAGCAGTTCGCGCCCGCCCATCTTGGTGCTGCGGATGGCACGAATGATCTCGCTGTCCTCTTCCTTTTTCTGTGCTGCCCGGATGGTTCTCAGCCGTTCTTCCAGTTCCGCAATCTGCTGCTCCGTCTTTTCGGCTTCATCCAGATATTTTTGTAATTTTTTGCCCATCGTCCCTCCTTAGTTGATTCTGCCAAAGCCTAAGAAGTGGCTCTGCCAGTAGGTCGAGTTAATGCTGGTGTAGGAAATGGGGTCGCCGCAGTGGATCATCATACCATTGCCGACATAGATGCCAACGTGCGACGCGCCAACGGTGTTATAGGTTTTTTCAAAGAAAATCAGGTCGCCTGGCTTTGCATCCGCAGGGGAAACATAACTGCACTTCCCGCGCAGGCCGTTGGCTGTTGTACGCCCAACGCTCCACCCATTGCCGCTGTTATTGATGACCCAGCAGACGAAGCCGGAACAGTCAAAACTGGTGCTTGGGGAACTGCCGCCCCACACATACGGCATACCGAGATATTTTTCGGCTTCCTCAATCATCCTTGCGAACTTTTCATCCGAAAGGGCTTCCGATGGAATATCATACTTGAAACCACCACCGGAGCCACCAGCACCGCCTGTGCCGATACTGCCCGTTGTACCGCCGCTGTATGTCGGGGAGCCTGCACCGAACAGTTCGGGGCGGTTGCCGTAGGTCAGGTTATAGGCATCGTACCGCCCGGTCTGCTTCTGGTTCATATTCTTCCGCGCGATGGTGTCGAAGCCTTTATTTTTCAGCAGGACGTTGAGGATTTTGTATTCATACTCCACTTCTTCCTGATAGGTATAGGTTTCCATGCTGACGTTTCCAAAAGCGTCAATCGTTGGCCGAATCCCTACTCTGGTTTCCATGCGAGTGCGAATCTCAATGGTTTCCCACACTTTCAGGAGATACTGCTGCTTGAACAGTTCCTTGATAACAGGTTTGACCTGTCCTCTGGTGAACTGCTCATAAACTGCCGTCAAATGAGAAATCAGCTGATACGGGTCATGCCCGATCTCGTCAAGCTGATAGCGGTATTCATCATAACCCGGATGGGTGGACTCCATCTGCCGAATCTGCTGATCCAGTTCTTTTTCCAGTTCCAGATAATCCTCTTCTGCACCTTTCATGTCGGCATCCTTGCTGGGGTAGGTCGTTCCCACAAAGGTACTGCCTGTTCCCTGAATCGCTGCACCACAGCTTGAAAAGGCTCCCAGCATGACCATCACCAGAAGGATGCCCACACCAATACTGACCCACAGAGTTTTATTCTGCACGACGATCTCCTGCACCGCCGCTTTCGCTTTTTCCGTAATGGTGTTGGTTGCCGCTGCTGCCTGCTTGCTGGCGGCAGTTCCGGTTTTCTGGCCGCGCTTGGCGGCTGCATAAGCATCCTTATACTGCTTTTTCTGGTAAAACTTCGCACCGACTGTTTTTGCTTCACCTCCTGCGACAGTCGGCGGTGGCTGGGGCTGTTTCTTTTTCAGCGGCGGTTCTGCTGCATTTTCTGCAGTACCGCCCTCGCTCTCGGAGAATTTCAGGCGGCTGGACTTCTGATCCTCGCCACCTCTTTTCTCTGCTCTGGCAGATTTGTCTTTGGGCTTTTTCCTGCCTTTGACAAAGCGGTGCAGGCGTTCGGCGGCTTCTTCCGACTTATGAGCAGCTTCCACGCCGGAATTGTCCTTTTCTACCTGATGTACTTTCTGATGGGCGAACCCGGTGGCGGTATCCACTCCTTTCTTGGCCACCTTCTTAACGCCCATCCCCATGCCACGGACAATGCCGCCTTTTTCATCCTCAAAAGAAAGTCGGCCTTTCTTTGTGGGCTGTGGCTCTGCATCCAATCCTGCAGGTGCATCCTTCGGCTTGCCCTCCCCCTGATGGGCTTTATAATAGTCTGCGCTCTGCTTGGCGGTGCTGTGATGCCGGGGTGGTTCCTCCTTCCCATCCTCGGCATCCATACACCGTTCTTCTTCCATGATAGGTTCTTTGTCTGTTTCATTTTCCACAGTTTCTTTTGCCGAATCTTCCTGCTCCGGCTTTTCTTCTGCGGTTGCGGACTTCTGTTCCCCGGTGCGGAGGTTTTCATCCGCCAGACCATCCTTGGTCATTTTCTGGACGATTTTATCTCTGCCCCGAAACTTTTTGTCTGCTATGGAAATCACCTCCTTCCGGCTGGAGCCGTCATGCGAGCAGGGCTGCGTGGGTTTCCCACTTATCAAGCACCTGCTCCAGCTTCCGGGCAAAGGCGATTAGACGGGCATTCACTTCCTCACGGTCAAGATAACCGTGGGCTTCCATGTGAAAGCCGTCAGTCAGTTCATCGGCCAGTGTGCCAACGGCGTAAAAGTCCTCCAGCACCGTATGCACTACCGATTCTTCATCTTGGAAGTTGAGCGGCTCCACCTCATCGAAAGGCGGGCCGGAATCGCTTTCGTGCGGCTCCATGTCAGAGTGATGATGAATCTTACGGCTCAGTCGGTCAAAAATGTTGGGTGTGTTCATGCTTCTTTTTTCTCCTTGTATTTTCCCATCTCATTGGGCTTCGTTGTCATCAGACTGTACAGTTTCAGCGAAGTGTCGAACTTATCCTTGAACGGGATAATCGTATTGCCGTAGAACAGCAGCCCCTCGCCCTCGTTGCTGTTCGTCACATACGACAGCTGGAACGGTGAAATATTCAGCTGCTTTGCAAGGATTTGTCGGTCGCCCGATGCCTGGTTGAGCATATAAATAAAATCGCTGTTCTCAAAGATGTTCTCGATTTCCCGGCTTGCGAGCAAATCCTTGATGTTCTGGGTGATGCCTGTGGGTACGCCGCCCCATTTTCGGAACCGCTTCCAGATCTCGACGCTGTATGCTGCAGTCTGTTCCTCTTTCAGCAGGAGGTGGAACTCGTCTATATAGTACCGGGTGTTCTTTTTGCTGTTGCGGTTGATGGTAACGCGGTTCCAGACCTGATCCTGGACGATGAGCATACCCAGTTTTTTCAGCTGTTTGCCCAACTCTTTGATATCGAAACAGATAATTCTGTTATCCAGTTGCACATTGGTCTGGTGATTGAACACTCGCAGCGAACCATTGACGTAGATTTCCAATGCCGTGGCGATACGCTGCGCCTGCCGCTCTTTCTGCTCCCGCAGGCAGTCGTACAGATCACCGAGCGTTGGCATATTTTCCGGCTTCGGGTCGTTCAGATACTTCTGGTAGACCAGCGGCAAGCAGCGGTCAATGACCGACTTTTCTTCCGGCTCCATGCCATCCCGTGCGCCCATGATAAGTTCGCACAGGGAAAGAATAAAGTCCGATTTCATGCCCAGCGGGTTATCATCGTCGGCATAGTTCAGGTTGATGTCCATCGGGTTGATGTAGTCCTTACTGGTGGACGAAATATGGATAACCTGACCACCCAACGCTTCCACCAGCGGATAATACTCGCCCTCCGGGTCTGCCACGATAATATCGTCCGTTGTGGTAAAGAACACGTTGGTGATCTCACGCTTTGCACTGAACGACTTACCGCTTCCCGGTGTTCCGAGAATCAGACCGTTCGGGTTTTTCAGCTGCTTCCGGTCTGCCATAATCATGTTGTTAGACACTGCGTTCAGACCGTAATAGAGGGAATCGCCCTCCATAAAAAGCTCCTGCGTGGTGAACGGCACAAAGATGGCAGTGGAAGTGGTGGTCAGTGCGCGCTTGATGGGAACGAGGTTATTTGCCAGCGGCAGGCTGCTCATAAGGCCCTGCTCCTGCAGATAGTCCAGACGGTTCAGAGTGCAGTTAAACTTCTGAGCGATACCAGCAGTCTGAAACACAGCACTATCCAACTCCTGCTTGGTCTTGGCCGTATTGAGGAACAGCACCGTAACAAGGAACATACGCTCATTGCGGCTTTGCAGATCATCCAGAATCTTCTTGGCCTCGCCACCATAAGTTGCAAGGTCGCTCGGAATAATTTCCATATCATAACCAGACCTCACAGCTTTCTTCTGTTCCTCGATTTTCATACGATCCAGGTCGGTAATTTTGCCCTTGATCAGTTTGATTGCTTTCAACTGGTCTACCGACTGCACATGGATGCTGACCACCAGATTTTTGTCCATATCCAGAAACTCGGCCAACACCTTATCCGTCAGTTCCGGGGCAAGGATGTTCAGATAGGATGCAGCACCGTAGGTGTCACCCATCATAAAGTCCTTTCCGCTCTTGAACAGGAAGCTGGTCGGGGCAATGAAGTCTTTCGTCGTCATGCCGCTCTGCAGGATGCGGTCATAGCTGAAATCGAACTTCTGCTGCTCCTCCTGATGAAAGGTTTCGTACATGATCTGCAGCCGTTCCACGCCGTTCAGCGGGTAGGCTTTCACGCCCAGCACTTTGAAATTATTGAGAATATCGGTTTCGATACGCTCTAACCGGGGCTTTGCTTCCCGGACGCTCTTTGCTTCAATGCTGAACGTGATGTACTTCGTGCGAACCAGACCGTTATTGCCCTTGGCAAGCTGCTGTTTCAGCATCTGCGCATATTCCATGCGCACATCATCAAACCGGTCATGCTGCGGCTCGATCTGGATGACCTTGTTGTACTCGCTCATATCGCTTTTGTGGTTGATGAACGACAACTGAAAGCGGATGCTGGCATCGAAGTAGTTCAGGAAGTCGCACCAGCTTTCAAAGATGGTATTTTTATCCTCGTTCTGCGCCAGCTGGTAGTTAATGTCGTAGAATCGGACGGTTTTGGAATACAGATGTTCCTCCACCCGGCAGATACCGTCGCGCCCCATTTCCAGATATGGAATGGAACGCTGCACAGTCAACCGCTGTTCCTTCTGGCTCTTTTCGGATTTCCGAAAGAACCTCTGGAAGAAGCCGCCGAACTGCGGTTTCTTCTTCGGTTCACTTTTTACCAAGGATGCCTCCTTTCTTCTGGATCGGTGCTGCGGTTTCCAATTCCCGCTCATACAGGTTTTCGACCTCATAGCGGCGTACCGCAGGGCGTTTGAATCGGACACTGATAAAATTCGTCAGGATGGTTTCAAGGTGCATCCCGTTTTTCTCGTACAGAGCAAAGAAAAATTCCGGCAGCATCAGGAGCACCATGCCTGCCGCTGCATTGCTGGTTCCCAGCGTGTCGCGCATAAGAAAATAGAACGGAACGCCAATGCCTGCTGCAAACCCCATACACACTAGCTGGCGTTTCGTCAGGTTCAGAAAGACCTTGTTTTTCACTTTGGAAAGGTCTTTGGGAATCGTTACATAGGCCATTTATCACCAGAACAGCTAGACCGCCGCCGGGAAACGGCGTTGTCTGCTGTCTTTTCCTTTCATTGGATTTTCCCGGATTTAGTGACTACCGAAGATCTGTTTGGACAGACTTCCCGTTTTGAGCAGCGAGAAGCAAAGAATCACCGTGTAGGCCATCGTGCCGAACAACGCCGAGTGAATATCCGAAGATACTCGGATGCTGCCGATGAGGGCTGCATAGATTGCCACGCAGACCATCATCAAGAACGCCTGAAATGCCAGAGCGAACAGTCCCCGGAAGTAGTTCGTACCCACATGACCCCATTCACGGTTGCTCATAGTTGCAAATGGAATCGGAGCAAGCGAAGTGTAGAGGTATATTTCTATCATTCTGCCGTACATTATCACTGTGATAACCACCGACAGAATTTTCAGACACCAGCTTACAACAAGGGTTTCCAATGCCAGCGTCACCAGTTCGCCAATCGCCATTGTTGCCATTGCCGCCTGCATCTGCATGGAAAGAGAACTAATATCAATGGCGGTATTGCCACGGATAATGCCGGAGGAAGAATTTACCACCGACTGCCCAATGTCAAATACCGCCATTGCAATATCGAACGTATGACTGACGAGATAGACCGCGATCCACATCTTCACGAAATACTTGAAGAACATCCATGTGTCTACATCGTGCAGATTGTTCCGGTCCGTCAGCATCGAGATCAGTTCGTAGCAAAGGATCAGCGTAATGATGATTCCCGCAATGGGAATCACCACCGAATCCGAAATGTTGCGGATCATGCTGAAAATACTGCTGTTCCACCCTTGCGGTGTCTGCCCGACCTGAGCAGCGATCTCACTGGTCTGTTGGTTGACCGCTGTGAACATCGTACTCAGGTTGGACTCCACCATGCCGGAAAGAAGTTCCCTCATCCATTTTTCGATTGCTGCGAAAATATTATCGAACAATGGCGGGTTTTCCTCCTATCGTTTGTTGATTAGCCGAACAGACCAGAGAGCAGCGGGATCAGCTGGGTGCCGATGAGGATGACACCGCCGCCGGACATCAGCTGCTTTATCCCCAATTAGGTGTAAAACTCTGCTCGATGGCGGGCGGCGGCGTACAAAAAATCTA
>OLQG01000290.1_pt1 | contig 43608 bp, 37 predicted proteins | sample 1672221 | NCBI WGS metagenome assembly OLQG01 (sample SAMEA3136660, study PRJEB25190) | human gut metagenome | biome: human gut; feature: human-associated habitat; material: faeces | place: Austria | collected 2013
GTTCCTGTTTTTCTGGGCAGAATGGAATGCTTAGCGCAACGGAACAAAATCAAACTTATAACCATTCTTTTTTCTTTAGAATACTCCATACAATTCAGCTCAATATCTTCTAGCAGAGCGGTGTCTGTGTCCCCATCAAATTAGTAGTTATCTTTTCTTTGTTTAGTTTTTCTCCTATTACTATGAAGATTTCCTGTCCTTTTTTTATCGATTGTATAGTAATATTTTGATGTGTGGCATTAAGTTCGATCCACTGATCTGGTTTTGTCTGCATAAAGCCTTTTATTCGGAAGATATTCCCACATTCTTTGTCGTTAAATATTTGTTTTACTTTTTCTTCAAGTTTCTCTACCGGCATAGTTAAATTCATAAAATATAATGACTGAAATGCATCTTCTTCTGCAATGTCTTTTTTCTCATAATCTGCACCAGCATAGCCTGCTGACTGAATTTTTTTAAAATCTGCATCAGAAAGTTTATTCCAATCTTTGGCAAAGATTTCTTTTTCAAATCGGCGGTCGCAATGGACAGATTCCATTGCTTTATTAAGGTGTGCTTTTGTGCGCTCTATATCGATTTCTGCTGCCTCCTGCGCTTTACTTAATAAAACAATGCCTGCATTGGCTACTTCCGATGCAAGGATGAATTCTGCGTCTTCTGAGAGGTTCTCTTCAAGCATTGCATCTACAACTGTAATTACATTTCCTATTTCATACCATCTGTCAAGCGGAGATTCATGAAGGGCATCGAAGAATTCGTCCATATCGAAAATTCCGGACGGCTCGATCAATACTCTGTCATATCCGCACATTCCCATTGCAATAAGTTTTGTGCGAAATCTTCTTCTATGACAATCTTTATCGCATCCACCTGCTACCATTTCCAATGTACATTTTTCTCCTGCAATGTCCTGAAGTAACATCATATCGACATTTACTGCCCCAAAATCATTCTCTAATATACCGATATTTAATCCCTGATCTATAAGATACTTTGCATATTTTTTTATAAATGTGGTCTTACCCGAACCTAAGAACCCTGTAATTAAATCTATTTTTACCATTTTATTTTTCCTCCTGTTTTGGCAAAGATATTATAACAAAAAAATGATTTTGATTCTATGACAAAATACATAGATTAAAATCATTTTTATAATTCTGAACTTTTATAGGATTTTACTTGATTGCCATAAGATAAATATTGAAATTTCCGCGAACTCTAGTGTATAATTATAAAGTTTAATAATGCTATGTACTTCGGGATTCTTCACATCCTTACTTTTGTGAGAAGAGTCTGTGAGTGCATTATAAAAAACAGGAGGTTTTATAACATGCTTCGTGATGATTTTGACTTACGTTTAACAAATGAATTAATAGAAACTTATCTTAAAATTGCCTATGGAATCAAACCTGGATGCTGGCTTGATGCTGAAAAAGGTCTTCTTCAGGAAAATACGCTCTATCCTAAGTTAAAGCAAATGATCAACGATGGCAATATTAATGATGCAGAAGATATTCTATATGAATATGCTAATCCAATTAATCCGGACATATTAAAAGTCGGTCTGTTCTTCTATTATGATCTAAACCGTATGGCTGATGCTGAACTTGAAGCAGCAGACTTCACTCGTGATGAAGTAAAAGAAGGCGTACAGGAATTACTTAAAATCTACGATCAGGAAAACTTTGGAACAATTTTTCGTTAGAAACCTGATTCTTTCAGGATTAATTTATGTTCTTCATGCTGCAAAATGCCGCAAACTTATAATTAATCCTGCATTTCTGACATGTGCTTTCTGTACCAGAGCGGTATAAGATTGCGCTGACATACGGGATTCTTACGTTCTTTAATCCCAATCGTCTGAAAGAATGTTTTCCACAGTGCAGTCATACTATCGGTATCCTTTGCTGCAGATTCTCTTGCCAGGAATTCTGACATTTCTTCTTCGGAAAGAGATGTCAGATAATATGGCTGGTCTGCCGGATGTACCACTGCTGTTCTTCTATTATCATCTATAATCATCCAGTCTTCAGAAGGTAATCTATCCACAAAATGTGGTGCAAGTAAGGTAACGACATCACATTTGGGAGAAATTATCCCCACAAGTATGTGATGATTCATCTCGGTAAACCGAATACATTCCCGAAATATATGTGCTTCATTACTTGCTTTTCGTTCTAACTCAAATATTTTCATTACGATCGGATTCTGTAGCGAATCGAGAATCTTCCTGCCATAATGGAATCCCAATATTAAAAAACGATAAATACTATCAAGCTTCTCCTCTTCATCTGCTGCCATCGCTGCATGATATACCATCTGATATGCATGAAAGGAAATCTTTTGCTGAATCGTTCTTATCACACTCTCTGTTTTCTCTTTATCTGCCTCCACATGACGGTATTCACAAAAAAGTTCCATTGTTCCAAGCGGCTCTGTTCTTAACTTTATATTGTTATGTCCAAGATGGGATGCCCACGCTTCATAAATACAGGTCATCATATCATCAAATCTATCTTTACATGTAAAAACTACCATATCATTTCTGCTTTCTTTAGGTGATGGGGAGTTCACGTCAAATTAAAATCATCAAATAAAGATAACTGTCTGTATGTTGTTGGATGCTCTATCTTCCAGTTATCTTTCTGATTCGTCCCAATAAGCTGGCGGGTAATAAAGTCTTCTTCTATCGGTGTATGATACTTCATCTTACCTCTGCAGGTTATAAAATAAACTGCCCGCTTTAATACAACTCCCATCTTCTTGATATCTTCAAAATCAAGTGCCGCCTGTCTTCTTGCCCTGACAATTCGCCCTGCGGACTTATTCCCTATTCCCGGAACACGAAGCAGCTGTTCATAGCTTGCCTGATTAATCTCTACAGGAAAGTATTCTAGATGTCGCAATGCCCAGTCGCACTTCGGATCTATAAATGTATTAAAATTCGGCCGGTCCGAACTTAGGAGTTCATCCGCCTGAAATCCATAATACCGAAGCAGCCAATCTGCCTGATATAAACGGTGTTCCCTCAAAAGAGGGGGTGCGGTTCCAATTGCTGGAAGTTCCGGATCATTTTGTCGCCTATTTACATTATCATTCTTCTTAACAGATTTCTGCGCATCTTCCATTATAGAAAATACAGACTTCTCCTCAACAGAGGAAGTATTCTTCTCATTAAATATACTATTCGACAAATATTGATTTCCCTTCGCCCGCTCCATTCGTCTATCCTTACCAAGTGCTACTCTCTGCGTCTGTATTCCTCTCTGAATCTGCTGAATCGGCCGAATCAGATTCTTTGGCTTCTTATTCGGTGCCAGTCTCTTCAAGCCTTCGGCAGTAGGTAATTCCAGATTCACACTCATTCTGTCTACTAAAAATCCAAGTGCATATATAATATCATCCGGTGCCCCTGGTATCGCCTTCACGTGAATATAACCATTAAAATGATACTTATTCCGAAGCATATAAATCGCCTCATACATTCGCTCCATCGTATATGCCGGACTCTTCACCACCGCAGAACTTAAAAACAGCCCCTCAATATAATTCCGACGATAAAACTCCACCACAAGCCTGCAAATCTCTTCCGGGGTAAATGTTGCTCTTTCCTTCTCGTTCGCAGCACGACTCGGACAATACTTGCAGTCAAAAACACAATCATTACTAAAAAGAATCTTCAAAAGAGAAACACACCGTCCATCGGAAGAAAATGTATGACAGATACCCACAGATACCGTATTCCCGAGATGCCCCTTCTTCCCTCTTCGACTTGACCCACTCGAAGTACACGCAACATCATACTTCGCCGCATCTGCTAAAATCTTTAACTTTCTCTCCAGAGAAATCTCTGTTTCTGTCATATTATCACCCCTTTATAAACATATGTTCCGAAAATTTGTTTGTATACATTCTAACACACCTCTCCTACAAAATCAAGAACTTCTGATTTGCCGCAGGCAAGAAGACGCCCCCAAAGAGAGACACTACCCTATATTTGTGACTTTAGTCGCAGATATAGGGTAGTGTCTCTCTGGGGGTTCGTCTGTTTATTCACCCCGGCAAATTATTATTTTGTAATATTCTCTTGCTGTTATACTATAAATTATCACATAGATTACTGCAAATACCGCTACTGTTCCTACTGTATACATGAAAAATAATGATATATTCGTAAGGTTTAACACACTGAGTAGCCTTGTGATAATTTTAAAAGCAAATGCCAGATGAATGACTGCCATAATCAGTGGCAGGAAGAAGACGAGTAGCACCTGGCTTCTTATGGAATGTCTGACTTCTTTTTTGCTCATTCCGACTTTCTGCATGATCTGGTAGCGTTCTCTGTCATCATACCCTTCAGATATCTGTTTGTAGTAGATGATGAGTGTCGTTGCCATCAGGAATATGATTCCGAGGAAGATACCGATGAAGAGAAACCCACCGTAAAGTTCATAAAAACTTTCTCTGCTTAATTCTCTACTTTCAATGGAACAATTCGCAAATTTTTTCTGAAGCTGTTTCTGAATACTTTTTTCTGTTTTTGCACGATTTGCTCTGCTTCCGTTTAAATTAAAACTGTAACTATACTGTATTTTCCCATAATATTCTTTCAGTTCATCATATATATTACTATTCTCGTAAATATCTTTTAAATAGGATGTGATGATACTGCTGTCTTTGACTACTACATACCATCCATCTATGAAACTAGTTGTATCAGCTTTTGCTATTGCTAGTCTGTCTAATTCATCGACTACTTTATATGAGATGCTATTTAATTGAATGACTTTCTTATTTTTTAGGGCTTCTGTATCACTTTTTTTATGAGTTCTTTTATGATTTCTATGATAAAGAAGAACTTCATTTTCTTTCAGTTTTACATTCTTCCCTTCTGTTTGATTGTAATCAGAAAGTGGAATCATGACTAAATCTACAGCATTTGAATTGGTATAATCCCCCGCTGCCATCATATCAAGCTGCTTCGTTTTGTTATTATTATATACTGTTGTAAATCGCCCTACATGAAAACGTATCTGTGAAGTTGTCACTGTGTGATTTTTCTTTGTCATATTCTTTATAATTTCTTCTATCTGTCCTTCTTCTTTTTGATTGATTCCTGAACTTGTGATTTGCGCCTCATATGGAAAACGGGTCACAATCACATCATTCAATCCCCCATATAAGGATACTGTCATAGAAACCATCACAAGAACCATTGTGCTTAATATGCAGATGTTTGCAAGACCTACCGCATTCTGTTTCATTCGGTAGATCATGCCTGATACGGCTGTAAAATGTCTCGTCTTATAATAATAGCTTTTTTTGTTTCGGAGCATTTTTAAAAATGCAATACTTCCTGCCATAAACAGGGCATACGTTCCTATAATAACAAGTATAACTGCAATGAAGAACTTTCCTAATGCCGCCATCGGTTCTTTTGTTATAAGTGCGATAGAATAACCTCCTGCTAAACAGAGGATTCCGATTATCGTCATGATCCATTTTGTCTTTGGCTCTCGTTCTCCCGTATTTCCTCCGCGTAGCAGTTCGATTGGATTTGAAAGCTTCATCTGTAAAAGGTTATACAGAAAGATCAAAATAAAAATTGCGCCAAAAAAAATCGTTGTCATTCCAATAGATGCCAATGAGATTCTATACTCTATCTTTCCACCCATATGCAGTATTTTCAATAATATAAGATACACGAGTTTGCCCAAAAGAATGCCTGCTAAAATACCACCAATGATACTTGCCACCGTTGTTATTACAGATTCAAGAAAAAGCATTTTGCCAAGATGTCCTTTTCCCATTCCCAGAATATTATATATTCCCAGTTCCTTTTTCCGGCGTTTAATTAAAAAACTATTGATATAAAACAAAAAGATAATCGAAAAAATAAGAAGTACCGCATCAGCATAAGATAACATAATAGCAAGCGGACTCCCTTTTTCTACTAGAGAACGATTGCGGTACAGATTATCCATAATAAAATACATCATTACAGAAAATGCAGATGCTAAAATATATGGAATATAACTTTTCCTATTATTTTTTAAATTCGTTACTGCAAGCTTTCCATAAATTTTACTATTCATCATCCTCACCTCCCGCTGTGATTGCAGTCATTGTATCGGAAATCTTCTGATACATCTGTGCCTCACTGAGATTTCCTTTGTAAATCTGATGAAATACCCGGCCGTCTTTAATAAATAAAACCCGCCCTGCTGTGCTTGCTGCCTTTACACTATGTGTTACCATCAGGATGGTCTGTCCGTCTTGATTCAAACTGGTAAATAGCTTTAGCAGTTCTTTTGCTGCCTTAGAATCCAGAGCTCCCGTCGGTTCATCCGCCAGCAGAAGCTGCGGCTGTGTGATAACTGCTCTTGCAACGGCAGCTCTTTGCTTTTGTCCTCCCGAAACTTCATAGGGATACTTCTCCAGCAAGTTTTTGATACCAAGTTTATCTGCAAGTGGAAGAAGTCTTCTTTCCATTTCTTTATGAGATGTTCCGGAAAGTACAAGAGGAAGAAAAATATTATCCTTTAAAGAAAAGGTATCCAGAAGATTAAAATCCTGAAATACAAATCCCAGATTATTCCGGCGAAATGCCGCCATCTCTTTTTCTTTTACTTTGCTTAAATCTTTTTCTTTTAAAAATACTTTTCCTTCGGTCGGCTTATCAAGTGCCGCTAAAATATTAAGAAGTGTACTTTTTCCTGAACCAGATTCCCCCATAATTGCTACATATTCGCCCTGCTCCACAGAAAAGTTTACATCTTTTAATGCTTCCACCTGATTTCCGCCAAAACGTGTTGTATATACTTTACGAACATTTTTTACATCTAATAATGCCATTATAATTCCCTGCCTTTCTCTTCTCTAACTAAGCTTACAGGTTTATTATAAAAAGAAAGTGCCGCTGCTTCCATCGAAGTACCTAACACTTTCTGTTCTTACCTTACATTTTTGTAAGATATATCTTTGTTCCGCTTCCCACCTCTGAATCTACTGTAATATTCCACTGCAATTTATCCATAATATTTTTACATAAATACAGACCGATTCCGGTAGACTTCTTGTTCTCTCTGCCATTATATCCGGTAAAGCCTTTTTCAAAAATTCGCGGAAGATCTTCTGCCGGAATTCCGATTCCTGTATCTTCTATTACAAGAGCTTTTTCTTTCATATAAATAGAAATCTGTCCCTTCTTTGTATATTTCAAGGCATTCGATATGATCTGTTCGAGTACAAAAATAAACCATTTTTCATCTGTTACTATACAGGCTTTTGTCGGTATGAAATCCATTTTTATCTTTTTAGATATGAAAATCTTTGCATACTTTCGGATGACCTGACGCACCATATCATCTAGTTCATTCTTTTTAAACACTAAATCAGAAGATATATCTTCTACCCGAAGATAATTTAATGCCATCTCTACATACTGCTCTATCTTGAACAGTTCCATTTTCATATCAGAAACAGGTATTGATTCCTGAATAATTTCTAACCGTTTATTTATCCGGCTATTCACTATATCTTCTTCATATAAAAATTGCTCCGTATTTTGCAATAAAATATCCAATGCAGCAATCGGTGTTTTGATCTGATGAACCCACATGCCATAATAATCAAGCAGCTCTTTTTTTGCAATTCGATTCTTAGAAATAAGCTCCTGCTTTGCCTGATATAATTCCTTTGCAAGTTCCTGATAATCATATTCAATAATATCCATATGCTCTGGGAGTTGTTCTGCATCGTCAAAAAACTGCTCCCTGTTGATATGTAATAACTTATGCCGTTTATAATATTTGTAAAAATCAATAAACAGACATACTGCACACCACACAAAAGACAATTCGCATCCATAGATAATCGCATCAAAAGGAATATCATATAAATAAAATAGTATTCCAAATATCACAACGATTCCTGTAAATATAATAATTGGCATTTTGCGGATTTTCAAAAATGAAAAAATACTTTCTTTGATCATTTCTCTTTCTTTCCTCTATTTATCCAAATAATACCCAATTCCTTTTTTCGTCTTAATTCGTCCTTCCATACCTACATTTTCTAACTTTTTACGAAGCCTTGCTACATTTACTGTCAGAGTATTATCATCAATAAAGGCATCACTTTCCCAAAGTCTTGCAATAATGTCATCTCTTGCAATAATCTTTCCTGAATTTTCCATAAGCATCTGCAAAATACGAAATTCATTTTTTGTAAGAGACATTTTCTCCCCCTTATAAGAAAGAGAAGCGTCATTTAAATTAAGGAGCATACCTTCATGCTCTAACACATTGACATTTCCTTGAAAGGAGTAGGCCCGGCGTAGTAATGCCTGTACCTTGGCTGTTAGTACATTTAGATCAAATGGCTTCTCGATAAATTCATCGCCGCCCATATTCATTGCCATCACTATGTTCATATTATCATTCATAGAGGATAAAAACAGAATTGGAACACTCGATATTTTCCGGATTTCCTGACACCAGTAAAATCCGTTATAGAACGGCAAACCAATATCTAAAATAACAAGCTGCGGATCAAACTGCTGAAATGCTTCCATCACGCATTTAAAATCTTCTATCTGTTTAGTCTCATAATCCCACCGCTCCAGATGTGCTGCCACATTCGAAGCAATCGTAGAATCATCTTCGACAATTAAAATTCGGTACATTTTTCCTCTCTATTCCTTTTAGTGTATGTTCAACAAAAATTCTTGATTATACCGACTTTGTTGAACCGTTAATAAGTTACATATATCTCCTTAAAATTCTTTTTTAAAACACTTCTCTGTATAATGAATAAACTTTTTCACTATTTCTGGAAGAAAAGATTCATTTTTATAGATAAGATATAATTCCCTGCAAAATTCCTTTTCCGGCAATCTATAAATCAATATCTTTCCAGACTCATGTAATTCTCTTATCATTTGATATGACAAAATCGAAATTCCCATTCCAGCTTCCACACAATCTCTTAGCATCTCTGCACTATCAAAGGTTGCAATAATATTTAAGTCTTCTTCTTCTATTCCAAAATATTTCAAGCTGCCGAGTGCCTCTTTCATTGTTCCAGAGTACTGTCTTCTTGCTAAAAATGGTGCTTCTAAAATCTGTCTTAAATCGCTCTCCCCAGAATCACTTTCTCCGGAAAAAATCTTCTGATACTTCTTTGTATTTGGTGCTGCCAAAACCAGATGGTCTTTTATCAGTGGAATGTACTTGCACTGCTTTTCTACCTTTGTCCCAACAAATCCAATATCGAGACTTCCCTCTTTTACCCGACGAATAATATCTAAACTATCCGCACTCGTCATCTCCACCTGCGTATTTACATTTTTCTTTAAAAATCCACTCAATATTGTAGGAACAAACCACTGTGCCGGAACAGAAGATGTACCAATCCGAAGAAACTCACTTCCATTCCCCCCAACTTCCATTATCGCTTTTCGATGTAAGAGTAAAATATCTACTGCATACTTATAAAGCTTTACCCCATCTTCTGTCAATTCAAAATTTCTTGCTGTACGTCGAATCAGCTTTTTCCCAAGCTCATGCTCTAAAGCTGACACATGTGTACTGACTGTAGATTGCGAGAGATGCATTTTCTTCGATGCTGCCAAAAAACCTTTACATTCTGCAACATTTACAAAAATCTGCAATTGATGTATATCCATTTTCTCACTTTCCTTTCCGGTAAGTTTAAAATACTCTGGTCGAAAACACTCCAGAATAAATATATTTTACCATATCTATCGTTTTTATCAATAATCCTATCTATATTATCGAAATAATGAATTTTACTTTCTGTACAATATCTATTAAACTAATTTTAGAATAAATTACATTATGTTGGGAAAATCCACCCAAAATGTACTCGCAAAATCGGTTACAAAAGTAAATGTATGAAAAGTTCTGAAATTACATTGAAGAGGAACCATAAAAGTATTTTTCAGTAGTAACAAGCACATACATAAAAAGCACTGAGAGTACATCCCACATAAAAGGAGGCTGCCTATTATGGAAAAGGAAAAATTATTTTGTAAAGGGGGAGGATGTACTGCAAAGCTTGGCGCCGGCATTTTAAGTCGTGTATTGTCGAAGCTACCGCAGGGTCCGAAAGATGAGAATCTTCTTGTCGGTTATGACAGCAAAGACGATGCTGCTGTGTATAAAGTTTCCGATGATATTGCTTTTGTACAAACCCTCGATTTCTTTCCACCGATGGTCGATGACCCTTACACTTTTGGGAAAATCGCTGCTACAAATGCATTAAGTGATATTTACGCAATGGGCGGTGAAGTAAAGACCGCCTTAAATATTGTCTGTTTTCCTGAAAAAATGGATTTGAACATTTTAGGTGAAATTATGCGAGGCGGTGCCGAAAAAGTAATTGAAGCCGGCGGAACACTTGCCGGAGGGCACTCTATTGCTGATTCGGATGTGAAATACGGCTTATCGGTTACTGGTCTTGTGAATCCAAATAAAATCTATACCAATAATGGCGCAAAGCCTGGCGATGCACTAATTCTTACGAAGCGGCTTGGTGTCGGTATCATCTGCACAGCAAATCGAGTAGGAGAAGCTTCTGTGGAAGCGATGAAAGCCGTGACAGAATCTATGACAACCCTGAATAAATATGCCGCACAGTGCTGTAAAGACTTCGAAATTCATGCCTGCACCGACGTTACAGGATTTAGCTTTTTAGGACACCTTCATGAAATGATGAATGGACAGCTTTCCTGCCACATTCATGCCGGACAGGTTCCTGTTTTTGAAGAGGCCTTACGGCACGCTGATGAATTTCTTTTAACCGCCGCCGGACAAAGAAACCGTAACTTTACTGGGCCATTTGTCCAGTTTGAAGATATCCCATTTGCAATGGAAGAAATTCTTTTTGATCCTCAGACATCCGGTGGTCTGCTCATTTCTCTTGCAAAAGAAGATGCACCTGCTCTTCTTGGCAAGTTAAAAGCTTCCGGTCTTCCTGCTGAGATTGTCGGAGAAGTTTTGGAAAAAGCAGAACCAGAAATTTTAGTCACGAATTAAATGACTTCTACCTATTTAGAATTTTAAAAAACACAACCTACTCTTAGAATCTTTCTTACAAAATAAATACCAGAATGATTCATAGAACATATCAGATGTGCAGTAAAAGTATGGCTTCATTGCATGACGCACATCTTGCAGCAAGAATGCCGAGACATTCTTTACATTCTTTATAAATATACAAAATGGAGGAACCATCATGATTAAAGTAAATGCAATAGGCGATGCCTGCCCAATCCCCGTAGTAAAAACTAAAAATGCTATCCGCGAATTACAGGGTGGAGGGACAGTTGAGACACTTGTTGATAATGAAATTGCCGTACAAAACCTTACAAAGATGGCAAACCAGAAAGGATACGATGTACATTCTGAAAAAGTTGCTGATAATGAATTTAAAGTCACAATGACTGTAAATGCAGAAGCGGCACAGATTGCCGCTAATAATGCTGTGTCAACAATAGAAGAAGAAAGCTGTCCGATCACTCCGTTAAATAAAAAAAATACGGTCGTAGTTATCCGCTCAAATCAGATGGGAAACGGCGAAGAAGAACTTGGAAAAACTTTATTAAAAGGATTTATCTATACCTTAAGCCAGCAAGATACTCTTCCTTCTACTATCCTTTTCTATAATAGCGGTGCATATATCACTTGTGAAGACTCTGCCTCTATTGAAGATTTAAAATCTTTAGAAGCCCAGGGTGTTGAAATCCTCACCTGCGGAACCTGTTTAAACTTTTATGGCATTACGGATAAATTACAAGTTGGCGAAGTGACAAATATGTATGTGATTGCAGAAAAAATGACACAGGCTGACTTAATCGTGCAGCCTTAAATAAAGGAGTTTGCCTATGCTTAGAAAGAAAAAGCCTGCATTCATCATCGCATTTGACGCAACCACACAGGCAATGGCAACCGATAAACTCTGTGCAAAAAATGGTCTTCCCGGACGATTAATTCCTGTTCCACGCGAAATTACCGCCGGCTGTGGCTTTGCCTGGAAATCCGCTCCAGAAGATAAAACTATTTTAATAGAAGCACTCACCAAAGAAGGAATCGAGTGGGCTTCTACACATATTTTAGAAATTTAATTTATAAACATTCAACTTTATCAATCTATTTTTCAGAATTCATTTTTATCAATATGTCATATTTTAGGTATTCCAATTCGTCAATATCTTTACAAACGACATATTGATAAACTTGATTTCTCTATATCTAGTTTTTATTGATTAAGTGCTGTTGATAAAGAAAAAATATTCAGGATACTTATTATGAACAAATATTTTATTGGTATTGATATTGGTTCTACCTGCGCTAAAACAGTTGTCATGAATCATGAAAAAGAGATTCTCCACCGTTTTTTACAGCCAACTGGCTGGAGCAGTGTAGATACTGCAAAGCAAATACAGGAAACGCTCATGGAAAAGGGAATCCTGCCAGAAGAATCCGTTGTTGTCGCAACCGGATACGGTCGTGTCTCTGTTCCTTATGCTGCAAAATGCGTCACAGAAATTACCTGCCATGCAAAAGGAGCCTGCTATATTCATAAAAATGAAAATATGCTCCTCATTGACATCGGGGGACAGGATACGAAAATCATCCGCATTGAAAACGGTATGGTTACCGACTTCCTCATGAATGATAAATGTTCCGCCGGAACAGGCCGATTCCTTGAAGTCATGGCAAATACATTATCTCTAACCCCACAAGATCTGTGTGAGCTTGCTGCAAAAGGCAGCGGAACTTCTATCAGCTCCATGTGTACTGTGTTTGCAGAATCTGAGGTAATCAGTTTGATCGGACGTGGAGAATCAAGAGAAAACATTGCCTTTGCCGTTATCGACTCTATCGTACAAAAAGTTGTATCACAGGCAGCAAGACTTACAAACGGACAAGAAGAATGCATTTGTCTTACTGGTGGATTGTGCGATTACTCTTATCTTAAAAAATCGCTCGGAGAATCTTTAAAAACAGATGTATTAACCGATACTGACGGTCGCTATGCCGGAGCAATTGGTGCAGCGCTTTCTGCCACCACTATCTGAATTACAATCTATGAGAATGATTAAAGGCGGATTAAAATATTATATCTTATTCGAAAACTATGAGCAGGGACTTGCCCTTCATGATGTCTTAGATTCCGATGACATTCCAAACCGAATTGCCCCGGCTCCCAGAGCCATTCAGGGTAAATTATCCTGCGGTATGTCCCTTCTCATAGAACCTGCTCACATAGAACAAGTACGACTTTCCATTGAAAAGCACCAAGCAGAATACCATACCATCGTACCCCTCGAAGGACAGGTAAAACCAAAGCGAGATAAATATTGTTGAATTACTATTTTTTTAGATAACAGAAAAACCCCAGAAACATTAGTTTCTGGGGCAAATCTTACGCTTGAACACAAGTACCTTGCGGTACGATATATATACAAAAACTTATTACAACAATTTCCATTTAGCATTATCAACTTGCAGACTATAACCACAATAGGAACAACAACCGTTATTATCCGGAATATAGTTAGCCCCACAACTTGGACATTCCTTTTCCATCACAACGGCCTGGCCTTTGGACTTGATTCGATTCGGATAACGAGATCGGCAAAGCTTCCAGTTATGCTTCTCACTTTTCGTCACAATATGCTTATTATTTTGAAGAAAGGTTTGCTTCAACATCGCTTCCACAGAAATCGTCGTCTTGTCAGACGTATTTTCCACACCTTTTAGCTTTATATTATTAACACTGTAAGAAAGCAGCTCTGGGGTAAGAAGTGTTTTGTACAACGCTTCATTGATATTACTTATTAACCAGCCCTCATCATAACGGACAATCTCTTTCTCAAGATTCTCCAGCTCATCTATTTTCCTTGCTCTGATCCAAAGAAGACTCAGACTCAGTATAATTGTAAGTGTCATCGCAACACCAATTGCAATATACATATTCGTGATCAAATAAACACAAGGAAATGTCGGTAAAAACGAAAGTAAAATCGTTACACTGGTATACTTTAGATTATCCATATTCGGATCTGGTGTCTGATAAATCATAAAATCTTCGATTTGCCAGTCATAGAAATTACTCTGAATAAACCCTCCACAATAAGGACAGTTTGTCTCATCACCTTTTAACTGTATCTGTGCCCCACAGCTTGGACAAAATATTTCCGAATACTTTGAGTAAAATCTCTGCTCCTTCTGCCTGTCTTTCTCTCCCACTTCATTGTGACGAATATGACGAGACTGCCGAAGCAATATCGACCCATGCGGATAAATCGATTCATGAATTACCTTACCACTGTCTCTATGTAAATATTTATCAGAAACAGCGGCTTCTACGATAACTTCCCTCCATTCACGTCCTGAATCACTCCAATGCCGGAAGTCTCTCTTTTTGGCATTCTCTTCTGATAACTTCACATTCGTAAAATGTAGCTGCCTTGATAAACCTCTTCCTTCAAGCAGCTTTACTTCATGCATTACTTTTTCTTGAAAAGTCCGATCCATTCTTACTGTACTCTTTTGCAAATTACCGGTTTGCATCAAAGTAAGCAGCTCCTCCAGAACATTCGATATCTTTTTCGGTACTTTCTCCGTTCTCAAAGACTTCGCTTCCGGTTGTGCCAATCTTTTTTTCACCACAAAATACCAGTTACTTGGCAAAAATCGTTCAAAATTCCACTCCAGTATGCGGCTTGCAACAATATACCCTAATGCACAAGCCCACACAAATGCAAAAACACTCGCCTCACTCCATGTAAGTTTCATCAAAAATCACCTCCTCATATATCCATAGATTACTACAACAACATCCTTTTCTCCATGCTCAATTCTTCTACTTCTTAGGCAAATACCGCATATCCGATACCGTATATACTGTAATAAATGCCTCTGGATCTTCCTGATTGATATACTTCATCAATTTCTGATACTCCCCTTTGTCTACAATGGTAATGATCTCATTTCTTTTTTCCATATTATAAGCACCAATCGCTTCGTAAATAGTTGCCCCACTGTGCAGATCACGAACAATAAACTGCCGCAATTCCTCTTCCTTTTTTGTAATAATACAGACCCGTCGTTTGATATTATGATCAAAAATAAAATGATCCAAAACAATACCATTAAAATAAGTTCCCAATACACTGAGTACTACAGTTTTCTTATCATAAACCAGCGCCGCCGAAAGTGCCACACACATCCCCGACAAAGACATCGCTTTCCCCAGCTCCATATGAAAATATTTATTTATAATCTTAGCTACAATATCCAATCCCCCAGAAGAAGCATTCCGGTTGAATAAAATACTCAGACCCACACTCACTACCAGAATGTAACAAAGAACATCCAGTTCCTGACTATTCGTAATAGAACCGGTATTGGGAAAAATGTTCTCAAATATACCCAGAAACACTGGCAGCATAACACTCGTGTAAACTGTTTTAAGCCCGAATTCCTTTCCGCAGGTAAAAAATCCAATAATTAATAAAACTACATTAAGAATCATCGTAATCGCTGATAATGGCAGCGGAACAAAATTCGACAGAACAATACCCAGACCTGACATACTGCTAATCGACGTATGACTCGGAACCAGAAAAAAGTAAACAGCAACAGCTATAATAGCAATTGCGATGGTAAGGATATTTATTTCTATCAAAATAGACTTGTAATCTGTCTTCGTTTTCATATTATTTTTTTATCTCCTCCTGTGTTAAAGACTATTACTGCATGAATAAAAAGTATAATTGAGCCGATGATTAAAAACATCATTTCCCTTCATTTATTTTTCTTATTGAATTTTGGAACTGTCAATTCGCTATACATGGTATTAAATAATTCTGTTAGAAACTGCTTATTTTTAATAGCTCTTATGTCTCTATTTGCGCTCAAATCCAAGATATCTTGTCCCTTGAAAATTTAATGTTCCAGCATCTCCTTCTATTAGCATTCCATACTCAGAACCACTCATAGAAAATTCTATTCTGTCACCGCTGTCTACCTCGAAAGTTACATAATAGGAAGTGGATGAGGTAGTTCTATATCCATGAGAGCCGCTCATGTCCCCATTATTAGGATGTTGATGATGGGAGACTTCCGTTCGTTTGGCAACTACCCTGGCTGATACATTGAGCCGTGGAGAGTGATTGTTTTTATTCCATGTGGTAATACTTGTGATAATGCCGTATGCTAATATGATAAAAACGCTACAAAATATTAGTGCGAAGGCGATGTTAAATAGCATATCAAATCCATAAAATAACATAGTGTTTCTCCTTCTCATATTTTCTCCTCTTAGAAATATGTGTTTTACGATAATTTTATCATACAGCAATTATAACTTCAAATAGGAATTTGCGAGGTGAGTAAACAAACGGCCCAGCAAATTCCTATTTTTCCACCCAACAGAAAAACCCCAGAAACATTAGTTTCTGGGGTGAATCTTACGCTTGAACACAAGTACCTTGCGGTACGATATATATAAAATCTAGTATTATTCAGTTACTAATTATATAAGTTCGTGATTACTCGATGATAGAAGCAACACGTCCTGATCCTACAGTACGTCCACCTTCACGGTATCAGAACGAGATATTATAGCGTTCAAACGGTAGTTTTTGGTTCATTTTAGTGTGTAAAATGCAGATTTTCTCCTGATTCCATATGGTTTTAAAAAGTTTTGTTATCGAGATGTTATCATATTCCTCGAATTTTCTTCCAGATATTTTTGATATAATTCCATAAAATTCCTTATAACTTTCCCACTAGCCTGTGCTAACTTAGGTGGAACTGCATTTCCTATTTGCAAACTCATTTCTCCCATGTTTCCGATAAATTCGAATTTATCATCAAATGACTGTAATCTTGCTGCTTCCCTAATAGATAATCCTCTATCTTGAGTTGGATGACCATACCGTCCCTTTGAAATAGCTGTACATCCAGATGTAATTGTGGGTGCCGGTTTATCTGGATTTATAATCCCATATGTATCTGTATATGACACATTTTTTTTCTTATGGCACTTAAGTTGTAATTCTTCTGAAATCATTTTTCGATTACCATCATGCAACCTTATTTCTCTTAATCGATTAATATTCGTTTCAGATAAATTACGAGCTTTATGATTTTTTATCATTTCATCCTCATAGCTACCTCCTGCTTCCAACTCAGGTAAATCAAAAATAGCCTCTCTTACTGTTATCCATTTTTTATATCCCTTTTTCCTTTCCTTAGAATGTGTAGGCATAGGTAATATTTTTTTTCTCTCCAACCCAATATTTTCATATACATCCTTACGTATTCCATGTAAAACTAATCTCTTTCGTATTTGAGGAACTCCATAATCTGCAGCATTTAATGTATTGTGTTCTACATAATACATTGCTTCCAATTTTTTTACTACCTTCTTAAAAATCTCTTTCCCTATACCTGTAGACATTCCAGGAACATTTTCCATCAAAATAAATGTTGGTTCTAATTCATTTATTATCCTGATGTATTCATATACTAATTCATTTTTTTCATCATCTATATTTCTTTTTCCTAAATTTGAAAATCCTTGACATGGTGGACATCCTGCAAGTAAAAAATTGTCACTCTTTTTTATCCCTGTTAGTTTAGTAATATCTTCTCCTGTGACATTTTTTATATCTTCCTTTAAAACTTTAGTCCTTTTTAAATTATATTTGTACGTTTCTAATGCCGCTTTATCAATATCTACGCCCAAACATATATTGAACCCACTTTTCCTTAGTCCTACTGATAAACCACCTGCCCCACAAAACAAATCAATTGCTTTGAATCTCATAAACAATATCACCTCTATAATTATTTCTTATAAATTTCATTTATTAGCTCTTCTATCATCTTCTTATTTGAACTTTCCTCCATACTCCATTTATATGCTAATTTTTGTATAAGATCATTTATATGATCTGTATTTCCATAATCAGCTTCTGAAATTGTTGCTAATATATTTTTTGCATTTTCATTCGTAATGTTCTTCTCTAAATCTATTATATCTTTATATTGTTCTTTTGCATATTGAGACTCCAACAATATTTTTTCAGGAATAGATTTATTCGGCAAATAAAATACACTATTCTGATAGTAATTAAGATATTCTCTATATATCTTTAATTCTTGATCTTTCCGTCCCCCATTTTTCCCTCCATCAACATATGCTTTAATATCTACACCATATGCTTTTTTTACACATTCCTTCATATATACAGTATCTTTTTCTTGCGTTACTGTCAATTTATCTTCATCATATATATAATCAGTCTGCATATCTCCATCTATAACTAAAAAAACTTTCTGTTTAAAAAAATCATGAGTAATAAATGTTGGCAAATATTTTGTAAGTAAAGTTTTTTCTCCACCAGGATTAAATTCAACATCGAAATATTGAAGCTTATTCATTCTTCCTAATACCTGCTCCACTATATTTTTTGCTGCAAAATCTTCACAAAAAATTATTTTTTTATCAGATACACAATCTTCCAAGTCATAAAACGCCTCTCTATAATCCACATCTTCTTTTATCTCAAATCTTCCTTGTGAATTTGTAATATATAGTTTAATTGCCTCTGGGGGCATATCCCTAATTAATATTGGTGAATGTGATGATATCACTATTTGTAATTTTTTCCTTTTAGTTGCATCTAATAAATATTTTTTTAATTTTTCTTGTGCTCCCGGATGTATTGATACTTCTGGTTCATCTAACAATATTAAACTATAATCTTGTGCTTCTTCTATTTTCTTTACTAATTGAATCACCGCTACTTCTCCGCTTCCTGCATTAGCTTCTGAATATCTTGATGATTGCTTTGTTTTCACATAAATAGATGTTCCCGGATTTTTAAATAAAGCATGTTCCGCTACTTTAATACTTATGTACTCTTTTCCCAAAATGGAACTAATCCTTTGTCTTATTTTTTCATTTAGTTCTTTTACTTTTCCTACTTTTTCATCTGGAGCACCTGGAAATCGCATTGCTTCTCCATTAAACAATCTATTTAAATATTTTGAACGTTTCCTTAACAAATCTTTTTTCTCAAAAATATCTCCTTTTGCAAAATGAAAAATTTTATCAAAAGCACTTACTTCGGCTCTAAAATCTAAATATACCACATTTTTTTTAACTGGATCATTCCTCTTTTGCGCACTCATACCATCTCTTTTTATTGGCTTCGATGTCTCCCAGTAATCTGGATTATCCCCTCTTTTCATTCTAGTCTTCATCACTTCTCTAATTTCCGAGTTTTGATCTTCTTTATATCCATAAAAAAATCTATTTTTTCCTTCTCCTCCAGTTTCTTTAATAGGATCTACTTCTGTTGAAAACCAAAAGTCTGCACATGACTTCCAATAAGGAGCTCCATATAAAGCATGTAATGTCGAACTTTTTCCAGAACCATTTTTCCCTACTAATATTGTTATTGGAAATTTCAAATTAATTTTTGTTCCTGGCACTAAATTTTTATAATACGGAAACACAATATATTCTATATAGTTCTTAAATAAACCTTTTTCTTTCATTCTTTTAATATCATTAATATCTTTATTCATATTTTTCCTCTGTTTACTCTATATTCTCACAAATACCTTATCTTACTTTTTTCACATATTCATAAATTCTCTTAATTTTCTTCTCGTCTCCACAATCTAATTTTTGCTCAATTCTATTAGCAAATCCCATATAGGTACTAAATCCAAGCATATATACGGCCATTGCCATGGCTAAATCTTCTGGTTGTTCTTCATATAATAAAGACAATCTTCTCAATTCTTCAATTACTGTATCATTTGGTACTGTAACACCTGATTCTTCATTAATAACTGAATTAATTACTTCTGGGAGTTTCATACACACTTTATAAAAGGCATTTTTATCCCCGGTAAGAATCCAATAAAATTGATCCATACTAACGCGCCTTATTAATTTGTGCTGCACTTTCTTTTTGTCTACCATTGTTGACCATTTAATATTCTGAGATCTTTTTGCAATAGCCTCTACTAAAAAACAAGCACAATCATCATCATCCAAAATCTGGCTTTGCATTTTTATATATGTCTTTGCTGATGATGCAGAATTCATAGTATTATGTTTATTTTTCATTTCTACATATATTGTATGTACTAAGTCTCCATCTGGCATTTGTATTCCATCTGGATTTCTATAGATAACATCCCAACCTTCTTGTGGAATTTCACATCCTTTAAAATGAGAAAATATATTCTGATGAAAATATCCTATGTCATTATTATTAGATTTATCTCTCTGTCGAAATATCTCATTATTTACGATTTCTTCCCAGCTTGTTTTATAAATTGATTTATCGAATATTAACTTTATAGGATCAATTAAGTTACTATTAAATCTCTTCAAATCATACGATTTAAGTTTTTCACCATATTTCATAATAGTTTCTTGAACATGTTTTTTAAAATCTTCTTCTGAAATAAAATCTAAATCCCATCCCATTATTTTATCTCCTCTAACGATTTGTGTATTTCCAAAGCTATATCATATGCTAAATTTACAGGAACTGCATTTCCTACTTGCTTATATTGTGATTGAACGCTTCCACAGAACCTCCACTCATCTGGAAAAGTCTGACATCGTGCATTCTCTCTTACGGTAAATGGCCTTGCTTCTAACGGATGGCATCTTTCCGTTTGTTTTTGAGAAGGTGAAGTTAATACTGTTAACGATGGTTCATCTAAACTCATCCTTCTTAATATTCCCGTTCTTCCTCCACCCATATTCCAACAACTCTTCATATAAGCTTTCGCAATTTCAGGATCAATATCCTTCCAATATCCTCCTGGGGGAACTAATTCAAATATTTTCCGTTTGTTTTCTCCGTAAGGAACACCTGGTCCTTCTGGGCAATCCAACAAAATGTCTCTCAAAACAGGTTTGTAATCATGCTCTTTTGGAAAATTAAAAGTAACTCTATCTAATAAATCGTTTCTTATACCTATAGTAATCAAACGTTCTCTTTTTTGAGGAACTCCAAAATCCCATGCATTTAGTACTTTCTTCTGAATTGTATAACCCGCCTGTTCAAAAATATTTGTTATAGTTGCATATGTCCTTCCCTTGTCATGAGTCAATAAACCTCGTACATTCTCAAACAAAAACATTTTAGGTTGCAACTTCTGTAAAAATATAGCGTAATGATAAAATAAAGTTCCTCTTGCATCTTCTAATCCCAAACGTTTTCCTGCATAAGAAAAAGCCTGGCAAGGTGCTCCCCCAGACAATAAATCTAATTCTCCTCTTTTTATTCTAAAATATTCTTCCAAATCTAATCCGGAAATATTTGCTATATCCTCATTTATAACTCTCCAATCTGGTCGGTTCACTCTTAAAGAATTAGATGCATCCTTATCAAATTCTATTAAACCTAATGTTCTAAATCCTGCTTTTTCAATTCCTAATGCAAGCCCTCCAGCTCCAGCAAATAATTCTATTGTACTAAATTTTTTATTTTCCTTAGCCTGCTCATTATTTTTTTTAATTTCTACAACATCCTCTATATTGCAATTTAATGTAAAGCAAATCTTTTCAATTGACTCGAAAGAAACAGCTTCATTTTTTCCCAGTCTAGCCAGTACATTAAAACTAATACCCGATGCTTCTTTCAATTCTGTGCGGTTCATTTTTTTATCTATCAGTAATTTCCATAATTTGTCGTAACAAATCGCCATATGAAGTCCTCCATTTAAAATGATATAGTGAGTATTTTAGCATAGATAAAAGCTCCAAACAAGCGTTTTTTCTCACTATATCGTTAGATTTACTCTCTATCAAGTAAATATATTGCTATCTAAAAATTTTTTTGATAAAATAAATATAATATTTTTCAATAAAGAGGTGAAGTTCATATGGCACGAGATTCAGCCATTGTCTCTAAAAATATGAGCAAAATTCATAGTAAAGATACTTCTATAGAGCTGCAATTACGCAAAGCTCTTTGGCACAGAGGATATCGCTACCGAAAAAATTATAAAGCTTTACCAGGTTCCCCTGATATTGTTCTTACCAAATACAAAATAGCTATATTTTGTGACAGTGAATTTTTTCATGGTAAAGATTGGGATGTTCTACGGCTTCGTCTTGAAAAGGGTAAAAATCCAGATTACTGGATTAAAAAAATTGAGCGGAATCGAAATCGCGATTATGAAAATGATAAAAAACTTCTCTTTCTTGGCTATACTGTTATTCATTTTTGGGGACAAGATATTACAAAACATACAGATGAATGCCTACAAGTTATTGAAGAATCTATATGGGATATGAAATTTTCTGATATTTCTGATTGTGATATACCTGAATAGAATCACATTAACACAATAGAATTTCTATAATAATTATCTTATTTCATAATAACAAAAAGTCCGTAACATTAAAAATTTACGGACTTTTTATTATATAAAATACAACGAGACTACATACAAATTAATATTATTCCTATGTTATTTCAAAAAATATATACAATAAGGCTTTCTTCAGCTTATTTATATAGTACATCCTCTAGTACCATTTCTTCTGCTCTCACTTTAATACTATTCATCCACCTCACCCATTCCATCGGATTCTCCTCCTTCATTTGTTCTGTCACTCCCTGCTTTTCTGCCATTTGTTCTACTAATCTTTCTACTGCTTCTCTTACTTCCCTGTCAATTTGATTCAAATGTTTTGTTAGCTTTCCGCTCAATATAAGATACTGGTAGTACCCTGATTTATGTTCTTTAAGATACCTCTTCCGCAGCATTCCATACTTGCCATATGTAGCTTTTTCTTCATCGATAATCAAATTGGGGAAGTAATAATCTCCATGCAACGTATAACTTAATCCATTATCCTTGTCATAAATCTGCTTTTTCATAATCCTAAATCTCCATTCCTCTATATCGTTTTTTATCTGATCCCTGTTGATGTTCCTGCATCATGCTCTTTCTTTTTTCTCTCTTTAACAGTTCTAAAATACTGTTTCCTGACGACTGCTCCTTTCTACGTTGCTCTTCAATCTCTCTTTCTCTCTGAATATCCTGCTGTACTGCTTCTTCTACAATATCTGTCCCAAGTACCCTCTCTACTCTGTCATATCTATTGGAAATAGCTTGCAAATCTTCTCTTTCTCTGTATAAATATTGATTTTCCTGTTGTAGTTCCTGAAGGTTTCTTTTCACTGTTTCACAGCTGTGTTTTCCCTTCTGATACTTACTTTTCCAGCTTTCTACTTCTTCACTGAGTTCCTGTACTTGTGCTACGAGTCCAGCAATAATTCCTTTCATTTGATTAAACAATGGTTTTATTTTCTTATCCCGGTATGCTACTGCTCTTTCTAAAGTTCCTACTTCTGGTAATTCAGGAACAAGTTTTTGGCATTCCCTTAATTTTCGACTGACATTATCTATAATTGGTTGTAACTGACCTCTACGCTCTTCCAGATTTTTTAATTGCTTTTCAGTTTCTTCCGCTTGTTTTTCTGCAGTTTCTTTTTCCTTGATAGTACGCTCTTTTTCTTCTTTTAAAATTTTAATATCATATCTTCCTTCTGCGATCTGCAAAGTCAAACCTTCATTTTCTGTAATCAGGTATTCTTTTTCCTGCTCCAGCTCTTGCACTTCTTTTTTTCGTTCTTTTTTCTTGAAATTATAAACATCCAGATGTTCTTCATGTGTACCTTTCTGTTCCCATTCAATTCCATGTTGTTTTGCAATTTCAGCTAAAACTTTCTTTTCATGATTTATCCACTGATTTAATTCCGTATCACGCTTTGTTCCACCCTGAAATCCCAGACTTTTCAATGCCTGTTTCATTGAAACTTTTGTGTCCATTCCTTTACCTTTCCAGTCGGTTACATAAGGGACAAAATCAATATGTAAATGGGGAGTGGCTTCATCCTGATGTAGATAACAGCTAAATACCCGAAGTGTTGGATTTCTTTTCTGAAAATCTTTCATATATTCATCAAGTACTTTTACTGCCAGGTTTCCTTCTGATGTCCCAACTGCTGTATCTTCACAGTTTCCAATTTGAAAGATTACTTCATGAAACAGCTTTTCCTGTTTCCCTTGCCGGATTTTTTCATAATAATTTGCAATCTGCCTGTCCTTTCTTTTTCCAACATTGTAACGTTGCACTGCTTCATCAAATAGTTCTTTGTAAACTTCTTTTAGATTTTCATTACAATAACAGATATTTAACTTTACCCTGTCTGAATCTACATTCTCTGCTATAAACTCTCGTCTGTTGTGTGCTAAAGAACCAGAACCAATCATTCCGCTGATTGTTCTTTTAATTCTCATCTGCTTCACCTCACTTTCTTAAAATAATGTCTGGTATATCAATTTTTGTACCTATACTAATTTTTTTATAATGTATGGAAGAAACTCTTGCCGGCTACGGCAGTTTTGTTACTTTTGTCAAAAGTAACGCAAAAGCACTTTCGACAGCCGTACCATCCATCAAAAGTGCCTTTGCGCCCTGCCGGGGGCAAAACGTCTGAAGACGCCTGCTATGTATCCACCAATTTAAGCAGAACAACCACCCGTTTTTCCTTTACTTCTATAACTGATTCATTCCTGTATTCTCACCCGAATATATTCCAGATTTCCACAGTACGGAGTTCCTACCAGATACCATTCTCTTGATGGATTCATTTCCATTCTGCTCGGAATCCATTCTTCATCAATTAAGACTTCCATTGTTTCTCCGCAGTGAAATCCGCTTTTAATCCATAAATCGGAAGCTAGTAAACCATATCTTTTATTTGCCCTGTTATATCCTAATCTGCCTTCTCTCATTTCTGATTTTCCCCTTTCAATTTATTTGAATTCTAATGTTCTTTTTATAATTTTTCAAACACGCTCCAATCATTTATATCTAACAGCTTTATCAGCTTGTTGCTAATTTCATAACTATTTCCTGGCAACTTTCTTTCCTTAACTTTTTTCCTGTTTGCTTATATACAGGTGCGTGACACGCTCCTGTCACAAAGTAATCAGGAAAGAAATTTTATTACCATCTAAAATCTTTTGGTATACCTCGTCTGTCCAGATATTCCTGCCTGTATTTTTCTTTTTCCTCTTCTGTTGGTGCTGTCTTATATCTACTGTATAATTCCCGCTCTACCAAGCTATTCAACTTTTTTTCCAACCCTTCCTTAATCTTTTCTTCACTTTCATTCATATCCATCAAATGATATTGCAAAAGCTGAAAAAATAATTCATAAGGTATTTGCACATTTTTATTTTTCATTCCGACTCCTTTCAAGGTGGCAAGATGTCCTGGTCTTAAGGAATAGTCACCTTGCCATCTTCCTCTTATTTTTGCGATATTCAAATGCATCGCATTCACTTTTCCAGTATTACTGATAATTTCTCTTTTTTACTCTGGTAATATCCAGACCCATTGGTTTCCTTCTTTTTTAGACTTTATATTTAGTTCACGTTTCACATTTCTCAACGTTTTCATCATGATGCCATGTTTTTGGGCTTCTTCTTCAATTTTTTTCTGAGGAATCTTTCCAGCAGATAATATATTCAAAAGAAACTCTTTTGCCTGTCGGCTTTTCTGTCCTCTGCTATCTCCACTGAGCAATTCATCTGCGCTGATATCGTATTCACCAATCCACTCAAAACCGTTATCTTTGTCCAAACGAAAAGCAATTGATTTTCCTTCCGGTGCAAGAGAACTTTTTACATGGCATACTACTCTTGTTTCTGGCTCTTCTTTGACTCTTCCGACAATTAGTACACTTCGAGCTGCTGCCTGAAAATCTATAGAACCAAGTCCCCGATATGAAGATTTTCCATTGCTGTTTTTATTCATATGCCCAATCAAAATAATTGCACACTGATATTTTTCTGCCAGCACAGCTACCCTTTTCATGACTGGCCGAATTTCATTGGCTCTGTGCATATCCACATCAGCACCTAGAAAGCCCTGTATCGGATCAAGTACCACTAATCTCGCTTTTGTCTGGATAATTGCTTCTTCTAATCGCATATCAAGCATAGTTAATGGCTGTTCTCTATCATCAATCACTAATACTCTGGAACAGTCTGCACCTGCCGCCAGTAATCGTGGTTTTATCGTATCTCCTAAGCCATCCTCTGCTGTCTGATAAATCACATTTACTGGAGGCTCTACGTGCTGCTTTACTACATTTTCCTGTAAATTTGTATCTACAGCTTCACTGTCATCTTTGCTATCTTCTTTACAGTTCATTTGCTCTTTTTCTTGTATTAGTTGAATTGGAAGTATTGGTTCTCCCCGGGTTAGCTTTGCAATAATCTGTAGTACCATTGTTGTCTTTCCTTCACCCGGATCTCCCTGTATTATTGTAACTTTCCCATAAGGAATAAATGGATAAAAGAGCCATTCTATCTCTTCTACTTCCACCGATTCCATATTTATCAATTTAAGTGATGGCTCTATTCTCACAATTTCTTCTTGTTTCATCATCACGTCTCCTTTTACTATCAGGCAGACTTCCGATAAACAGATATTTTCAAATTGTTCTTTAAATCAATTCGTGATATACTTAATCTGTCAGGATGGTATATCAGTTTAGCTGATTACCAGAGAATCTGCCTGGATTTTTTATCCGGGCTTTTTCTTTTTTCCCGATATTATTCACTCTAATCTTCTCCCCTGATTTTTTAACTGCCGCATTTTTACCTCTTCTCATCTAACATTTCTGCTATCTCTTTCTGGCGCGATGGATAAAGATGTCCATATGTATTCAGGGTAATCTGAATATTTTTGTGCCCTAATCGTTCTTTAATAATCAATGGCTCCACTCCCTGATTAATCAGATAGGCTACATGACTATGTCTTAAATCATGTACCCTTATTGGCTTTACTCCAGTCTTTTCCTCATATTTTTTCAAACGCTTTTGCAATGTTCTTGCTACTATTGGAAAAAGGCGCTCACTCTCTGGCAATCCATAATGCTGTCCGATATATTCCTGCACTTCTTCTTTAAGGAAATTCGGAATAATAATTGTTCTAACGGAATTATCTGTTTTTGGGCTACTTATAACATCTTTTCCATTTATTCTGTGATACGTTTTGTTAATATGGAGTAAATTATTAGACATATCGAAATCTGAAAGGGTCAGAGCAAGAAGTTCTCCCTCACGAATCCCCGTCCAGAAAAGTATCTCAAACATCAAATAATCTTCACTCTGTTTATTCACTCCAGAAATAAACGTCTCATACTCCTCTTTTGTCCAGAAATCTAACTTATCAGCATCTGACTTTCCCATACGCTTTACTTTTTTACAGGGATTTTCTTTGAGATTATAAATTCGCTGCGCATGATTAAATAATGCATTAATCTGATTCTGAATCATTCTCTCATAAGTCTTACTGAGATTCTTTTCCAGTATAATTTTCTGCCACTGAATAATATCTGCTGGAGTAATTTCATTTAATTTCTTAGTAGCAAAATACGGAAGAATATGTTTATTCATCATATGCCTTTTATTCCGCATAGAACTTTCTTTCAGTTCATTTCTCTTATCTGAAAAATAAATATCTATGAACTTATCCATTTGCATATCCGGCTCAACAGCTACTGAAGCTTTAAACTCATTTTCATAATTCAATGCATCTCTCTTTGTTTTAAATCCCCTTTTCATCTTCTGTCTTTTCTTTCCTGTCCAGTCAACATATCGAAAAGATGTGTACCAGGTTCCCTGCGTTTTATCTTTGTAAACTGACATTTACACTTTTCTCCTTTACATTGATTTACGGGAAAATCCATAAAACTTTGTTTCCCAATATGGGCGTGGAATCTTTCCACGAACTGCGACATATCCCTCTGCCTCCAGTTCATTATTCAGCTGTTTCAAAATAGAATATGCTTTACTGCGTTTTACTCCCAGTTCATTCATAACATCTTCTACTGTCATCATATAATTTGTTCTCATAGCGCCCTCCTTTCTAGTCACTTTTGTGACTCTTTTGTATTTCTTATATTAATTGCCTTTTGTGAATTTGTCAAGTGTCTTTTGCGAATTATATTCTATTTTATCCGTCTAGTATGCTGGCTCATTGACTTTCAATTAAATAATGCAGAATATTGTTTCATCGACAAGGTAACTAAACAAGACGATATAGTGGACACCAGTAACAGAATCTGTATCTTTCACTTCATTCACTTTTGTGTTAAACTATAAGCACAATTAATTACTTGATTTTATAAATATATAAATACTTTTAAGGAGATTGACTATATGGTAGGGAAAAAGATTAGAGCTTACCGGGAATTTCGTAGATTTAGCCAGATACAACTGGCAGAACTATCTGGAATTAATGTTGGAACAATCAGAAAATATGAACTTGGAATCCGCAATCCCAAACCGGAGCAATTAGAGAAAATAGCAGCTGCACTCGGATTAAATGTCAGCGTTTTTCTTGATTTTAATATTGAAACTGTCGGAGATGTCCTCTCGCTTCTGTTTGCTATAGATAATTCCGTAAACTTATCACTTTCTGAAACAGAAGATCAGAAGATAATTTTAAATTTTGATAATCCTATGATGCAGGATTTCTTAAAAAAATGGTGTCAATTTAAGAATGTTTACGAAAAGGAAAAAGCAGAAATACTTGCAATCAAAGATGAATCGAAAAGACAAGAAGAATTGAATAAGCTGGAAGCCACTCAGGAAGAGTGGAAATTACGGGCAATGGGTACTACAATTGGCTGCCATACGGTAATTAAAAAAGGAACTGAGGATAGTGTCATTAAAACTTATGACTTAACTTAATTTTGATATTTACAGGAAGTGCAAGAAAATGGTAACTTTTAGATTAGTAGAAGAAACTGAAGATTATCTTGTTTATTGGTATTTTCCAGACGGACATGAAGATGAAAAATACGGAATTATATTAATTAACAAATTAAATAAAACTATACAAATTCAAAAACTAGCAGATAAAGACTTTTCTTATATTGTTACTTCTGAAGAACAAAATCAATTTAGAGAATCTGTCAATGCTATGAGAAAAGAAGATGGACTTCCTCCTTTGTCGAAACAGGAGTGCCCATATGCAAAAACTGAATTTACCAAAACCTTTTTTGCAGACCACGCAATCAAAAAAATTATAAAAAGTTATAAATCCGGAAAAATTCTGCACGAAGGCATATCTGCATGGTATTAAAAACCTAATATTTCATATTTTGTTATCAAATTGTTATCACTAAGAGCTATCTGCCAATTTTCAGATAGTTCTTTTTTATTTACCAGGCATTTTCTACCTGCTTTCCATTCACTAAATATTATTCTTTTTCTCCGTAATTCCACTTTCTATACAACAGAAAAACCCCAGAAACTAATGTTTCTGGGGCAAATCTTACGCTTGAACACAAGTACCTTGCGGTACGATATATATACAAAAACTTATTACAACAATTTCCATTTAGCATTATCAACTTGCAGACTATAACCACAATAGGAACAACAACCGTTATTATCCGGAATATAGTTAGCCCCACAACTTGGACATTCCTTTTCCATCACAACGGCCTGGCCTTTGGACTTGATTCGATTCGGATAACGAGATCGGCAAAGCTTCCAGTTATGCTTCTCACTTTTCGTCACAATATGCTTATTATTTTGAAGAAAGGTTTGCTTCAACATCGCTTCCACAGAAATCGTCGTCTTGTCAGACGTATTTTCCACACCTTTTAGCTTTATATTATTAACACTGTAAGAAAGCAGCTCTGGGGTAAGAAGTGTTTTGTACAACGCTTCATTGATATTACTTATTAACCAGCCCTCATCATAACGGACAATCTCTTTCTCAAGATTCTCCAGCTCATCTATTTTCCTTGCTCTGATCCAAAGAAGACTCAGACTCAGTATAATTGTAAGTGTCATCGCAACACCAATTGCAATATACATATTCGTGATCAAATAAACACAAGGAAATGTCGGTAAAAACGAAAGTAAAATCGTTACACTGGTATACTTTAGATTATCCATATTCGGATCTGGTGTCTGATAAATCATAAAATCTTCGATTTGCCAGTCATAGAAATTACTCTGAATAAACCCTCCACAATAAGGACAGTTTGTCTCATCACCTTTTAACTGTATCTGTGCCCCACAGCTTGGACAAAATATTTCCGAATACTTTGAGTAAAATCTCTGCTCCTTCTGCCTGTCTTTCTCTCCCACTTCATTGTGACGAATATGACGAGACTGCCGAAGCAATATCGACCCATGCGGATAAATCGATTCATGAATTACCTTACCACTGTCTCTATGTAAATATTTATCAGAAACAGCGGCTTCTACGATAACTTCCCTCCATTCACGTCCTGAATCACTCCAATGCCGGAAGTCTCTCTTTTTGGCATTCTCTTCTGATAACTTCACATTCGTAAAATGTAGCTGCCTTGATAAACCTCTTCCTTCAAGCAGCTTTACTTCATGCATTACTTTTTCTTGAAAAGTCCGATCCATTCTTACTGTACTCTTTTGCAAATTACCGGTTTGCATCAAAGTAAGCAGCTCCTCCAGAACATTCGATATCTTTTTCGGTACTTTCTCCGTTCTCAAAGACTTCGCTTCCGGTTGTGCCAATCTTTTTTTCACCACAAAATACCAGTTACTTGGCAAAAATCGTTCAAAATTCCACTCCAGTATGCGGCTTGCAACAATATACCCTAATGCACAAGCCCACACAAATGCAAAAACACTCGCCTCACTCCATGTAAGTTTCATCAAAAATCACCTCCTCATATATCCATAGATTACTACAACAACATCCTTTTCTCCATGCTCAATTCTTCTACTTCTTAGGCAAATACCGCATATCCGATACCGTATATACTGTAATAAATGCCTCTGGATCTTCCTGATTGATATACTTCATCAATTTCTGATACTCCCCTTTGTCTACAATGGTAATGATCTCATTTCTTTTTTCCATATTATAAGCACCAATCGCTTCGTAAATAGTTGCCCCACTGTGCAGATCACGAACAATAAACTGCCGCAATTCCTCTTCCTTTTTTGTAATAATACAGACCCGTCGTTTGATATTATGATCAAAAATAAAATGATCCAAAACAATACCATTAAAATAAGTTCCCAATACACTGAGTACTACAGTTTTCTTATCATAAACCAGCGCCGCCGAAAGTGCCACACACATCCCCGACAAAGACATCGCTTTCCCCAGCTCCATATGAAAATATTTATTTATAATCTTAGCTACAATATCCAATCCCCCAGAAGAAGCATTCCGGTTGAATAAAATACTCAGACCCACACTCACTACCAGAATGTAACAAAGAACATCCAGTTCCTGACTATTCGTAATAGAACCGGTATTGGGAAAAATGTTCTCAAATATACCCAGAAACACTGGCAGCATAACACTCGTGTAAACTGTTTTAAGCCCGAATTCCTTTCCGCAGGTAAAAAATCCAATAATTAATAAAACTACATTAAGAATCATCGTAATCGCTGATAATGGCAGCGGAACAAAATTCGACAGAACAATACCCAGACCTGACATACTGCTAATCGACGTATGACTCGGAACCAGAAAAAAGTAAACAGCAACAGCTATAATAGCAATTGCGATGGTAAGGATATTTATTTCTATCAAAATAGACTTGTAATCTGTCTTCGTTTTCATATTATTTTTTTATCTCCTCCTGTGTTAAAGACTATTACTGCATGAATAAAAAGTATAATTGAGCCGATGATTAAAAACATCATTTCCCTTCATTTATTTTTCTTATTGAATTTTGGAACTGTCAATTCGCTATACATGGTATTAAATAATTCTGTTAGAAACTGCTTATTTTTAATAGCTCTTATGTCTCTATTTGCGCTCAAATCCAAGATATCTTGTCCCTTGAAAATTTAATGTTCCAGCATCTCCTTCTATTAGCATTCCATACTCAGAACCACTCATAGAAAATTCTATTCTGTCACCGCTGTCTACCTCGAAAGTTACATAATAGGAAGTGGATGAGGTAGTTCTATATCCATGAGAGCCGCTCATGTCCCCATTATTAGGATGTTGATGATGGGAGACTTCCGTTCGTTTGGCAACTACCCTGGCTGATACATTGAGCCGTGGAGAGTGATTGTTTTTATTCCATGTGGTAATACTTGTGATAATGCCGTATGCTAATATGATAAAAACGCTACAAAATATTAGTGCGAAGGCGATGTTAAATAGCATATCAAATCCATAAAATAACATAGTGTTTCTCCTTCTCATATTTTCTCCTCTTAGAAATATGTGTTTTACGATAATTTTATCATACAGCAATTATAACTTCAAATAGGAATTTGCGAGGTGAGTAAACAAACGGCCCAGCAAATTCCTATTTTTCCACCCAACAGAAAAACCCCAGAAACATTAGTTTCTGGGGTGAATCTTACGCTTGAACACAAGTACCTTGCGGTACGATATATATAAAATCTAGTATTATTCAGTTACTAATTATATAAGTTCGTGATTACTCGATGATAGAAGCAACACGTCCTGATCCTACAGTACGTCCACCTTCACGGATAGCGAATGTAAGACCCTGCTCCATAGCTACTGGATGGATCATGTCGATTGTCATTTCTACGTTATCACCAGGCATGCACATCTCTGTTCCTTCTGGAAGAGTGATAACACCTGTTACGTCAGTTGTACGGAAGTAGAACTGAGGTCTGTAGTTGTTGAAGAAAGGAGTATGACGTCCACCTTCATCTTTTGTTAAAACGTAAACCTGAGCTGTGAACTTATGATGGCATGTTACGCTACCTGGCTGAGCTAATACCTGTCCACGCTGAATTTCGTCTCTCTGAACACCACGAAGAAGAGCTCCGATGTTGTCACCAGCCTGAGCTTCGTCAAGTAATTTACGGAACATTTCAACACCAGTTACAACAACTTTACGTGTTTCGTCTGTGATACCAACGATTTCTACTTCATCAGATACGTGTAATACACCACGCTCTACTCTACCAGTTGCAACAGTACCACGACCTGTGATAGAGAAGATGTCCTCGATAGGCATTAAGAAAGGCTTATCTGTGTCACGTTCTGGGTTAGGAATCCATGTATCAACAGCGTCCATGAGTTCCATGATCTTGTCTCCCCATGGTCCGTTAGGATCTTCAAGAGCCATAAGAGCTGAACCCTGGATGATTGGAGTGTCATCTCCTGGGAAGTCGTACTCGTTTAATAATTCACGGATTTCCATGTCTACTAACTCAAGTAACTCTTCATCATCTACCATATCACATTTGTTCATGAATACTACGATGTAAGGTACACCTACCTGACGGGATAATAAGATGTGCTCTTTAGTCTGAGCCATAACACCATCAGTAGCAGCTACTACAAGGATAGCTCCATCCATCTGAGCAGCACCAGTAATCATGTTCTTTACATAATCGGCATGACCTGGACAGTCAACGTGTGCGTAATGTCTCTTCTCTGTTTCGTACTCAACGTGAGCTGTAGAGATTGTGATACCACGTTCTCTTTCTTCTGGAGCTTTATCGATGTTTTCGAAATCTACTTTTTCGTTTCCTTCTACTCTTTCAGCTAATACTTTTGTGATAGCAGCTGTTAAAGTTGTTTTACCATGGTCAACGTGTCCGATGGTACCAATATTACAATGTGGTTTAGTTCTCTCAAACTTAGCTTTAGCCATTTGAATTTCCTCCTTAAAATTACGCCTGATAGGCTGTCTTTATAATTTTAAATATTCTCGTCCGGCAAAGAATCGACCAGACGATTCCAAATCACAGCCAGACTGCGACTATAAAGCCGCACCTGCTGTAATTATATTTCATTTTAACATTATTTGCAAGTAAAACTTTACAGATAATCTTTATCTATGAAATTATTTGTTCTGAGCTGCTAAATGAGCATCCAGAATCTTTTCCTGTACGTTCTTAGGAACTTTTTCATAGTGATCAAAGAACATGGAGTAGTTACCACGTCCCTGAGTTCTTGAACGTAAGTCTGTAGAATATCCGAACATTTCAGATAATGGTACAAAACCATGAACGATACGTCCGCCACCTACATCTTCCATACCTTCGATACGTCCACGACGGGAGTTGATATCACCGATAACATCACCCATGTATTCTTCAGGCATTGTTACGTCAACCTTCATGATAGGCTCAAGTAAGGCAGGATCTGCTTTCTTCATAGCATCTTTGAATGCTAAGGAACCAGCTACCTTGAATGCCATTTCAGAAGAATCGACTTCATGGTAAGATCCGTCGTATACTGTAGCGTGTACACCAACAACAGGGAATCCACCAAGGATACCAGCTTTTGCTGCTTCTTCGATACCAGCACCAACTGCAGGGATGTATTCTTTAGGAATAGCACCACCAACAACTTCGGAATCGAATTTGAATGTTTCTTCTCCGTTAACGTCCATAGGCTCGAAACGAACTTTACAGTGTCCGTACTGACCACGTCCACCGGACTGTTTAGCGTACTTAGAATCGATATCAACTGCTTTTGTGAAGGATTCTTTGTATGCTACCTGTGGAGCACCAACGTTAGCTTCTACTTTGAACTCACGAAGGAGACGGTCAACGATGATCTCAAGGTGAAGCTCACCCATACCAGCGATGATTGTCTGTCCTGTTTCCTGATCTGTATGAGCGCGGAAAGTAGGATCTTCTTCTGCAAGTTTTGCAAGAGCTTCTGCCATCTTGCCCTGTCCAGCTTTTGTCTTAGGCTCGATAGCGAGCTCGATAACTGGATCTGGGAATTCCATAGACTCAAGAATTACTGGATGCTGTTCATCACAGATTGTATCACCAGTAGTAGTGAACTTAAATCCAACTGCTGCTGCGATATCTCCTGAGTATACTTTATCTAATTCCTGACGTTTGTTGGCATGCATCTGAAGGATACGTCCAACACGCTCTTTTTTGCCTTTTGTAGCATTTAAAATGTAAGAACCAGAGTTCATTGTTCCGGCATATACACGGAAGAAAGCAAGCTTTCCAACGAATGGGTCTGTCATAATCTTGAATGCTAAAGCTGCAAATGGAGCATCGTCAGATGCAGGAACTTCTACTTCATTACCTTCTAAGTCCTGACCTTTGATGGCTTCTACATCTGTAGGAGCTGGCAGATATTCGATAATAGCGTCAAGAAGTTTCTGTACACCTTTGTTTCTGTAAGCTGTACCACAGCAAACAGGAACCATTGTACAGTTACATGTTCCTTCACGGAGAACTCTCTTTAACTCTTCAACGCTTGGCTCTTCTCCATCAAGGTAAGCCATCATTAAATCATCATCTGCTTCACAGATTTTTTCAACCATATCTGTGTGATATAATTCAGCATCATCCTTCATATCTTCTGGAATATCAATAATGTCAATGTCTTCACCCTTCTCATCGTTGTAGATGTAGGCTTTCATTTCCATTAAGTCGATAATTCCCTTGAAGTCATCTTCCTTACCGATAGGAAGCTGAATAGGAATCGCGTTTTTACCTAATCTTGTTTTGATCTGATCTACTGCACCGTAGAAATCAGCACCCATGATATCCATCTTATTGATGAATGCCATACGTGGTACATTATAGGTGTCTGCCTGACGCCATACATTTTCGGACTGTGGTTCAACACCGCCCTTTGCACAGAAGACACCAACAGCGCTGTCCAATACACGAAGAGATCTTTCTACCTCTACTGTAAAGTCAACGTGTCCTGGGGTATCAATAATATTGATACGATGCTCTAAAGCACCTTTTTTAGGTTTACAATCCTCTTCCAGAGTCCAGTGACATGTTGTGGCAGCGGAAGTGATTGTGATACCTCTTTCCTGCTCCTGTTCCATCCAGTCCATGGTAGCAGTACCTTCATGAGTATCACCAATCTTGTAATTTACACCAGTGTAATAAAGGATACGCTCTGTCAATGTTGTCTTACCAGCATCAATGTGGGCCATAATACCAATATTTCTGGTTCTCTCAAGTGGATATTCTCTTCCAGCCAAGGTTTTTTCCTCCTATAAAATGTATCCGGACGGCTGCATAATCTATGCAGCACATCCTGTGTAAATAACTTATTAGAATCTGTAATGTGCGAAAGCTTTGTTTGCTTCTGCCATTTTGTGCATATCTTCTTTTTTCTTTACAGATGCACCAGTGTTGTTCGCTGCATCCATAAGTTCTTTTGCAAGACGCTCTTCCATAGTCTTTTCACTTCTCTTACGAGAGTAAAGAGTGATCCAACGAAGAGCTAATGCCTGACGTCTGTCTGGTCTTACGTCGATAGGTACCTGATAAGTAGCACCACCGATACGTCTAGCCTTAACTTCCAGAGCTGGCATAATGTTGTTCATAGCCTCTGTAAATACTTCTAAGGCATCTTTTCCTGTTTCTTCCGCAATGCGGTCGAAAGCACCGTAAACGATTTTCTGTGCAACACCTTTCTTACCGTCTAACATGATGTTATTGATAAGCTTTGTTACCACTTTGTTATTGTAAATAGGATCTGGTAATACATCCCTTTTTGCGATATGTCCTTTACGTGGCACGGTTCTTCCCTCCTTAATTAAATGTGATTTTCATTTCTTCATTTCCATGAGGAAATGAAATATTAAATCATCGGTACTCATGGAAACTTCTGTTTCCGTTGTTCATGCTCGGACAAGTCAATATATTGCCTGCAACCAACAGAGAAAATATTGCTATTCCGGCATTCTCACTGATATTTATTTCTTAGGTTTCTTAGCACCGTATTTGGAACGAGCCTGGCGTCTGTTTGCTACGCCTGCTGTATCAAGAGTACCACGTACGATATGATATCTTGTACCTGGTAAATCCTTTACTCTTCCTCCACGGATAAGAACAACACTATGTTCCTGAAGGTTATGTCCTTCACCTGGGATATAGCTTGTTACTTCGATACCGTTGGAAAGACGTACTCTGGCAATCTTACGAAGCGCTGAGTTAGGCTTCTTAGGAGTTGCTGTCTTAACGGCTGTACATACTCCACGTTTCTGTGGTGAGCTGGCATCTGTTGGTCTTTTCTTTAAGGAGTTAAATCCTTTCTGAAGAGCAGGTGCCGTGGATTTCTTTGCTACAGACTGTCTTCCTTTTCTAACTAACTGGTTAAAAGTAGGCATTCTGAAATTCACCTCCATGCATATTTTCTAATGTGGTTGCTAATAGTTTCTTCTTTAGGTTAAACCAATATGACAAATCATCTTGATTATACCCATATGTGGACATAGTTATACATCGCACACAATTAAAGATTATATATTTAAAAAATCTTTTTGTCAAGGGGGAAATTGAATTTCATTTTTCTCGAAGTGCCAGAAACAGACGAACCCAGAAGAAACCAACTCCAGCCACAGTCAAGCCCCTGAGAATAAAATAATCCCTATCTGTGACTTTCGTCGCTGCGGTTTGAATGTTCGCTTAGACGCGCGAACGTTCAAACCTTGCTCCCAAGTCACAGATAGGGATTATTTTATTCTCAGGGGTCGTCTGTCCTGTATCTTAATTAAAGATTTTCAGAATCCATCATCATTGCTGCATCCTCTGACTTCTGATCACGCATTTCTTCTTCCATAGAAGCTGCATCGTAGTCAAATTCGTCTGCTTCTTCGATCTTGTTGACAACTTTTCCTGTATCAAGATGAAGGTTACGATACTTCTTTAATCCTGTTCCGGCTGGAATCAGTTTTCCTAAAAGTACGTTTTCCTTAAGACCAATTAATGGGTCAATCTTTCCTTTGATTGCTGCATCTGTAAGAACCTTTGTTGTTTCCTGGAAGGAAGCAGCAGATAAGAAAGAGCTTGTTGCAAGAGAAGCCTTTGTGATACCGAGAAGTGTCTGCTCTGCTGTTGCAGGCTCTTTTCCTTCTGCAAGAAGTCTTTCATTCTCATCCTCTAATTCAAGGATATCAATGAGTGCTCCTGGTAAGTACTGGCTATCTCCAGCTTCTTCAATACGAACTTTCTTAAGCATCTGGCGAACGATAATCTCGATATGTTTATCGTTGATATCTACACCTTGCAGACGGTATACACGCTGTACTTCACGCATCATGTAATCCTGAACTGCTCCTGCACCTTTGATTCTTAAGATGTCATGAGGATTTACAGAACCTTCTGTCAGTTCATCACCGGCCTCTAAGTAAGTACCGTCAAGAACTTTGATACGGGAACCGTAAGGAATTACATAATTTCTTGTTTCTCCGCTATCCTCATTTACTACAGTGATTTCACGTTTTTCTTTTGTTTCTTTTACATCCGCACGACCAGCAATTTCAGTGATGATGGCAAGACCCTTAGGTTTACGTGCCTCGAAAAGCTCCTCGACACGAGGAAGACCCTGTGTGATATCATCACCGGCTACACCACCGGCATGGAATGTACGCATAGTAAGCTGTGTACCAGGCTCACCAATGGACTGAGCAGCAATAATTCCGACTGCCTCACCAACCTGTACTGCCTGACCAGTTGCAAGGTTGGCACCGTAACATTTAGAACATGCACCGTTATGGGACTTACATGTTAACATTGTTCTGATCTTAACCTGCTGATATCCTGCGTTTACAATTGCTTTCGCACGCTTTGGAGTAATCATGCAGTTCGCTTCAACAATGATATTACCTTCTTTATCTTTGTAATCTTCTGCTGCATAACGTCCGCTGATACGATCCTCTAATGATTCGATTGTTTCTTTTCCATCCATGATAGCTTCTACATACATGCTTGGAATCTTGTTTGTTCCTTCGCAGCAATCCTGTTCACGAATAATCAGTTCCTGAGATACATCTACAAGACGTCTTGTCAGATAACCGGAATCGGCTGTACGAAGGGCTGTATCGGAAAGTCCCTTTCTGGCACCATGTGCAGAAATGAAGTACTCCAGTACGTCAAGACCTTCACGGAAGTTGGACTTGATAGGAAGTTCGATAGTACGTCCGGATGTATCAGCCATCAGTCCACGCATACCGGCAAGCTGTTTAATCTGCTGGTTAGAACCACGGGCACCGGAGTCAGCCATCATGAAGATGTTGTTGTACTTATCAAGACCACTGATCAGTTTATCTGTAAGTTCGTTATCGGCAGCGAACCATGTCTGTACTACTGCTTTATAACGTTCTTCTTCTGTCATGAAACCACGGCGGTACTGTTTTGTAATGTACTCAACCTGTTTCTGAGCTGCTGCAAGGATTTCTGGTTTTTCTTTTGGTACGGTCATATCGGAAATAGATACACTTAACGCACCAATTGTAGAATACTTATATCCAAGAGCTTTGATATTATCAAGAACCTCGGCAGTCTTAGTTGTACCATGTACGCTGATACAACGGTCAAGGATCTGTTTTAACTGTTTCTTACCACACTGAAAATCAACTTCTAACTTTAAGAAGTTATCTGGATCAGAACGGTCAACAAAACCTAAATCCTGAAGGATGATTTCGTTGAAAAGAAGACGTCCCATTGTACAATCTATAATACGGCTTCCCATTGTTCCGTCTGGTCTCATACCTCTTCTCTTTACTTTGATTCTGGAATGAAGTGTGATTACCTTGTTCTCGTAAGCAAGATATGCTTCATTTTCAGACTTAAAACATTTACCTTCACCCTTAGCTCCTTCTTTTTCCATAGTCAGGTAGTAAATACCAAGGACCATATCCTGAGAAGGAACGGCTACTGGAGCACCATCAGATGGTTTCAGTAAGTTGTTTGGAGAAAGTAAGAGGAAACGGCACTCAGCCTGTGCTTCCTGGGAAAGTGGCAGATGGACAGCCATCTGGTCACCATCAAAGTCGGCATTAAACGCTGTACATACTAATGGATGTAACTTAATTGCTTTACCTTCTACTAATGTTGGCTCGAATGCCTGAATACCAAGACGATGCAAGGTAGGAGCACGGTTTAACATAACCGGATGTTCTTTGATAACATCTTCGAGTACATCCCAAACTTCTGGCTGTAACTTTTCTACCATCTTCTTGGCAGACTTAATATTATGAGCAAGACCGTTTGCTACAAGTTCTTTCATAACAAATGGTTTGAAAAGCTCGATAGCCATCTCTTTTGGAAGACCACACTGATAAATCTTTAATTCTGGTCCTACTACGATTACGGAACGTCCTGAGTAGTCAACACGCTTACCAAGAAGGTTCTGACGGAAACGTCCCTGTTTACCCTTTAACATATCGGAAAGGGATTTTAATGCTCTGTTTCCAGGACCAGTTACTGGACGTCCACGACGGCCATTATCGATTAACGCATCAACAGCTTCCTGAAGCATACGCTTTTCGTTACGGATAATAATGTCTGGCGCACCAAGCTCTAACAGTCTCTTAAGACGGTTATTACGGTTGATGATTCTTCTATATAAATCATTTAAATCGGAGGTTGCAAAACGTCCACCATCTAACTGAACCATTGGACGGATATCCGGAGGGATAACCGGAACAGCGTCAAGAACCATCCATTCTGGACGGTTTCCTGACAGACGGAAAGCTTCTACAACTTCTAATCGTTTAATATTTCTTGCTTTCTTCTGACCGCTGGCATTCTTAAGACTCTTCTTAAGTTCTTCTGCTTCAGCCTCTAAGTCGATCTCTGCAAGAAGTTCTTTGATTGCCTCAGCACCCATTCCTACACGGAAGTTTCCAAGACCTTCATCAGAATTCCTATATTCTTCTGTTACACGACGGTACTCAGCATCAGAGATAACGTCCTTCTTGCTTAAGTTTGTTGTTCCTGGGTCAAGAACTACAAAGGAAGCAAAGTATAATACTTTTTCCAGTGCTTTTGGAGACATATCAAGGATTAATCCCATACGGCTAGGGATTCCCTTGAAGTACCAGATATGGGATACTGGAGCTGCGAGTTCGATGTGTCCCATTCTTTCTCTTCTTACACTTGCCTTTGTAACTTCAACACCACATTTATCACAGACAACGCCTTTATAGCGAATCTTTTTATATTTACCACAGTGACATTCCCAGTCCTTGCTTGGTCCGAAAATTCTTTCACAGAACAGACCATCTTTTTCCGGCTTTAAAGTACGGTAGTTAATGGTTTCCGGCTTTTTTACCTCACCATGAGACCACTGACGAATCAGTTCCGGAGACGCAAGTCCGATTTTAATGGCGTCAAAATTAACCGGCTGTTCAACTGTTTGGTTATTCATATCAGACATAGGTTACTCCTTCCAAACTATCTTACAAATCAGAATCGCCAAAAGGCATTTCTGTAAACTCTGGCTGTGCATCAGCCTGTCCAGCTTCTTCTTCCAGAGTACTTTCTTTGTAGCCATACTCTCCAAGATTGCTCTCGTCCTTATAATTGTTATCATCCGGACTGCTCTCAATCACTGAAGTAAGGGATTCATTAATTGTTTCGCTGCCTTCCTGAAGCTCAATTTCTGTCATATCTTCTTTTAAGACACGAACATCAAGAGCGAGGGACTGGAATTCCTTAAGAAGTACCTTGAAGGATTCCGGAATACCTGGTTCAGGAATATTCTCTCCTTTGATGATTGCTTCGTATGTCTTCACACGACCAACTACATCATCAGACTTCACAGTTAAGATTTCCTGAAGAGTGTAGGAAGCACCATAAGCCTCAAGAGCCCAAACCTCCATCTCTCCGAAACGCTGTCCACCGAACTGAGCTTTACCACCCAGAGGCTGCTGTGTTACTAATGAGTAAGGACCTGTAGAACGTGCATGAATCTTATCATCTACTAAGTGATGCAGCTTCAGATAATGCATGAATCCGATGGAAACTGGTGAATCGAATTCCTGTCCTGTACGTCCATCACGAAGCTGAACCTTACCTGTACGGTCGATTGGAACACCCTTCCATTCTTCTCTGTGGTCACGGTTATCCCAAAGATACTTCATAATATCATCGTTAACCTTGTCACCCCAGCGTTCTTCGAATTCTTCCCATGTCTTGTTCGCATAGTCATTCGCCATCTCAAGAGTATCCATGATATCGTTCTCATCTGCACCGTTAAATACTGGTGTTGCTACATTAAATCCAAGCACCTTAGATGCGAGACTTAAATGAAGCTCTAAGACCTGTCCGATATTCATTCGGGAAGGTACACCTAATGGGTTCAGTACGATATCGAGTGGACGGCCATTAGGAAGGAATGGCATATCCTCTACTGGAAGTACACGGGAAACTACACCCTTGTTACCATGACGGCCAGCCATCTTATCACCAACAGAAATCTTACGTTTCTGTGCAATGTAAACACGAACAGACTTGTTAACTGTTGGAGGCAGCTCGTCACCATTCTCCCTTGTAAATACCTTTGTATCCATAACAACACCGTAAGCGCCGTGTGGAACACGAAGGGAAGTATCACGAACTTCTCTTGCCTTTTCACCGAAAATAGCACGAAGAAGTCTTTCTTCAGCAGTAAGTTCTGTCTCTCCCTTAGGAGTCACCTTACCTACCAGAATATCTCCGGCATGAACTTCTGCACCGATACGGATGATACCATTCTCATCCAGATCTTTTAATACATCTTCTGAGAAAAAAGCATCTCTGGCTGTACCCCAGTCATCATTGTAAATAACGTAATCGAAATGATAACGTTCATACATCCGTTCAAAAATTTCAATTTTATAATCTGCCATTTTCATAAAAAAAGCTTTGCTGGCTTCCGGTTCCGTGAGAAGATCAACCAGCGCGGTTTCAAAATCCAGGAAAATATGCATTCTCTCAAACAGACCGTTTCCGTAAGGGGTTGCCAGAGCAAGCTGGGGCTTCCGCACAAAGGTGTCTAAACCGGCATCCCAGTCGCAGGCATTCATATCCGGCCACTTTATTTTTTCTTCCCACTGGGTAATGTCATCAAGCATTCCCGGCACAGGAGTAGGAGTGCCAAAGGCTTCCGAAAAAGTATACTGGACACCGAACCAGTCATCTGTGGCAGAGGTCATACTGCGGGGCATATCCTGATTTGCAGGACAGAGAGCAAACTGAGTAGATCTGTATTGATGAGGCATCCAAGCCGGTTTTTCGTGCCGGAAAGCCTTCAGAAGATTTTCCCGCTGACTAATGGGATAGCCGGGATCAAACGGGGGCATGGGCTTGGACAGCGCAGGTATCTTAATATCAGACAGCTTCATATGAGATTCCTCCTGTTCATTGTTTATTTATCTTTCTGCCGGACAGTGCAATACAGAGGATTCCGATTACAGACCCGGATAAAATACTGACGCAGGCGATCTGCCAGTCAGCTCTTGCTGCGGTGATATGCAGGATATCCCGCACAAACTTCAGAATATAGGCAGAGGAAAACTGACCGATTCCCGTACAGCATACGTAGATGGAGATTGCCATGGGAGTATGGCTCTTATCTGTTACGCCGGAGGCTGCTTTTAAGGTCAGTGCCGGATTGGTAAATCCGAATCCCAGGCCAAAGACTGCAGCAGATACAAAAAATAAAGGTTTGCTGGAAGCTGCCATCGCTATGCCGAAGGCGATTCCCACCAGAAGAATA
>OLQG01000292.1_pt1 | contig 43485 bp, 37 predicted proteins | sample 1672221 | NCBI WGS metagenome assembly OLQG01 (sample SAMEA3136660, study PRJEB25190) | human gut metagenome | biome: human gut; feature: human-associated habitat; material: faeces | place: Austria | collected 2013
TGGGCCAGCTCCGTGCGCAGGGCGGTATCGTCTTCGATGAGGTAAATGCGCTGGGCCATGGCTGCCTCTCTTTCGGCGGTGTTCACAGGTGCCGTCCGCGCAGGGCGTGGCGCTCGGGCATAAGGCCCAGGCGCGAGGTTCGGACGTGGGGCTCGCGCGCAAGGCTCGGGCGCGGTAGCGCGGGCGCGAGGTTCGGGCGCTCAGGCGCGACGGCAAGCATCGCAGCCCATTGTAAGCCCGCGCGCCGTCCCCGCCCCCAGCAACTTCCAACCTTACGCAACCGTAAGTTGGTTACCAGTTTTACTCGGAAGGCGTGCTCGACCGCTCGATAGTAAGCGAATGGGCGGAATTTGCCTGAGATCTTGAGTTATAAGCGTCTCGGGGGTGCGGACAGTTACTTGGACAGCGGCCTACGCCGCCAGCCCCAACCGCCTCCTGCGGTTGTCTATCGTATCGTAGACGGTCCTGCCGCCCTCCCGGAAGGCCTTTAGACGGACGGTCGAGTAGGCGGCCATCCACCCGTCCAGCAGCTCCATGAAGGCCTCCGCCGTCCATCCCGACCAGTCCCGCCCGTGGAAGAACTCGTTCTTCAGGTTGCCGAAGAACCCCTCGCAGGCGGCGTTGTCGGGGCTGGTGCCCTTGCGCGACATCGACCTGGTGTTAGCGCTACCGTAATAATCGCCGATTGGGCCCCCGCTTCCCGCCAATCGCGCCACCGCACAGGCGCCGATCGCGCTACCGGACTTTGGCCGGCGGCGCCCCCGGCGCCGCAAGGTGTAGGCTCCCGACGTCTCCGGACGGAAGGAGCCCCGATTGGAAAGGAACATCATGGGAGAGTTCGACATGTACAGGCAGGCGGGCACCACGCCCAACTTCACCGACATCGCCCGGCGCTACGGCATGAACCGGCACACGGTGGCCAAGTACTGGAAGGCCGGCGGCCAGGTGGAGGACGCGCGCAGGTGCCGCCCGAGCGGGCTGGACCGCCACAGGGAGGTCATAGAGGCCAAGGCGCAGCTGCCCGGCGCGACCAAGCGCGGCATCTACGAGTACCTGATCGACCGCTGCTACGCCGGCGAGGAGCCGCCGGCCTACAACACGCTCACCAAGTGGATGCGCCGCAACGGCATCGAGTGCGGGCGCCCTCCGGAGGGCCCCGAGCCCCACCCCCGCTTCGAGACGGCGCCCGGCGAGCAGATGCAGTTCGACTGGAAGGAGTCGCTGCGCATGGCCGACGCCGAGGGCGAGGTGTTCGAGTTCAACGTGTTCTCGGCCACGCTGGGCTACTCCCGGCTCCACCGGTTCGTCTACTCCAGGACGCGCACCGAGGACGACGTCATGGCGTGCCTGCTGGCGGTGATGGCCGCCAACGGAGGCACGGCGCGCACGCTGGTCACCGACAACATGTCCTCCATCGTCTCGTCCTCCGCCTCGGGGCGGCGCGTCTCGGCGCGCTTCGCCAGGTTCGCCGCCGCGGCGGGCTTCGAGCTGGAGCTGGCGCGGCCGAGGAGCCCGCAGACCAAGGGCAAGGTGGAGTCGTCGAACCGGTTCCTGTCGAGGCTGGCCGTCTACGAGGGCGACTTCCGCGGCGAGGAGGGGCTCGTGGCCGCCATCGCGCGCATCGAGGCGCGGTGCAACACCGAGCCCAGCGCGTCGACCGGGGTGCCGCCGGCGGTGCTGTTCATGCGCGAGAAGGAGGAGCTGCGCAAGGTGGGCAACATGGGGCTTCTGGAGTCGATGGTGGCCGACGTCTCCGTCCAGGCGGTGCCCCCCACGATGCTCGTCCGCTGCCGGGGCCGCGAGTTCTCGGTGCCCCGGCGCTGCATAGGCAGGCGCGTCAAGGTGCTCGCGATGCCGTCGGGCCAGGTGAGGGTGGAGATGGCCGGCGAGACCGTCGCGGTCCACGACCTGTCGGCCCCGGGAGGGCCCGTCGTCTACGACCCGGCGCACTACGCCGAGGCCCTGGCCGCGAAGGCGCGCTACGCCGACGCCGACATCGAGGCGGCGGCCCGCGCCAACCTGGAGCTGCTCGGCAGGCTCGGGGAGGGGTCGCTGTGAGCGCCCGGGACGAGGGCGGCGCCTACGCCCGCATACGCGAGAACCTCTCGGAGCTGGGGCTGGACGCCATGGCGGCGGGGCTGCCCCACTGGATGTCGGCGGTGGCCGCCGGCGAGGCCGACTTCGCCTCGGCGATGCTCGCCATGACCTCCGAGGAGGCCGAGGCCAAGCGCCGTCGCGGGACCGACCGCAAGGTGCGCGCCGCCGGCTTCCCGTTCGTCAAGACGCTGGCCGACTTCGACTTCTCCTTCCAGCCCTCCATACCCAGGGCCGTCGTGGACGACCTGGCCACGCTCAGGTTCCTGGACGCGGCCGAGAACGTGGTTCTGGTCGGCAGCCCGGGCGTGGGCAAGACCCACATCGCGGTGGCGCTGGGGGTGGAGGCGGTGCGCGCCCGCAAGGAGGTGCGCTTCACCGACTGCGCGGCGCTGGTGCGCGACCTGAAGGACGCCTCCTCGCGCGGCATCCTGGCGAAGAGGCTGAAGTACTACGCCCACGCGACGCTGCTCATCATCGACGAGCTGGGGTACCTGGACGTGGACGAGGAGGGGGCCGACCTGCTGTTCCAGCTCGTCTCGGCCCGCTACGAGCACCGCTCCACGGTCATCACCACCAACGTGGCCGTGGGCCTTTGGGCCGACGTGTTCGGGGACGCGGTGACCGCCGCGGCCATCGCCGACCGGGTGTGCCACCACTGCACGATGCTCAAGATAACGGGGCGGTCCTACCGCATGAAGGACCTGCTGGCCGAGGCGGCCGACGGCGACGGGCTGCCCGAGAGGGGGCAGTCGTGAGGGCCGCGGACGCCGCGGGGTGGCTGGCCGCGTTCGGCGCAGAGGACGTCGCGGTGACGGTCAGGTTCCCGCAGCTCGGCGGATGGGAGGTCACGAGCTGGGCGGTCGCGCCCGGGGACGCCGAGGGCTCCCCGGCGCTGGAGGTTGAGATCTGGGCCGCGGACTTCGACTACCCCGCGGTCGAGCGCGCCCTGGGCGGCGGCCCGAGGTAGCGCGGGCGGCCAAAGTGCGGTAGCGCCCCCGGCCGGGAACCGGGGGCGCCGCCGGCGGGATAGAGTGGCGCGTTCGGCTGATTTTGCGGTAGCGCTAACAACAGGTCGACGACGGGCGACAGGTACACCTTGCGGCCGTCGTCGGGCAGGCGGAACTCGGTCACGTCGCTGACCCACGCCTCGTTGGGGCGCCCGGCGGAGAAGTCGTGGGTGCCGTCCGCCCTCAGCAGCAGGTTGGGCGCGGGCGCGTCGATCTCGCCGGCGTAGGAGCTGTAGCGCCCCCTGCGCGCGTAGCACACGCGCAGCCCGAGCCCGCGCATGAGCCGCCGCACCACCTTCTCCGACACCGGCCGGCCGCGCCGGCGCGACACGACCTCGCGCACGAACCGGTAGCCCCTCGACGAGTTGCCGTCGACGCGGAAGGCCCGCTCGACCTCGCCCGCCGTCCCGTCCGGCGGCGCGGAGGGCGAGGTCAGGGCGTCGAGCTGGTAGTAGTAGGTGGAGCGGGCCAGGGCCGCGCAGGCGGCCGCGGCGCCGAAGGCGCCCTCGAGCCTGGAGGCGCAGCCGGCCGCCTCAGCGTTGGTGAGGGCCGGCGCCCCTGCTTTTAGGACGGCCAGCACCTCCCTGGGCACGGCGTTGTCGAACTCGAGCCTGCCTATGATGGCCCTGAGCTCGTCGGGGTCGTCCGGCAGCTCCGCCGGGATCTGCGGCGGGGTCTCGTAGGGCGCCTTGCCCGGGGCGGTCTTCTTCTTCGCCATGCCTGCGGTCCTCCTCGCCGTCGCCTTGGGCGGCAGGGCGGCGGTGCCGCCCTCCGCGTGCATGTTAACGGAGATGCGGACCTGGCCGCGGCTCGGGCCGACGGCCCTGGCGGCCGAGGAGACGCTCTCGCCGCCCGCGACGCGCCTGATCGCCTCGAGCTTCGGGGCGATCGGCTTGGAGCGGTACTGGGCCCTGTCGGGGTCGTGGCGCGGATCGGCCCTGGTCCATCTGGACATCGTCCCGCTGTCGGGGTATCCAAGCTGCGCGGTGAATTCGGCTATCGAGAACTCGCCGTAGGTCGCGAACCAGAGGTCCAGCGCCTCGCGCTTCTTGTTCGGTGGATACATCGGACTCCTTTCCGGACACGCAAGTGTCCAATTTGGAGTCCGCACCCCCTAGCATGGATTGCGGCCTCGATAGAACGGGCTCGAATTTGCAGGGCAACGAAAACGCCTGGTCAGGACGGCGTCTCTTTTTCCTTGCCGGCAGAAGCCGTCGAGCAGCCATACTAAAAAGGCATTTCGTGCATTTTTCTTGCACGAACGAACGAAATAGTACAGATTGCGGTCCGCACTGCCAAACGGCTCGACAACGCATTAGGCCATCAAGCGCAAACGTCCTTCTGCAACACCACATACCTGTTCATCGCGCCCGTACGGCCGTCGGCTTCGAAGGAGTCAATAACATGGGCACGGTTTGAAACTGCAGCGACCAATCGGCCAACTTCTTCGTCAGAAAAGTGATGACAATACCGCCAAGCACCCTCTACGTTTTTCCAGCCCAGAAGATAGTCGCCTTCGTCGAGTTTGTCCGGCGCAAGTCCAAGGGCCTTGGTCGCTTGCGCATGCGTTACCTCGGCTTTCGCTGCAAGCGCAGGGTTGTTCATGAACTGCCACAAAGACACCGCTACGCAGCCTCCCGGGCGCACAGCATCGACCAGCCCTTCCAGCACGCGCACGCGTAACTCTTCGCCCGGCACATGGTGCAAAAACCCGAAGGATACGGCCATGTCACTTTGCGGCGCATGGTGCAAACGGGAAAGCGGCAAGCCCTCGATTAAGCCGCCCACGATGTCCGAAGATTCGTATGTCACAGGTGCACTCAGACCGTCGGCGGACGCGACCAATTCGTCGCAGCTGTCCACTGCATAAATATGCAAGCTGGCATCGGGCAGAGCTTCCTCCAGATACCGCTCAAAACGCAAATTGCCACATGCAAGATCGAAGACAGAAAGCACAAGAGAATTCGCCGAAGAGACACCTTCGTCCGCCAAGTAATCAATGGTGCCCTTAAGAAAGCCAGAGCTTTCGTGGCTGGCATCTTCGTCTTCCGAAAATTGCGCATGGGCACTGGAAAGCACACCACGCCCCATCACGCCGAGCGCCTTCGTCATGGAGTCCACGCAGCGCACCCAGCCGTGCCATGGCGCCGTACGCGTGGCCGAAAACGACGCGGCCTGCGCGCGGTAGAAATCGGCAGTTGTCTTGCAGAGTATTTCAGCGGTCTTCATATCCATAGTCATCCAGCCGATTCTATACGATAGACTGAACCGCTATGGATACTATTTTGCTTGAAATCATCGAAGAGATACGCCGCGGCACCGTCATGGACCACAAGGTGCTCGCGCGCATTCTGCACGAACATAACAAAGACCTCAAGGACAACCGCGACCACTTCGCCAAAAAGCACCTGCTGCCCTACTACTTCAACGCGAAGAACACCAAGGAGGAGCTCTGGCGTTCGTGGAATGTGGACGAACAGACCGAGCGCGCACTGATCGCCGCGCTGCAGATGAAGCCGCGTCGCACGGCATCGGGCGTGGCAACCATCACCGTCATCACCAAGCCCTGGTTCTGCGGAAACGACTGCCTCTACTGCCCCAACGACGTGCGCATGCCCAAAAGCTACCTGCACAACGAACCTGCGTGCCAACGCGCCGAACGCAACTGGTTCGACCCGTATCTGCAGGTCGCATCGCGCCTGCGCGCGCTTTCGCAGATGGGGCACCCTACGGACAAGATTGAGCTCATCGTGCTCGGCGGCACATGGGACGATTACCCCTCCGAATACCGCACGTGGTTCATGGCGGAGCTTTTCCGCGCCCTTAACGACGGCGACGCCATGGAAGAACACGCCGCGCAGCGCCGCGCGTTCTATCGCGAAGCCGGTATCTTGAACGACGAACAAGGACTCGCGTCGGCCGCGAAAGACCTGCAGGAAGCAGTCAACGACGGAAAGTCCTCCTTCGCCGATGCGCTGCGGGCCCTCTACGGAAACAACACAGCCTGGGCGAAAGCTTCCGCGATGCAGCACGCCACCCTGGAAGAAGTAGACCGCCTTCAGGAGGAAAACGAACGCGCCCGGCACCGCTGCGTTGGTCTGGTGGTGGAAACGCGCCCCGAAACCATCACGGCGCCCAAGCTTGCCTTGCTTCGTCGCCTCGGCTGCACGAAGGTGCAGATCGGCATCCAGAGCCTTGACCAGAACATCCTCGACCTGAACAACCGCCATACTGACCCGCATGCCATTCAGGAAGCATTCGCCCTGTTGCGCCTGTTCGGCTTCAAGATCCACGCGCACTTCATGGTGAACCTCTACGGCGCAACGCCGGCGGGCGACAAGCTCGACTACGAAAAGTTCGTCACCGACCCGCATTATCTCCCTGACGAGGTGAAGCTTTACCCATGCGCCCTCGTTGAGGGAACGGGGCTTGTTCCTCACTACGAAGACGGCAGTTGGCGGCCCTATACCGAGGAAGAGCTCATGGACGTTCTTTCCCACGACACGCTGGTCACACCGCCCTATATGCGCATCTCGCGCATGATCCGCGACATTTCCGCGTGTGACATTCTGGTGGGCAACAAGAAAACCAACCTGCGCCAGATGGTGGAAGGGCATATCGAAAAGACAGGGCGCGCTGAGGACGTGCGTGATATTCGCTACCGCGAGATAAACAACCGAACGGCGGAGATGAGCGACCTGACACTGCACGATGTTGAATACGAAACGGCGATAAGCACGGAGCACTTCCTGCAATGGACCACCGAAGACGACCGCATTGCAGGGTTTTTGCGCCTATCGCTGCCCCACCCTGACGCCCTAGCCGCACGTAAGAACCTGCCTATCACAGCGGACCAGGCCATGATTCGCGAAGTGCACGTATACGGGGCTGCCGCAAAACTGCACGCCACAAGCAAGGGTGCCCAGCACATCGGCCTAGGCCGTAAGCTGGTGGAAACGGCGTGCGCCATGGCCGAAGAGGCGGGCTATGCATCCGTAAACGTCATCAGTGCCATTGGCACGCGCGAATACTACCGCAACCTCGGCTTCAACGATGCCGGCCTCTACCAGAACCGGCCTTTGCGCCAATAACGAAAAGAACCCCATGAACATCTGCGTGTTTTGTTCTTCTTCAAGCAATCTCGACCCCATGTACACCGAAGCCGCCGACGCGCTCGGTCGCGAAATCGCACGTCGCGGCCATACGCTCGTATTCGGTGGATACGACATGGGCCTCATGGGCGCCGTTGCTCGTGCGGCGGTCGAGGAAGGCGGCCGGGTTTTGGGCGTTACCACCGAAGGGCTTAGCGCTAAGGGCCGCGCCGCGGTGGAAGGAATCGCGGAAGAATGCACGGCCGACCTCTCTGCTCGCAAAGAACGCATGGTGGAACTGTCCGACGCCTTCGTCTCTTTGCCTGGTGGTCTTGGTACCTTCGACGAGTTCTTCAGTGTCATCTCTCGTGCGAAAGCCGGCGAAATCGAGGCGAAGAGCGCGTTGTTTGACGTGGATGACTTCTTTGCGCCGCTCGCAGAGCTGCTCGATGATGCCACGGCACGCGGTCTGAACTCCACCGACTGGCGCGCACACTGCGGCCTCTTCGGCAATGCGCAGGAGTTGCTCGATTGGATTGAGGCCTAGATGAGCGCACCCTCGCCGCGCGAACGAGCGCTCGCTGCGAAAAAACGCCCTTCCGGAAGGCAGTTCTTCGCGAACCCAAGCTCCGCAAAAGGAATCGGTCCCAACAAAGCATGCGGCCACAAAGGCGGCATACGCAGACAGGGCTCGAAGCGAGGCTGAAGACCCTCGAGTCGCAACGCATCCCGATTCGGCAGCGCGTCAATCGTTGGTGCTACATCGTGGCATGTCGAAAAGCAACGAGACCCTGCGACTTGGGCGTGTTAACGGTATGCGCGTCCGTGGTGCGCGGGCCTATAATGCGGCATGCCGCGCATCGTGCCCGACGAGCTGCGGAGGCGCCTGGCATGTTGATGGTGCACACGCCCATAATGCACGGCTTCACCCCCGCAGACTCGAATTTTGTACGAAACGTACCATCGACGAGGCTTCACGAACCAAATGAGGCAAAGATAATCTGCATAAATGCCTGCTCCGTTGATTAAGTCGGGGGTTTCGAACCTGTGCAGAGCCTCGATGCGCGGCGCTTTGATACATATCGTACAAAACTTGAGTTGTCAGCCACGTTTTCGTGCATTTTGCCGCTTGGGATGCAGAATACCCAGGTTCACGGCTGCATGCGTTCGGCTATGCGGCCGCATGCGCTCATACAATATCAAGCACGCAAAAAAGGCCCGGAATGAAAATTCATTCCGGGCCCAGCATTCGAAGTCCGACTCAATGGTGAGGGTCTTCACTTACGCGAAGATGCCTTAATCCCTAATGACGGCACGCGTGCTCTGCGCCCATGACGGGAAGCTCCCCCGCTGCGGCCTTGAGCGCCACATCTTTCACGCTCGGGGTCTCGGCGTCGAAAAGAACCGTAATGCCCGCCTGCGCAAAGCCCTGCATCGGACGCATGCCCATGCCGCCTGCAACGATGGCGTCAGCGCCGGCATCGGAGAGAATGCCCACCGGACGCAGACAGCCGCCGCTTTCATGAGGGGGATTGTCGATAACGGAGACGTCCTTAATTTCGCCATCCTCGATATCCACCATGGTAAAGCAGTCGCTATGGCCGAAATGCGCCGAGCGCACCGCTTCGAGCCCACCTTCGCCCATAGAAGGAATTGCAAGTTTCATCTCTCCACCAGCTTTCTTCCTCATTGGATGATGCCTCTCCATGGTAGCGCTTTTGTTACCACCTCGGCATCATTTTTCCGAAGAGCTCGGCGAAACACCGTAAACGCCCGCCATAAGATCGGTTGTCATGCATGCGGCCGACGAAAGCTTCTCCGCCAGAAGCAGCTTGCACATCTCGCGAACGTCGGCCTCGTCTTCAGGTAGAAGCTCCGCCTCGTGCGAGTCGATCAGCTCGAGAGCGAACAAGCCGTTCATCTCGAAGATGTCGAAATGCTCGGGATCGAAACGACCCTCCGGCAAAAGGTCGTACCAATCCTGAGCCTCAGCGTGCAGAGGGTCATCGGGATGCGCCATCGCGTAGCAGAAATCCGTATAGCCAATCGCACCTCCCACTCCTTCAGGCGGAGAAAACCGCGCGCCGCCAAGCGCCACGGGCATGAACGGATACGGAGCCTCCTCGTCAGGAATATGACGCTCCACCTCTACCTTAATTTCCCAGTAGTCTTCCATGTCGTAGAAAAACGACATGCTCTCACCTGGCTTAAGAACCTCGTCGATGTGCTTCTCGCACGCGCCGACGTGGCGTTCCCCCTTCAAGCGCGGGATGTGCGCATGCTTTCGCTCAAGGTCGGGATCGTCAAGGAACAAAGCGTCCTTGCGGAAATAAAAGACCAGCTCTCCGCTCCAATCAAAGGCCACTAGAAGCGCATCGGCAAGCTGAGCGCACGAATCGTCTGCGGGAATAAGAAAACGACGCCAAATCGCAGGCTCGCAGTAGCAAAGCGTCGCCTTCACCTGATACACACCGGGCGTGGAAAAACGCCCGGCAGCCGGCGCCTCCCCCTTTGACACGGTAGATCTCGCGCCATCCGACGCGCCGGCCCCTGGCACGAAAGGACGAACGCCAGCGCCCGACACACAGGAGCGAACGCGGCCCGAACCGCCGCCCGCTCCTGGAAATTGGATCACGTTATTCGCCATGGATATAACACCTTTCTCGGAAACCTAGACGCTTCGTAGCGCTATTGCTTAGCCATATTGCGAGCACGTTCGCGCAATGCGGCACCGCGCTCCTCGAGCATGAGGTCTTCGCTGTGTTCGAAGTAGCTTTGGCATCCATAGCGGTTAATAAACGAAACCGCGGCCGGATCGGCCGAGATATCGGTAGTGAAGAGCAGCGTCTCCTTGCCCGCCCCGAATGCCTCGTCGAGAAAAGCATAGGCGAAATCGACCATGGATGCGCAAGACTCTACCGAATTGTCAAGTTGGGAGGCGAAGTCGGCGAAGCGGGCCTGCTCTTCGGAAAGCGAGAGGGCAACCGGATCATCGGCCGCATCTCGCAGGAAATGCGCGGCGCTTGCAAGCGCTGCGCATTCGTCGGCGGACGCAAGGCGGCTTTCCCTCCCCTCGCGCGCCCGTTCGTCCAAACGCAAGGCGGCTGCGCCGCAGGCCGCGCGAACGTCCGATTCGTCCTGCTCTCCCGCATCGCAGCATCGGGATATGTCTCGCAGCTCTTCGTATGCGGCAGCGACTGACGAATCCAGCAGCATAACCTGGTGCAACTGCGCAGAAATCGCGCTCACCAGCAGCCCCACCAACGCAAGACGCTCGTCAAAAGCGGCGGCCTTTGCCCTTTCGAACACGGCGCCGGGAGCTTCGCCCGCAAGGATGGCGTCCACGTGATAGTCCGCTCGGTACTTCTTGAACAGGTCGTAATACATCGCGAAGCGTTTGGAGGTCCTTGGGTCTTGCACGTACTGGGCGATCAGCCGCTCCGTAACGGGAATGCCGCGGCGCTCATACACCTGCATAACGCGAGAAAGGTCGTCCCATCCACGGGCCGTGACGAACTGCTTGCCATCAAGCGTCGTCTCAATGTGGTAGAAATCGTCCTTTTCAACGTCAAGATACGACGTGATGGCAGGATGCACGCGCGTAGCCAGGGCATATGCCTTCCATGCGCTGTAATCTGGGTCGACGTCTATCCGCTTCAAGCGATCCCACGTCGCAACGTCGAAATCATGCGTGCTGCGATTGAATTCAGACGGATTGCCGGCAGTGACGACCACCCAGCCTTCGGGAACCGCATGGCGACCGAATACCTTGTACTGAAGGAATTGCAAAATCGCGGGCGTAAGTGTTTCGGAGACGCAGTTGATTTCGTCCAGAAATAAAATCCCCTCTTTTCGCCCCGTACGCTCCATGCTTTCGTATATCGAGGCGATGATCTCACTCATGGTGTATTCGGAAACGCTGAATGTGCGATCGCCGAACGTGCGCTCGGCGATATACGGAAGACCCAGAGCGCTTTGGCGCGTATGATGCGTCATCGAATAGCTCACCAGGCCCACTCCCATCTCCTGGGCAACCTGCTCCATGATGGCCGTCTTCCCCAACCCCGGCGCGCCCAGAAGAAACAGCGGCCGTTGACGCTCTACGGGAATGAGATACAATCCGTTGTCGTCTTTTGCCAAATACACCTCGACCGCATGGGCCACTTCCTCTTTCGCCTGACGAATGTTCATCACTTATCCCCTTTCGATGCCTTGCGAAACTCCCCCGAATCAAGCTTGACGCGCATCGCCCACGGCGGCACGTTGGGCTCTTCGACATACGCCTCGTCCGTTAGCACGAAGGCGACGTCGTATTTCGGCTTGATGCGCGGATAAGCCCCTTGACCGTCGGTGAAATACAGAAGCCCCTTCAAATGGGCGAGCTCACCCGATTCCACCAGCTCGTCCACGTAGGAAAACACAGGGCGGAAATCGGTGCCGCCGAGCCCTTTAAGCTCCAGGTTTTCCAGATACGCATCGATATCGGCCCTATTTCGGATGCGAACCACATCTTGGATCTGCGCGTCGCATTGGATCAGATAGATATTGAGCTCATCGGCAAAAAGACCCGATTCCTGCAAGATGTCGTACGTGCGCTCCACGAACGAGAACACCGTCTCGCCCTTCGTGGACGCCGAGGTGTCGATAGCAATCGCGAAATCTCGTATGCGGCCGTCGTCGGTATACTCCAGCGGCTCTATAAGCGGCATGTTCCCGAACACGTCCAGCCCGTAGCAGTAATACACGTAGTCGAATTCTTCGTCGTTTATGGAAAGCTGCTCGTCTCTGGAGACGAACCGACGAAGAAACTCCCCGTAGTCCACACGCTCGACGTTCGAACGCTTGAGCGCCAAGGAAAACTCGCCGCCGTGCGAGCCCCACAGCTGCGAGAAATCATCGAGCGACACGTCTGCGCGCAAAGAAATCTCACGCCATTTCTCGCGCATCGTTTCATCGAGGAAATCGTAAGACACCGAGCGTTTGCGCTGCTGAGGCTCAGGCCTTCCCGACGCCACCAGGTCGGGCGAAGGAACGCCCCCGTCTCCGCATCCATCGTGCACATCGCCTAAATCTTCGAGCCGACCGCCCGAAGAAAACGACATCAGCAGCGAAGCGAGCGCATCGTCGCTTTCAACAGGAGGAATCAGGCCGTCGTCTGCCGGCGAATCCTCGGTCGCAGTGTCGTCGAGGCCACGAAAGTTGCTCCCTTGCGCATTTTGGCCGCCTGCTTGCTCGTTCGTCGGGGAAGCATCGCCCGCATCTCCCGAACCGCCGAGCGACCCTTCGAATCCGCGACCACGAACCCAGAAGGCATGGTCGTCAACAAAGAAGACACGCCGGGCGTCGATGGCCTCCTGTTCCGTCATGCCTGCGTCCAAGAAACGGTAATACAGCATTTCCGCAGTAACGTACGGCAACCCCTCCGACAGCCGCGCGTATGACGCCCTCTGCAACGACTCACGGCGGCAGGACAGAGAACTCAGCCCAAGATTGCTCAGGCATCCTTCGACCGCCATGTCGCATGCCAAATCCCAATGAACGGCCGAAAACGACGGACTCGAAAACGGATGGCGAAAAAGGCAGTGAAGCACCATGTGCATGTAGTCGCGCAGGATACGCTGCGGCTCTTCGGCGAAGGATCGGACAACGCTGCCTGCATCGAAAAACAGCGTAGCCCCATCTACGGCGAACAGGCTTCCAGGGTGCTCCTGTGCCTCTATCTGGGAAAACGCAGGCTCCAAAAAGCGAAGATCCACTAGCATCGATTCTCTCGCATGCTCGAGAATCCCATATGCCAACGCGCTCACGCCGTCTTCGTTTCCTCCCGCCGCACGATTGCGAGCATCTCCCCCGTATCCGATCTGCATACCCATGCGAACAGCCTCCCCTCAGCTTGCCGCGTCGTCCGTCCATCATACTCGCTGTCGCGCGTAATGGGCACTTCGAAACATCCTCGCATGCTCGGCTCGCGATACGCAAGATCCAGCGATGCCTGAAGCATCACGCGCCATTGCCCCTTCCTTGCGATACCATAGGCCCCGATGCACGCTCCGTTGCGAATCGCGGCGGAGGGCAACGAGTCCAGGAGAAGCAAAAGCGCGAAACGGAGGATCAATGGAAGCCCGCATGAGAAAGGCGCTTGAATCCGTGCTGTTCTTTGATGAGACGACGCCCGTGGAAGAGCTTGTAGACCGCTATGCGAACGAACCGCTCCATCTCCGCGGAGAAGCCAGCACGCTGCTCGCCGGACCAGGCTCAATCTTTTCCCTATGGCACCAAGCGCAATCGTACTCCCTTCTTGCGGCCGACCTCCATTCGTTCGCGCGCGACGCAGGCCTGCCACGGTCGGGCCTTGTGCTGCGCCTGCCGAGCAGCATCGACGGGGTTCCTTTGACGCGCATATCGTCCGAGGCGTTTCGCTCCTGGCTTTCCTACGGCATATCGATCAGGATTCTCATCCTTCCCGAAGGTATGGAGGAAATCTCCGACGAGGCGCTTTCGCCGCTGTGCTTCGAGCATTGCCACCTGCCCTCTACGCTCGAGCGCTTCGGCGCACGAAACGTCCGCTGGAACAAGCTCACCTGCTACCCACGCCGCGTGCGCTATTCGGTTTCGGAAGAAAACACGTCGTTCTCGGCAAAAGACGGCTCGCTGCTCAGCGCCGACGGCAGAACCCTTGTGGCGCAGAGCTATCCCTTTTCCGACACCGTCTCCATCCCGGACGGTACCGTTGCAATCCGACCGGATGCGTTCATGCACACGCCCCGTCCTCCAAAAACCATCCTCTGCCCCGATTCTCTCGAAACGGTCGACGATTTGGTGGACGAATTCACGGTGTGGACGTGCAGACAGAACGGAAACCTTGCGCGAAGCATCCGCGCGCGAGGCGGCTACACCGTGTCCCAAGAAGGAGAAGAGGAAGACGGCATCGTGTACGACAAGGCGGGAGACACCGCTTCGCTTATCCTATGCCGCCCCGACCGTGACAAAACGACCATCCTTGACACGATCGACGGCGCAGCATTGCGCACTATCGGAGCGCGTTCGCTCAAAGGCGCGATAGAAACGCTCGCGCTGCCTGCGCACGTTCGCACAGTCGAGGACGGAAACGCCCCGCGCCCATGCCAGAAACTCGTCTTGAACGAAGGGCTTGAGATGATCGGGGACCGCTGCTTTTCCGAACTTGCCGCCGAAAGCCCCGTTCGCATTCCGCGCAGCGTTCGCACAATCGGCAAAGGCTCGTTTTCAGGGACGATGCTCGGCTTCGACGCGCTTGACGCCATTGTGGCCATTCCCGGCGGATCGCACGCCCTTTTTAAGCCCTGCCGATACCTTGAAAACGAAAAAGGCGAACTCGTATGTGCAGGGCCGTGCAACAACGACAAAGAGGCCAAAGGGCCAAAACGCCCGGCATCGACGAAGAGCGAAACGCCCGGGCGTAACGCGTCCATCGTCCCCTTCGACATGAACGCCTACGACACTATGCTGCTTTCGGGCCGATACGTGAAGAACAAGAGCAAGGCGCTGCTCTTTCGCTTCGAAAGCGGCATCGCGCTTCCCGAGGCGTCTGCACGCGAGTTCGCGCGACTGCTTAGGGGCGATAACAAGTCGGTCCTTGAGCTTATCGCGACGGCAAGCGATGCGCCGCGAACGGTCAGACGTCTCGCGCAAGCGGGGTTCTACGATAACGACCTCGCCGAAAAGCAGTGCGAGATTCTTCGCCGCGCACGCAAGACAAAAGCACTCCATGTTCTGATGGAATGGATCGCGCAGCAATCGCCCCGCAAGCCCGAAAAGCCCTCCGCGCGCTTTGCGTTCTAACGCACGATGACGCACGACGGCACGTGGCCGAGCGAACGGAAAGCTCAGCCTGCGCCGCGCGCGATGCAAGAATAAGCACGGCGCGAACGAAAAGGACTATTCGTCGAACCGATACAAGTCGTACTGATCCATCAGCAAGACGAGATGCTCCGCGTACGAACTGTCAGTGGCCCATCCGGCATCTTGCAAGCCCCACGCCATCAGCGCAGAATTGCCCGTCTCGATCGCGCGTTTAATCGTGGGATTGTCGGCATAGGTGGAAGCCTGCAAAAACACGCTCGAACGAAACTCGATGCACGCTTTTTGGCTCTCGAAGCGGATGAACGTGCCCGTGATGGAGACCGTGGCGCCGTCGTACTCTTCGTTGGTGCCCCAATCAACCGGACCCACCACGCCGGGCTTGCCCTCGAAAGAAGCGGCCCATTTCATGCCGAACAGGTTGTTGTCCTGCTCGGCAAGGGCCGAAAGCCCCGTTCCCTGACCGCTTTCCTGAATGATTTGCGCCAACGTGCATCCGGCAGGATGGCCATACTGCTTCTGCATGTCCTGCGCGGTCTGCACCATTTCGTCGGTGATGTAGGAAGGCAGGCCGTCGGGGCGAAGCGCCGGAGTTTCCTTTTCGCCCTGCATGTTCGCAACCCCAAGAGCTGCAACAAGCACGAAGGCAAGCACGGCCAATGCGAGCAAGAAAGGCTTTGCGAAACGCCTCGGAGAAGACGCCCGAGCCGGCTTCGAGCGAGAACCCTGCGGGCTTTTCGACCTGGACCGAGACGAAGAAGTCTTCGACGCCGCTGCCTTTGCCTTGGACGAGCCCGTTCGCCCCGCTGCCGTCCGGACCATTATCGACCCCTCCTTGCAGAAGAGGGACGCGAGACATCCTTGCTCGGTGCAACGGTTCCTTCGGAAAGATTGACCAGGAACTCGTACACGGCGGCAATGAGGCTCTCATCCTCTTTCAAGCCGAAATACTTCAAAGGAAGCACAAGCTTGCCGCTTTGGGCGACATAGCGTCCGGAAGCGCGGCGCAGCGAAGCGAGGGCGTCTTTGGGCACGTCCACGGGTTCGACGGTCAGCTTGCCCGCCGACACGCCGACGAGCTTGACACCGTGTTCGTTGGCCCAGGCGCGCACGAGCGATTTCGCGAACATGTTGGCGCAGGCCTGAGGCATGGCGCCATAGCGCTCGCTCGTCTGCCCCCGAAGCTCCTCGACCGCCGAAGGCGTGTCGGCGCACGCGAGCTTTCGGTACAACAGCACGCGTTCGTCGGCATCGGATACGTATTCCTCGGGAATGTAGGTGTGCTCGGGGAAATTGACCGTGATGTCGGAAAGCGCAGGAGGCAGCACGGCATCTTCGCCGGAAGCCCCTTCGCGCGCGTTGGCGACGGCCTGGCTGAGCATCTGCGCAAACAGGTCGAAGCCGACGCCGCTCATGTTGCCGCTCTGCTCCGCTCCAAGCAGGCTGCCCGCGCCGCGAATTTCGAGGTCTCGCATGGCGACGCGCATGCCGCTGCCCAGATCGCGATGCTCGTTGATGGCGTCCAGACGCGCCATGGCCTCCTCGGTCAAGCTTACGTTGTCGGGGAACATGAAGTAGGCATACGCCTGCACCGAGCTACGTCCGACACGCCCCTTGAGCTGATACATCTGAGCCAGACCAAGACGCTGCGAATCCTCTATAATCAACGTGTTGGTATGGGGGTTGTCAATGCCGCTTTCGATGATCGTGGTGGCAACGAGCACGTCGATGGCGCCTGCAGAGAAGTCCTCCATAACGCGTTCGAGCTCCTCTTTCGTCATCTTGCCATGCGCCACGCCCACGCGCGCCTCGGCCGCGGCCGCACCGACGCGCTCGACCGCTTCGTCGATCGTGCGAACGCGATTGCTCACGTAATACACCTGGCCTCCGCGCTGAAGCTCGCGGCGAATGGCCTCGCTCACCACATCGACGTCCCATTCGCCCACATGGACCTCCACGGGGCGACGGTTGTCGGGAGGGGTGAGTATCAGGCTCATATCACGCACGCCCGACAAGCTCATCTGCATAGTGCGCGGGATAGGCGTTGCGGACAGCGTGAGCACGTCTATCTGCTCGCGGAGATTCTTCATCTGCTCTTTATGGCCGACGCCGAAACGCTGCTCCTCGTCGATGATGACGAGTCCGAGGTCATGCGGGTTCACATCGCGCGACAACAGGCGATGCGTGCCCACCAGCACCTGTACCGTGCCTTTGGCAAACCCCTCGAGCGCAAGCTTCTGCTCGGCGGGGCTACGAAAGCGCGAAAGAACCTCAACGTGCACGTCAAAGGGGTCGAAGCGTTCTTTGAAGGTTGTATAGTGCTGCTGCGCCAGAATAGTGGTGGGACACAGCACCATGACCTGCTTGTTGTCCTGCGTGGCCTTAAACGCCGCGCGCAGAGCAACCTCGGTCTTGCCGAACCCAACATCTCCGCAGACCAGGCGGTCCATGGGCTTGGAAGACTGCATGTCGGCCTTCACCTCCGCGATGGCGGAGAGCTGATCGGGGGTCTCATCATAGGGAAACGCCTCTTCCATCTCGCGCTGCCAGGGAGTGTCGGGCGCGTAGCGGAAGCCCTGCACGCTCGCGCGGCGCGTGTAAACATCCACCAGGTCGAACGCAAGCTCCTTGGTGGCCTTGCGCGCCTTGGAAAGCGCGCGCGACCAGTCGCTCGTGTTCAGGCGCGTGCAACGAGGCGACGAGCCCTCGGGGCCCACATAGCGCGTCACGCGGTCGAGCTGTTCCACGGGAACGAAGAGCTTGTCGCCTTCGGCATATTCGAGCAGCAGGTAATCACGCATCATGCCGCCGACGTCTTGGCGGACGAGGTCTTTAAACAGCGCGATGCCATGGGCCGCATGGACGACGTAGTCGCCCGGGGCGAACGGAAACGTGACCTCGGTCATGTCCACGCGACGGCGGTTGCGGATCTGCGCGTTGCGGCCCTGCGTGTCATGAACCGAAACCAGGCCGATCTTCGCTTTGGGCACGATCATGCCCAAAGGAACGTCCACATCCACCACGTTCACCACGCCGCGCTTAAGGCGGCGCACGTTGCGATGCCATTCGGGATGATCGGACCCAAAACGCGCCGAACCCCTGCGCGAGCGCTTCGTGCGCGCGGAATCGCCGTCGGAAGCGTCCTGCGAAGAATCGTCGAGCTCGGCATCGAGCACCTCCACGACAGGCAGCGCGTTGTCTACCAGAAGAAGCATCATGTCCTTGCGAGCCCGAACGTCAGGAACGCTAAACACCGTGGTGAAGCGCTGGTCGACCAGGCTGCGCAGACGGCCGATGAGCTTTTCCGCGCTGCCTGCGATCTCGGTGCGTTTCACGGGAAGCTGCTCGTCGATCATGCCGCCCACCTTCATGATGGACGAAAGCGTATAGCGCTGCGCGGAACCGAAATCGAGCCCGGTCGGAGGCAGATAAAGCCCTTCGGGAGAAATATGGCTTCCTTCGGCGCGCTTGCACGCGTCTTCGTATGTGCGCGAAGCGTCGTCAAAGATGCTTCGCGGCTCGCTGAGCACCACGAGCGTCCGCTCGGAAGCGTAGGCGCATAGCGTCTCGGTCTTCGTGTAAAGAAGCGGCAGCAAGGCATCGGCCCCGGGGAAATCGACCCCCGCTTGAAGGCGGCCGAACATCTCGCGCCACACCGGGTCGGTCTCGGCGCGTTTCGCCACCGTAGGCATGGCGCGTGCCATGCCCTTTTTCGTGAGGCGGTATTCGCGCACCGGGAAGATTTCGACGTCGGGAAGAGACGTGATCGTCTGCCCGGTGGAAGGAACGATGCGGCGAATCTCCTCCACTTCGTCCCCGAAGAAATCAAGGCGAACAGGGTACGGCACGTTGCCCAGGAACACGTCGATTGTCCCGCCGCGAACGCAAAACGACCCCGGGCCTTCGAGGGAATCGCCCGTATTGACGAAGCCGCGCGTCACGAGCGCATCGGCCACCGATTCGAAATCGAGCACCTCACCCGTAGAGGCATCGACCACTTCCGCCCCTTCGACCGCAACGATCGGCGCGAAGACCCTCGATGCGCACGGCGGAAGAGCGCGCACAAGCGAAGCCGCGGACGCCACAACGATGACGTCTTCGCCCGACTGAAGGGCCCAGGCCGCATGGGCCCGGCGGGCGACGAAGCGCGCATCGGGTTCTTTGGGGGCAAACGGATAATCGCAACGCATGGGGAAAACCGCGACGTGCGCATCCCCCACATACGCAGCGATGCTTCGGGCGAAACCGTCCACCGCATCTTCGCCCGGAATGACCGCCAGCATAGATTGCGGGTGCGCGGCAAAGCGCGCGGCAATCGCGAACGGGCGGGCGGAAGCGGCTATAGCCAGCGTTGCATCCTGGCCCGCGTCAAGCTTCTCGTAGACGGGCGCGAGCGCGCCGCTTTCTTCGATGGCGAACGCGAGCGAATCGATGAGCATACATTCCTCCATGAACCAAAAGCCCGCGCAGCATACGGGCGGAAAGACAAACACGACAAGGCCGCACAAGCGACCGGAATCTATCCGAATTGTAGCAAACGATTGTTCGCATTCTGCGATGCTGCGCACATTCTCGAAGAACCCACGAACCCGTCTTGGGCTACAATGCCGTCAAACCACCGTACGAAGGATGCGCCCATGCCACGCGAAAACCTGACCCAGAAACGAGAACGAGCGGCAGAGATAGAACGCCGCCTCTACGAATATTACGGCGAGGGCGAATGCTCCCTCGATCACGAAGACCCATTCACGCTCACCATCGCGGTAATTCTTTCGGCACAGTGCACGGACGCCGCCGTAAACAAAGTGACCCCGGAGCTTTTCTCGCGCTTCGGAACTCCGGAAGCAATGGCCCACGCCCGCGTAGAGGACATCGAAGCGATCATCCACCCGCTCGGGTTCTTTCGCTCGAAGGCGAAAAACATCGTGGCATGCGCGCAGACCGTGCTTGCAGATTTCGGCGGAACCATCCCCAACGACATCGACGCCTTGCAGACGCTTCCCGGCGTCGGCCGCAAAACCGCCAACGTCGTCATGTGCCAGGCATTTCGCAATCCGCAGGGCATCGCCGTCGACACGCACGTGTATCGCATAGCGCACAGGCTCGGATTCGCAACGCGCAACGACGATACACCGCAGAAGACCGAGGCCAAGCTCTTGAAAATCTACCCGCAGCACGACTGGCTGTTCATCAATCACCAGTGGGTGCATTTCGGGCGCGAGTTCTGCAGCGCACGCAACCCGAAATGCGAAATGTGCCTGATTAACGACTTATGCCCGAGCTGCGGAAAGGCGAAATAAGACCCCTTCGCAAAGCAAACACTCCGCAAAACGCAAAAGAGCGCGCAGCCGGGCTTGCGCGCTCTTTCTTTGAATCATTCCGAAGACAGACGGGCTACTGTCCAAGCGTCTCCATGATGGCGTCCACGATATCGTCGACCGGAGCAAGAACGCCCTTGGCAACGTCGCCGCAGGCAAGCTTGCCCACGCCAGGCCCGACAATCTTCATGCCACGCTCTTCGAGAATGCGCAAATTCGCTTGCGTGGCGGCATTTTCGTACATGTTGGTATTCATCGCAGGACACACCAACACAGGACACGTCGCCGCAAGAAACGTCGAAGACACCATGTCGTCGGCAATGCCGTGAGCCATCTTTGCCATGATGTTCGCCGTGGCGGGAGCGACGCAGAGCAAATCGGCCTCCTGCGCCAGAGAGATATGCTTGATGGAGGCGTCATAGGAATAATCGAAGGTGTCGGTGAACACCATATGCTTGGACAGGGCCTCGAATGTCAGAGGCGTGACGAACTTCGTAGCATTCTCGGTCATGATGACCTGCACATCGACGTTGCGCTTCGTGAGCTTGCTCACGATATCGCACGCTTTATAAACCGCGATGCCGCCCGAAACAGCCAGGAGAACCTTTTTCATCTTCCATTCCTTTCAGAAGAATCACCGACCCAATTGCCGAACGCGAGGCAAGCTACACAAGAGATGGGCCGTACATGAGAACGGCGAGGGAGCACACGCCTACGAGAATGCACCACGCGAGGGATTTCGTCTTCAGCCCGACACCCATGGTAATAAGCGCGGCAATAAGCGGCGCAAGCCACGACCACACATCGCCCGACGAAATCTTTGCGGGATCGAACAGGTCGTTGGCAACCAGAGCCGCGAATGCCGCAGGCGGAATGAAGTTCAGAGCACGAACCATGGTCTCAGGAAGCTTCTTGCCCTTCAGCAGGAATACGGGAAGGACACGACAAGCGAGCATGGTGAGTGCGCAGGAAACGAATACGATGAAGAAGTCAGAGATAGACACGCTACGCCCCCATCCTGATATCGGAATCGCCCGGCTCCTCCATCTTGAGGCTGAACGCAAGCGCAGCGCCGATGCCGATCAAGGCCCCGATCAAAATGGCAGGGCCGGAAAGGCCGATGCATTTACAGATTATGACGCCGAGAAACGCGCTTCCCGCCGCGACGAGGTTCGCGCGAGAAATTTTCTGCATGCACAGGAGGCAGATGAACAACGCCGTCATGGCAAATGAGGCCAGAGCCGTCGGAAGAGAAATCGCGGAACCTACCACGGCGCCCGCCACGTTGGAAAGCAGCCAGGTGGACTGGGAGAACAGATTCACGCCCAACGCCTTGCCGACCGACCAGTTGCCGTTGAAGAAGTTGGCGAGGTTCACGCCGAAGCTTTCGTCGGTGACCGTGGCGCCGAATATGAACGCCAGGCGCTTGCGGCACGTACCGCAGAACTGCGAGAGCGAGGCGCCGTAGAGCATCTGGCGCGTATTGACCAGAGACACGCTTGCGATGATGGCGGTGAGCGGATTGCCCGCCATGTACATGTTGGGAATCATGTACTGACCCGCCCCCGAATAGAACAGGGCGCACATGAGCGCGACCATCCAGACCTCCATGCCGGCGGCAGCGCAAAGGATGCCGCAAGGAAGCCCGAGCACGACGTAGCCCGCCATGATAGGCGCAGCCGCTTTGAATGATTCTTGCACGATCGATGTATTCATAGTTGCCCTATTATACGAAGATGCCCCCGCTTTTCTAGACGCTTTTACAAGCAGACGAGAAAAAGGCGGGCTGAGGAATGAAGAGGTCCTGATAGACCCTGGTAGCGTATCGGTCGGTCATGCCCGCGATATAGTCGGTCACCGCACGCACGACATCGCCTTCGGCGACGGCGAGGCATTCCGCCGGAACCGCTTCGGGATGCGATACGAAATAATCGAACAGCCCGGCAATCAGATGCTGGGCCTTGGCCACTTCGCGCAGAACGGGCTCGCTTTTGTAGACGGAATCGAAGAGGAACTCACGCAACTCCCCCATGGCAGCAAAGGCCGAATCGCTCAGTCGTATATCGCCCGCCGCCGCAGAAGCCACGACCGCATCCGTGACGAGCGTCTCGATGCGCGCAGAGTGGTCGGACCCGAGCACCGCATGAGTGCTTTCGGGCAGGTTTTTCTCTTCGAGAATGCCCGCGCGGATCGCGTCGTCGATATCGTGGTTGACGTAAGCGATTCGATCGGCCACGGCTACAATGCGCCCCTCGAGCGTTTCCGCGCGCACGGGACCTGTATGACAGACGATGCCGTCACGAACCTCCGAGGTGAGGTTGAGACCTCTGCCTTCGTTTTCCACGAACTCCACTACACGCAGGCTTTGAACGTTGTGCCTATACAAATCAGCCACGCGCGAATCGTCCGCCGAAATTCCCCGATGTCTTCCTATGGCCGCCGCAAGAGCCTCCTCGCCGGTGTGACCGAAGGGAGTATGCCCCAGATCGTGGCCGAGGGCCACGGCTTCGGTCAAATCCTCGTTCAGGCCGAGCGCACGCGCAATCGTGCGGGCGATCTGCGCCACTTCGAGCGTATGCGTGAGGCGCGTGCGAAAGTGATCGCCCTCGGGAGCGATGAACACCTGCGTCTTGTGAGACAGACGGCGAAAACTCTTCGCGTGGATGATTTTGTCGCGGTCGCGCTGAAACTCGTTGCGCAGGAAATCAGGCTCGGCAGAACGCGCACGCCCTTCTGTCTCGCACGAGAGCATAGCGTCTTGAGAAAGACCGGCGCGCTCGCGCTCTACCTGGTTTTCACGTCGAATGATATGCATGCATGCCGCCTTTCCGCGTGCGATATACGCCACCGCAGTGTACCACGTTGAACCCTTCGCCCGGAAAAACATCGAAAGCAAACGAAGGCTGCTACAATCGAGCGGATACGCTATCAAGGAGGAGCCTGTGCAGAATCTTCCCCCGCTTGCCATAGACCTCGCCCTCATCCTCGCTCTATTGCTCACCGAAAGGAGTGGACCAGGATGCAAGAGCTATTGTCCTCCATCGTTTTCGCGCTTAACGTAAATCAAGGATAGCCGAACTAAACAGTCCATATTTCCATGGGATCTACGAGTATCCTCACGGATTGCGGGTGCAGGTGTTGGCTGTTTGTGAAATATATTCTTGCGTTAGCGGGAGGAACGCAAGAGCGGGATTCATTTGTCTATTTTCTGTTAGTTGCCATCTCAAATGCCTGTTTTTTGGTTGTTGAGAATGATGCGCCAGGTAGTTGCGAAGCCTCTCTCGGGAAATTCAATTGGAGTTACAGTTTCGACAACATGCCGACCGATAATAATACCAATGTCATTACCCCAACTACTATCGATAAAGCGCCAGTTAAGGCAGGGTCGTTTTCGTTCTGACGAATGGTGGAGTTCCGGGGGCTATTTTTGCCAACGCCTCTATTGCGTATTATCAATATAATTCCGATTGCAATCATGCTGATTGCAAGAAATGCAATTCCAAACGGGACAATGAATGACATGGAGGTTCCTCATATTAAATAGCAGGAGCAGAACAGGCTGGATAAGTCGCACGCAGTGTTTTTTAATCGACAATGAAAGTCTAGCAATTCTAGATAGCAGCTTATGAAGTAAGGCCTCAATCCCCGCTCACTCCAGATATGTTCTCCAAATCATCCACGCGATCGATACAAAGAGGGAGATGTATGCGATACATGCTGCAATATATAGGATGCTGCAAATAATGTCCCCCTCCCCCGTATTAAAGGCAAGGAAGCATCCTTGGATAGCAAGTGCCGCGCATCCAATGTGCATGACTATGCCAAGTCTTTTTCCGAGTTTTTTCTGCTCGGGGCTCTTGAGTTCGTCGTCGGTTGCGAAAGTATTGCCCGCGATGAAGCGCAGCCATTTTCCTCGCCTGAATTGCAATCCGATGACGAACAGCGCAATTGCTCCAAGCCCCAGAGCGATTGCCTCAATTGAAATAATCGGCAAGAAGATGGAATCTTCCATGTTGGCCCTTCCGAAAGTGAGGTTACGTTAATTATAGCCTGCATCTATCGGTAAGAGCGCGTAGCCTCGGATACTGTTTTTGGGCATGAATCTATGTTATTGCGGTTGATAACTGCTCCATGGCGTTCGATAATGCGCCGGAATTAAGTTGGGTAATCATTGGTTCACAGATAATTTGCATAGTCGCAATTGCCCTCCATGGTCGATAGACGAATGGCATTAATCTTTTCTGTGCGAATGCGTGAAATATTCGTCGGGACTATCCCAATTCTCTCTGCAAGTTCGTTCGCGGACATTTTTCTATCTGCCATTATTCGGTCAAGTCTGGTGATTAATCCCATAACAATCCCTATATCGTCTCGTTAACCATACCTTCGAGCGCACTTCCGTGCTTGAAAAATGCAGCCGCAAGGTAGCAAATAATTGCTGGCAGCAAAGATGCGAGGTTCGAAGAATGTTCTGATCGATTTCCTGTCGTATCGATTGATATCGTGATGCCAAGCGGACGAGAGAGTCCACCCCTTCTTCCAAGCTTTGGATCGGTTACATCAAGCGATGGACGATTAAAGTGAGCCTGATCGTGCTTGCCGCGATCGCATCCGTCGAGATGCTCAACGCCATCGCCGGGCCCCTTCTGACCCGAGTCGCCCCCGACTTCGTCGCAGGATACGCGCCTCGCCGCCGGCGACAGGATTTGGCTCATCGGGGAGTCGGGTCTTGCAGGCAACCTCATCAACGCCGCCGACGCCGAAGTCATAGACCGGGGCACACCGGAAGGGGTCGTTGCTCAGACCGACGGTCCCCTCGGACAAGGCGACCGCTAGCCCTTGGCATAGAAAAAGGTGAAGGCGCCCTGGCGACGCCTTCACCTTTTAAAGGAGGAATGCGAGACTGCCTCTATCAGGGCTGCACTCCCGGACCCTGTCTGACATCTATCTCCCGCCATGCCAGGCCCTGCGGCCTGTCCATCGGCGCCCAGGCCGCCCAGGCCGCTTTGAGCGCTCGAAACTACCAGCTCCATTGCATCGACCGCTGATAGCGTGCCCGAGCTCGCGTAGCCGTCTTCATTGGCACCCTCGAGCGAATCGATCGCCACGATACCGTAGGTCTCGCCGTCCTGCATGCCCGACACGCTTGCGACAACGGTGTCGAAGTCGTAGACCGCCGTGAACGAGCCGAGAACCGAGCCTTCTCCGTCCACGATTGCGACTGTCTTTCCGGCGCTGTCGGAAACGCTTGCCATGCCGAACGCCTGCGAACCGCTCGTGAGGTTCTGCGCCATCTCCCTGCCGCCAAGCGCAATGAGGGTTCCACCGTCGATGGTGGCCTCGATGTCGTAGTCGAGCACATAATCGTCGGTATTGGGCGCGCCCTGAGCCAGAACTGTTTCGCCCGCGATCGCGATACTCCCGTTCGAGTCGAGTGTGTCTCCGCCCGACGTCAGAACGTAATACCCGCCTGAAATCTCTATCACGCAGGATGAATCGCCCATGCCGACGCCTCCTTCGACCATACCGCTCTCGGGAGTTGCGCCGCGGACATCGGCCTCGCCCGCAGGCGCCCCGGCGGAAGCGCCGGCAGCAGGCGCAGAGGAGGGGTCTGCCGCCGAAAGGGAGCCTTCGCCAACGGGGTCGGAAGAAGAAGCAACCGCTTCGGAGGACAACCCGTCGGCTGAAGGCGAAGCGGCGTTGACCGCATCGTCGTCGGCCGTTACATGCACGGTTCCGCCGCGGAGGTAGACACACTGTGCCTCGAGCCCTTCGTAGCACGAAACGACGCGCGCCGTGCCGTCGATCACCTCGAGCGTCGTCTCCGCGTGGAAGGCGTCGTCGACCGCCGTGATATCGTACGTGCCGCCCGCAACGGACGCCGACCCGTCGCTATGCACAGCGTCATCTCCCGAGTCCATCGAGAACTCGCCGCCCGCGAGCCTTGCATGCGTATACGCCTGAATGCCGTCGTCTTGCGCGGAGATATCAAAAGTGCCACCGTCTATGCTGACGAAGCCACGGGTTTCGTCTTCGTCGTTCGTCGAAACGAAGCCGTCGCCGCCTGCTTCGACGGTAAACGACCCGTCGGCTATTTTCACGCAGTCCTTTCCGCGGAATGCGTCTTCGACGGCGGAGACGTCATAGGTTCCGCCGGTGATAACGAGGTCGTCCTTCGAACATACCGCATGCTGCCAATTGCCCTCGATGGAAAGCGACCCTGTCCCGTTCAACGTCAGGTCGGCCTTGCTGTACAGCGCCGCATTCGGCTCGTCCGCCCCTTCCTCGAGCGTATAGGCAGACCCGTCTACAAGGGCATTCGTCGAATCCTGCTCGAGCGTGACGAAGCACTTGTCCGCCGAAAGGATCGAAATCGCAGGTCCGTCCTGGGAACAGACGGAGGCGTTCGAAAGCACGATCTGCACTTTGTCCTCGTCTCCCGCCTCCACCACGATTCTCCCATCAGCGATACTGCCGGATACAACATAGGTTCCCGCTGCGCTCACGCTCACCGTGCCGTCAACAGCCGTAGCGCCCAGACCCCGTACTTCAACGGAATCGTCCGACAGGCGGATATACGTCGCGTTTTCAGCGTCGTAGCTTGCATCCAAATCGCGCGAACTGTACGAGAAGTCCATGCCCGATTCGTCGGCTTCGGACTCAGACGACGTCGTCGCCTGCTCGGGCACCGAGCCGTCGGAGGAATCCTCGCTCGGGGTCGAATCGGCTCCGGAGGTGCATCCTGCGAGCAGAACAGCCGCCGAAAGGAAGAACATCACAATGACGGCCAAACAGAAGAGCCCACGGGATGCGACGTGTGCCGCTCGATGGCGCAGCGCATCGTATTCGCTGCGGCCGGCGCCGAAATGCATCATCACTAGAGCACCTCTCTTCCGCCATAAAGACCAAGCGAGACCTTGAGATTGCCGTTGTGGCAGCGAATCTCGTCGAGAAGTCTTTTCTGCCCCGCCCCTTCTTCGAGTTTCACCTTGTACTCGAGCTGATACAGACTCCCCATGTTCGACGTCTCCACCGAAACAAGTTCATGCTCTTTCGTGTAGCGCGCGAGCACGGTGTCGAAGGCGTTTTCATATTCGAAGTCCTCAGGAACGGTGATACGCAGCCTTTTCTCCTCGGCGTCACCCCGCCCGAACGGCGAAAGAACGTAAACGACGTTGGCCACGGCCACAATTGCAACGAACAGGACGGCCAGAAGAACGAACCCCATTCCCGTAGCCAAGCCGACGGCCATAGCGAGAAAAACGCTGCCGATATCTTTGGCGCTACCGGAAATCGACCGAAATCTCACCAGGTTGAACACGCCCATCACGGCGATTCCTGCGCCGATGTTTCCGTTCACCAGCATAATGACCATCTGAACGATAACGGGCAGCAAGGCAAGCGTTACGACGAAGTTCTTAGAATACGTATGGCGGAACATGTAGATGACCGCAACGGCGGCGCCCAGCACGAGAGAGGCGACGCAGCAGGCGAGAAACCCCTCCGCCGAAACCCCCGTAACGCTCGATTCTGTCACCGAAAGCATCGAAGAGAACAGAAAATCAAGCACAGACAGCCACCGCCTCTCTCTTGCCGTCGACGGGCTTCGAGCAGCGCTGCATGCAACGCTTGTACGCCTCGCCGTATTTCGAGAAAGAGCACGGATACGCATTGCACTGAGCCAAAACGTCGGCAAGCCATTTCGGATACGACCCGCGCACCTTGACCTCCATAATCACCTCTTCGGGCCCTATCAGAGGCAGAAACGAAGAAGCACGCCTTTTCGCCCGCAGGTCGCAATATGCAAGCGACGAGTCGAACGTGATGCGAAGGCCGTCTTCCCCCGAGCAGCCGTAGCCGTCTTCGCCGATGGGACCGTACGCCGTGCGCACGCACGATGTAACGACCGACGCGCTCAGCGCGCCCCATCGCGACGCCAAGGCATCCACCTCGTGCGCCACCTGAACCTCTTCTTCATGCGAAGCGCAGGTGGTCTGCGACTCCCCTTTTGCAGGGAAAGCACGGCAGGCCTTCTCATACGGCATGCCGTCGAGGTAAGCGCGCGCCGCTGCGTAAGACATGCCTATGCGGCGCTTATAGAACCCCATCGTATTTCTTCTTAATCTCGACGAATACCGTATCGTCTTTGCCCACGATGCCATAACCGCGCACGCGCAGCTTTTCCTTATAGAAAGGCTTTTCCAACGAACGGGCCACCATATCACGCTGCTCCGTGTCGAAGTATGCGCTTTTGACCACGGTGCTTCCGTACGCGTCGGGGGCAAGCCTGCCCTCCAATGCGTCAAGAATCGCGCGGTATTGATCGGCACTGAGCCTATATTTCGTCTCTTTGCGTTCGAAGACGCTCTGAACGTCGCGTGCCACGAGAATCTCCTTTCCACCCTGCGACAAGACAGCCGCATACGCTTCGTCTGGCTCGCAAGATAGGAAGCCGACCTGAAAAAAACCTGAAACGCAGCGTTCTTTTCAGGTTCGTGCGAGAGAGACTTTCAGAAAAGCGGTCGTATTTCCCGCAAAAGCGAATTCCAAACATGAGCAGATTGGAGACGGAAAAGAAGAAAGAGACAAAAGGCGCTTATGAATCGGCGCGCAAGAGGCCTACTTCCTTTCAGGTTTATTTCAGGCGGCGAATTACAATATCAGGAAAGACTTCTACCCTATGGAGGCATGCCATGAAGGTGCTCATCGTCGAAGACGACATAAAGCTCGCCCAAGCCCTCGGACGTATCCTCGAGGAAAGCGACTACACGGTCGATATGGTGCATGACGGTACAACCGGACGAGACTGGGCCGTTGTCGGAAATTACGACGCCATCATCCTTGACGTCATGATGCCCGGCATGGACGGCTACGAAGTCGTCCGAGAAATCCGCCACGCAAACATCGACACGCCCGTCCTGATGCTGACGGCGCGAGGCAGCGTGTCGGACAAAATCGCAGGGCTCGACCACGGCGCGGACGACTACATGACGAAACCCTTCTCGCCCGCAGAGCTCATGGCTCATCTTCGCGCACTCATGCGCAGGCAAGGGTCGGTCATCTTCGAGACCGTCGACGCGGGAGACGTCTCGCTCAAGCTCGACAGCCACGAGCTCGTACGAAACGGGAAAACCATCCATCTCAGCAAGACGGAATTCGCCCTGGCAAAGATGCTCATGTCCAACAAGGAACGTATCCTCCCCAAAGAGATGATTATCGAGAAAATCTGGGGCATCGAATCCAACGCCGCCGACAACAACGTGGAGGCCTACGTCTCGTTTTTGAGAAAGAAGCTTCGCTACCTGGAATCAAATGCGCGGATAGAAACGATCCGTAAGGTAGGATACAAATTAGCCGAATAAAACACGGCAGTCGCGGCCGCGATCACGAAACGCCTCCTCGAGAAGGAACCCATGCTCAAACGACTCCGCATCAAATTCATCGCGCTCAACATGGCGACCATATTCCTTGTGATGGTCGTCGTATTTGTCGGCATTTGCCTCAATGAGCGCCAGCAGAATTTCCAAGAGGTGCAATCCTCCCTCGGAGGGGCCATTTACAAAGCCGCCGAAACGGATCGGAAAGCAAAAGCCCAGGCAGAGTCGGGCCCGCAAGACGGCGCCGAGGAATCGCAAACCGCCCAGCAAGGTCCGATTGACGCATCGTCGTCCGACCCCCTTAACCGGGAGAGCCCGCAGGCGGCATCCGAAGAAACAGGCGGCATGGTCTTGGGAAGAGGCGAAGAGTCCCCCGCCATTCCCGTGGCCGTATACCGCCTTTCGCAAGACGGAAGCCTTACCGCCGCATTCCCCGAGCAATCCATCATCTCCGTCGATGAAAGCACCATAGAAAGCGCGGCGCAGACGATTGCCCAAGCAGCCGATGGAACAGACGTCCTGTCGGATTACGGACTCGTCTACATGAAGCGAAGCATGAAAGACGGCACGTACGTGACATTCGCCGATTCCTCGTTCGTCGAGCGATGGGAATCCCTCGCGGCCTCCCTCGCGCTGGCCGGAGCCGGTGCGCTGACCGTCCTCTTCGCCATCAACGTCTTCTTCGCCCGCTGGGCTCTTCGCCCCGTCGAGGAAGCCTGGAAGAAGCAGAGGCAGTTCGTCGCCGACGCCTCCCATGAGCTCAAGACCCCCCTGACCGTCATTCTGGCAAACTCATCCATTCTGGAGAAACACCCTGAGACCCCTCTGCGCGAAAACATGCAATGGTTGGAAAGCACCCGCGAAGAGGCCGTTCGCATGCAAGAGCTCGTCAGCGACATGCTCTCCCTCGCACAGGCGGAATCGACGGAAACATACGAGTTCGCGCGCACGAACCTAAGCAGCATCGTCTCCAAAGAGGCGTTGCAATTCGAATCGGTCGCATTCGAGCGCAATGTGACCATCGAAGACGACATCGCCGAGGGCATGCACGTGCAAGGAAGCACCCGCGCGCTGGAAAAGCTCGTCGGCACGCTAATCGACAACGCCTGCAAATATGCTGCGGAAGCAAGCAGCGTGACGGTGCGCCTCTCCCGCCAGGGGAAGAAGGCCGTGCTTTCCGTGCGAAACCTGGGAAACCCCATCCCCCAAGAGTCCATTGAACATGTTTTCGACCGCTTCTACCGAGCCGACAAGGCCCGAACCCACGACGACTCGCGAAGCTTCGGACTCGGACTTGCCATCGCCCGAGAAATAACGGAATCGCATGGAGGAAGCATCAAGGTCAAAAGCTCCGCCGAAGACGGAACCGTATTCACGGTGGTTTTGCCGCTGTCGAAGTAGACACGCTTTTCACTTCGTCCCCGCAAGCACCACGCACCTGGTCGAGGTCCAGGTGCACAGTTCGTCCTTCGCGGCCTTCTCCGAGAATCGGGCGCCGCCTTCGGTCTTCACCGTAAACGCCTGACTGACGGCATGTTCATTCACATAGGGACCGATTACATCGAACAGCTCGGAATCGGCCGACGCAGAACCGAAGCCTTCAGATTCGGGCGCCTTCAGAGAAGAGTCTCCTGCCAGCGGAATGAGAAAGACGGGCAAAAGAAGGCGGCATATCGCCGCCTTCCTCTCTCGATCTTCGATTCGCCGCACGACCAAAGCAAACGCCCAGGCCCAAACAAAACTAGGCCCGATTGCGCTCCTCGAGCAGCTGCACCGCCATGTCGCGAAGCTTGAACTTCTGAATCTTCATGGAAGGAGTCATGGGGAATTCGTCCACGAAGAAGACGCGTTTGGGAACCTTGTAGCGCGCGATACGCGGAATGGAGTATTCGCGCACGTCTTCTTCGGTCATGCCCTCATAACCCGGACGCGTGCGAATGAACGCACCGACGATTTCTCCGAGCTTCTCGTCGGGAATACCCACGACTTGGGCGTCGAGGACGCCGGGCATGCCCAAAAGGAAGTTCTCGATTTCCAGCGGATAGATGTTTTCGCCGCCGCGGATGATCATGTCCTTGATGCGACCGGTCACGCGATAGTAGCCGTCTTCGTCAACCATGCCCAAGTCGCCGGAATGCAGATAGCCGTCCGCATCGATTGCGTTCGCCGTGGCCTCGGGCATCTTGTAATAGCCCTTCATGACGTTATAGCCCTTGCAGCACAGCTCGCCCGACTCGTTCGGACCGCAGATGTGGCCGTCTTCCGGATCGATGACGCGCACGGAAACCGGCGGATGCTTGAGACCGACAGTCTCGCATTTATGCACGATGTCATCATCGGCAGATGTCTGCGTGAATACCGGGCTCGTTTCCGTCAGGCCGTAGCAGATGGTGATTTCCTTCATGTACATGCGGTCCATGACTTCACGCATGGTCTCGGGAGGACAGGGGCTTCCCGCCATGATGCCCGTACGAAGGCTGGAAAGATCGTACTGGTCGAACTCGGGAGAATTCAATTCCGCAATGAACATGGTGGGCACGCCGTAAAGCGCCGTGGCTCGTTCCTTGTGAACCGCCTGCAAAACCAGGCTTGCGTTGAAATCCTCGACGATGATCATGGTCGAGCGGTGCGTAAGACTTGCCATAACGCCCAAAACGCAGCCAAAGCAATGGAAGAACGGGACGGGCAGCGTAATGCGATCGTCCGGCCCGAGCTTCTGCCCCTCGCCGATATAGAATCCGTTGTTGATGATATTGCGATGCGTGAGCATGACGCCCTTCGGATAGCCCGTGGTGCCGCTCGTGTACTGCATCATGACAACGTCGTTGTTGTCGAACTGCGCCTCGGCCTTCTCAAGCTCCTCTTCGGGCACATGCTGGCCCAACAGCACAAGCTCGGGAACGCTGTAGAATCCGCGATGTTTTTCAGGCCCCATGTAGATGAGGTGCTTCAGGCACGGGAATTCCTCCGACTCCAGATGGCCACGCTCCTGCGTGAGCGATTCGGGCACCAATTCACGGATGATCTTGATGTAGTCGACATCGCGATAGGCGTCGATGATACAGAGGGCCTTCATATCGGACTGCTTGAGGACGTAAGCGACCTCATGACCCTTGTACACCGGGTTGACGGTGACCATGACGACGCCGATTTTCGCTGTGGCGTACATAAACGTCAGCCAGTCGGGAATATTGCGCGCCCATACGCCAAGATGATCACCCGGCTTCAGGCCGATGGCCAGCAGGCCGCGGGCGAGATTGTCAGTGCGCTCGTCGAAGTCTTTATACGTCCACCGAAGGTCGCGGTCGGGATAGACCACGAATTCATGGTCGGGGTCGACCGCCACCTGGTCGCGAAAATAGCGCCCGATGGTCTTTTCGGTATGCAAGGGGTAGTCGATATCCCCCGGCACGGGAATGCGCGCAGGCTCCGATGCGTTTTCGTTATGCTCTTCAGTCATTCTTGAAACTCCTTAGACCGGCGTGTAGACAACAGCCAAGAACTTGGCTTTCTGGTTGTCATAAGCGCGCACCTGATGCGGAACGATGGAATCGTAGTAGATGCTCTCGCCGGGATGCAGGACGTAGACGTCTTTGCCGTACTCGATTTCGATGCAGCCCTCCATGCCGTAGAGCCACTCCTCGCCCTCGTGGGCAGTGAGCACATGATCGGTCGCGCCCGAGGGGTCGACCGTAATGATGAAGGGATCCATATGGCGGGAAGGACGCCCGGCCGCCAGGGAGAAATAGCTCAGGTCGCCGGCGTCGCTTGCGGTCTGCAGGCTCTTAAGACGGGCCACCTCTTCCATCTGCTTCGAATCGATATACGCAGGCCCAAGCTGCTCGTCATCGTCCATGAGGGTACCGAGGCGCACGCCGAGCGCACGCGTGATTTTGATGAGCGGAGCAAGCGAGGCGGGAAGCTCCCCGTCTTCAAGACCGATGATGGTTTCGACGTCGCAGCTGCAACGGTCGGCAAGGTCTTGCTGAGAAAGGTGGTGAGCTTCTCGAAGCGTGGCGATCTTATGACCAAGCTTGTTGGTGTCAGACATGGAATCCTCCGTCCTCATTGTCCTGCAGATAAGGTAAGGCCGGCTCGTCGCCGACCGTTCGCCTTAGAAAAGCCGCCGCCGATATCCTCGAGCGGCAGCTTTCAAAAGCGTTGATTGAATACTTTAGCCAACTAAAGTGCCTGTATCATTTCGCTTGCCAAAAATAACAAAGTCGAAATGAACGCAAGAGCGTTATACAAGCCCGTCGACGTTTTTGGGCTCAAGCGGCTCTTCGACGACCTTCGCCGCCGCCTCGTCTTCCGCGCGGATGATGCCGCGGCGAATCTTGCCGTTTACCGTGCGAGGCAGTTTGTCAACATACTCGATGACGCGGGGGTACTTGTAAGGAGCCGTCTGGTTTTTCACCCACGTCTGCAGCTCCTTGGTCAAATCGTCGGAAGGCTTGAACGGCTCGGCAAGCACGACCGTCGCCTTGACCGCATGGCCACGCAAGGGGTCAGGCACGCCAGTCACCGCGCATTCGCGCACCGCTTCGTGGTCGAGCAAGACGCTCTCGATTTCAAAAGGCCCGATACGATACCCGTTCGACTTGATGACATCGTCGTTGCGGCCGACATACCAGAAATAGCCGTCTTCGTCGCACCACGCGGTATCGCCCGTATGGTACCAGCCGTCACGCATAGCCGCCGCGGTCTTTTCCGGGTTGTTGTAGTAGCCCATCATGATTCCCGGAGGAACGACAGGGTCGATTTTGATGCAGATCTCTCCCGTCTGGCCCGCTTCGCACGGCTCGTCGTCCTCGTCGAGAACGGCGACCTCGTACATCGGAACAGGCTTTCCCATAGAGCCCGAACGGGGCTTGGAGTTCACGAGGTTCGCGATGGTCAGCGGGGTTTCGGTCTGACCGAATCCCTCATAGATGGTCAAGCCCGTGTGCTCTTTCCAGAAATCGAACAAGTCGGGATTGAGCGCCTCGCCCGCCGTGGTGGAATGCACAAGTGAGGTAAGGTCGTAAGAATCGACGTCTTCGAGCATGATCATGCGATACATGGTGGGCGGGCAGCAAAGCGTGGTGATCTTGTACTTGCCGATAAGGCTCAAGATCTCGCTGGCAGCGAAGCGGTCGAAGTCATACGTGAACACGCATGCCTCCATGATCCACTGTCCGTAGTACTTGCCCCAGACGGCTTTGCCCCATCCGGTATCCGCGATGGTGAAGTGAACGCCCCCGTCGCTTTGCACGTTGTGCCAGGGCTTTGCGGTGAGGACATGAGCCAAGGCGTAGCCGCTGTTGTGCATGACCAGCTTGGGATTGCCCGTGGTGCCGGAGGAAAAGTACATAAGCATGGGCTCGTCGGGAGACGTTTCACGGCGCTCGAAATCGGCCGAGGCATTGCGCACACCGGTGTTGAAGTCGAGCCAGCCATCTCGCTTGACGGGAACCGCGCAGATGCCCTCAGGGCCGCTGAGCGCGGGGCCCAAGTCCATGCCGCAGGTGGCCTCGGAGCCGGAAACGACAAAATCGCCCTTTTCGTCGTGGGGAGAAAGCCCGCCGCCGGCACCGTTGACAAGCATCTTGACTTCAAGGCCCGGGCACAACGCCTCGACGTTGTCCACCACGTCGGCAATCGTTCCTACAGACGTGCAGACGAGAGCTTTGATTTCTCCGAAATTGAGTCGATACTCAAGATCGTGCTCCTTCAGCATGAAAGTGGCCGGAACCATGACGGCTCCGAGCTTGTGCAGGGCCGTGGCGACGAACCAAAACTGATAATGACGGCGAAGAATGACCATGACCTTGTCACCGCGGCCGATTCCATGCTCGCTGAAATAATTCGCGGTCTTGTCCGACCAATATTTCATGTCGGCAAAGGTGAACACATGCTCTTCACCTTCAGGGTTGCACCAAACCATTGCGTTGCGATCAGGGTCGTTCTCGGCGATATCGTCGACGATGTCGTAACCGAAATTGAAATCCTCCGGAACATTGACCTTGAACGTCTCGAGCTGTCCTTCGCTGTTGAAGGACTCGGTAAGATAACGCTGGTTGATATTGCGCATAACAGTAGTCTTTCTGACTTGTACGCCGCAATTGAACCAAAACTTATAGCGATTTTGTTTTTGATGAAGCGGCGGCAGGATGAACGAGAAGTGGAGGCGCGAACGGCACTGCCTATAGAAAGGGGCAGTGCCTAAAGAATCTTCTCATCCTGCGGCTTCATCACGGATGCCAGAAGGACGCACGGCTCGCCGCCGATGGCGACCATGCCGTGGCCGCGTCCGCTGTCATAGAGGATGACGTCGCCTGCGGCAAGCTCCTCGACATGCTTTCCGTCGTAGACGAAGCGCAAACGACCACTGATGATGTAATCGAGCTCCTGGCCTTCGTGGAACGAAAGGTGGATGTCTTCCATGGGAAGCCCCGCCTCTTCGTCGGAGTACGGGATGGTAACCACGAAAGGCTCGCAGAGCTTATTGCGGAAGCTGGGCGCCTTGTGAAGGTACTCGAATCCCTCATAACGTTTCACCGAGAGGCCTTCGCCTTTGCGGACGAGAGAATACCCGGTGAGATGCGGGCTTTCGCCCGTCAGGATATCGACCACGTCAACGCCGAATTTCTCGGCGCAGCGGTACAAAAAGGTGAACGACAAATCCTGTTCGCCGCTCTCCTGCGCCGCATACTCGGCAACGCTGCGTCCTGTAGCCTCCGCCATCTCCTGCATGGTGAGGCCCAGGTCCTCGCGCAGCGCGCGAACGCGGCTGACGATTTCTTTGATATTGGGCTCCATGATTACTTCCTTCGTAGGTTTGCAAACTTTTGCGTTCTTCTCCGTGTGTGCTATTGTACTTTAGCGTACGATAGTATTCTAGCGCAATCGGGAAATGATAGCTTCATCCGATTTATCGCATTGGAAACAATCGAAACGAAAGCAAAACGAGAGGAGAACCATGAATGAGCTTCTGCCCCTTTCGCCTATTACCGTCATCGCCGGGCACTACGGCGTCGGCAAAACCAATTTCTCCCTCAATCTCGCCCTCGCCGCGCAAGAGCGCGGACAAGAGGTCACTCTGATGGATGTCGATATCGTGAATCCGTACTTTCGCAGCAGCGACTACACGGATTTCCTCGAGAGCTGCGGCATACGCATCGTCGCTCCCGTATTCGCGCAAAGCATGCTCGACACGCCGAGCCTTCCCGGCAGCATGCAAGCAGCAATCGAACACGCAAGCGATACGCACCCTCTCATTATAGATATGGGCGGTGACGACGAGGGGGCCAAGGCCATGGGACGCTTCTCAAGCGCCATCAAATCGGGAGACTCGCCCTATACGATGCTCTATGTGATAAACGAGCGCCGAGAGATCGAATCACTCGAAGAAACGGCGCAGATGCTGAAGGATATAGAGCGGCGATGCAAGCTCGAGGCGACAGGCGTGGTGAACAACACGCACCTCTCCGAGGAGACGACGCTTTCCGTCGTCGAGGCATCGGCTCCTTTCGCGGAAAAGACCGCCTCCCTGCTCGGGCTTCCCATCGTGTGCACCACCGTACCCGCCCGCTATGCGCAGCAGGCGCATGTCGTCCGTCCATTCCCCGTTGATCGCCACGTGCGCATGCCGTGGGAATAGTTTCGGACACTTTGTCGGGACCGTCCAAAAAGCGTCGCAAGAAACGTTGCCAGAAGGTAAAAACTTGCACCCGCCCAACGGAAAAAGCCCCGTCACCTTGCGTTCAACGCCCATTGAGACGCTATTCTGAAGAGACTACCCTCAAAGGGCGCTTTGTACGAACCTTGAAGAGCCTGCCCCGTTTACGCCCCGTGCCGCGACGCCGGCCCCCGAGCTGATTCGGGCAGGAATATACCGCCGAGACGGCGTTAAGGAAAGGTTGGACCATGCCGAAAATCGAAGTAGACGACTCCTATTGCAAAGGATGCGGACTGTGCGTCGATTTTTGCCCTCAGGGCATCATCGAGCTCGACCAGGACGTCATCACCGCCAAAGGATGCCATCCTGCTCGTCTAGTCGACGAGAACAAATGCACTGGTTGTGCAAACTGCGCCACCATGTGCCCCGATGTAGCTATTAAAGTGTGGAGGTGATACATATGGCAGAAAAGAACAAGGTCCTCATGAAGGGCAACGAGGCCATGGGGGCCGCCGCCGTGGCGGCTGGGTGCCGGCACTTCTTCGGATACCCCATCACCCCCCAGACCGAGCTTGCTGCATACATGTCCAAAACCATGCCTAAGATCGGCGGAACGTATCTGCAGGCCGAAAGCGAAGTAGCCGCCATCAACATGGTCTACGGGGCCTCTGCGGCAGGCGCCCGCACCATGACGTCCTCAAGCTCTCCCGGAGTCTCTCTGAAAAGCGAGGGCATCTCGTATCTGGCAGGCGCCGATTTGCCGGCCGTCATCATCAACGTGCAGCGAGGCGGCCCGGGCCTCGGCGGCATCCAGCCGTCCCAGGCAGACTATTGGCAGGCCACCCGCGGCCTCGGCCATGGTGATTTCCACTGCGTCGTCTTCGCCCCGAGCTCTGTTCAGGAAATGGCCGATTACGTCTACAAGGCGTTCGACGTTGCCGATGAATATCGCACGCCCGTCTTGATTCTCGCCGACGGCATGCTCGGACAGATGATGGAACCCGTCGTGCTCCCTGAGCCCAAGACCGAACTCCCCGAAAAGCCCTGGGCCACCTGCGGCCACCACAACAAGCGTCCGCACAACGTCGCCAACTCCCTTTACCTGACTGCCGACGCCCTCGAAAAGCTCAACATCGAGCGTTTCGCACGCTATGCGCAAATCGAAGAGAACGAGCAGGCAGCCGAATGCATCATGACCGATGATGCCGATATCGTGCTCGTCGCGTTTGGCGCTAGCGCCCGCGTCACCTTGAGCGCCGTGAAGAAGGCTCGCGAGAAAGGCATCAAGGCAGGCCTCTTGCGCCCGATTACCTTGTGGCCGTTCCCGAAGAAGGCCATAGATGAAACCACAGGCACCGCCAAGGCTTATCTGACCGTCGAGATGAACATGGGACAAATGGTCGACGACGTACGCCTCGCCGTGAACGGCCGCGTCCCCGTGGAATTCTACGGCCGCACGGGCGGCGTCATCCCCACGCCCGCCGAAATCCTGGCTCAGATCGAAGCCCTCGCTGAAAAGGTAGGTGAATAACGATGGCCGAAGAAAAGGTTGTTTTCCAGCGCCCCGGCGCCTTGACCGACGCGGTCACCAACTACTGCCCCGGCTGCGGTCACGGCATCGTGCAGCGCCTGGTGGCTGAAGTCATCGACGAGCTCGGCGTCGAGGGTACCAGCGTGGGTGTAGCCCCCGTCGGCTGCGCCGTCATGGCCTACGACTTCTTCTCCTGCGACATGATCGAGGCCGCGCACGGCCGTGCGCCCGCGGTCGCAACCGCCGTGAAGCGCGTTCATCCCGAAAATCTGGTCTTTTCCTACCAGGGCGACGGAGACCTTGCTTCCATCGGCATGGCCGAGACCGTCCATGCCGCAACGCGCGGCGAGAAGATCACCGTCATCTTCATCAACAATGCGATCTATGGCATGACCGGCGGCCAGATGGCTCCCACCAGCCTTCCGAACCAGATTACCCAGACGTCCCCCTACGGCCGAGACGTCCATGCCGCAGGCTTCCCCATCCGCGTTTCTGAAATGCTGCGCGAGCTCGACGGCGTGGCATACATCGAACGCGTCACCGTCGACAAGCCCGCCAACGTGCGCAAGGCCAAAAAAGCCATCCGTAAAGCCTTCGAGTATCAGCTCGAAGGCGTCGGCTACACCTTCGTCGAAGTGGTGTCGACCTGTCCTACCAACTGGGGCATGAGTCCGCAGAAATCCTTCGAATGGATGCGCGAGAACATGCTTCCCTATTACCCCCTCGGCGTTTACAAGGACGTGAAGGCGGAAGGCTTCGCCGACGTCTACGAAGCGGCCGCAGCGCGCGCCGCAGAATGTCCGATCGCGAACAAGGAATAGGAGGAGCCATGTCTCAGGATTTCAACTTCGTGTTGGCGGGCTTCGGCGGACAAGGCCTTCTGTTCGGCGGCAAAGTCATCGCAACCGCCGGGCTGATCGAGGACAAAGAACTCAGCTGGCTACCTTCCTACGGCCCTGAAATGCGCGGCGGCACAGCAAACTGCAGCGTCTGCCTCTCCGACAACCCCATCGGATCGCCGCTGGTCATGGAGCCTAATGGCATCATCGCCATGAACCAGCCTTCGTTCGACAAGTTCATCGATCTTGTATCCGACGGCGGCGTTGCCGTAGTGGACAGCACGCTCGTGCCCACCATGCGCTACCCCGAGAACGTAAAGGTCGTCGAAATCCCCGCAACCGCCATGGCCGAGGAGAACGGCCTCAAAGGACTCGCCAACATCATCTGCGTGGGCAAGCTCTTCGCCGAGACAGGATTCTGCAGCGAGGAGACGCTGTTCGCCGCCATGGAACGCTGCATCCCCCCGCGCAAGCAGCATCTGCTTGAGCCGAATCTGAAGGCGCTCAGGCTGGGAATCGAAGCGTAGCGCTTCACCATTCGTTACTGTCCTCCCTCGCGATTCCTCACCGAACGCGAGGGAGTTTTCATTCTATCGAGACAAAGGAGCGGAAATGGAGACCGAATTCAGCGAAATCGGCATGCGCATCGCGGGATTGCGCGATGCGTGCAACGTCACCCAGGAAGACATGGCTGCAGAGCTCGGAGTCAGCCTTGAAACCTACCAGAATTGGGAGAAAACCGGAGCGGACGTCCCCATTTCCGCCATCTATCACATGGCGAATATCTTCGGCGTCGAATTCACCGAGATCCTCACCGGCACCGCCGCGAAGCTCAATACCTACCATGTGGTCAAAGCGGGCGAGGGCAAGGAGGTCGACCGTTATCCCGGCTATTACTACCAGGACCTGGCATGGCGCTACACCGGAAAGATCATGCAGCCTCTGCTGGTCTTTTTGGACCCGAGCGACGAACCCGCCAAATTGGTCACCCATCATGGGCAGGAGTTCAACTTCGTCCTCGAAGGCACCGTCATCGTGACCATCGAGGATAAAGAGTTCGTCCTCGAAGCCGGCGACAGCATCTACTTCAATCCGGAACAGCTTCATGGCCAACGGTGCGGCGGCGACACGCAGGCTCGCTTCGTCACCATCATCGCAGAGTAAGGACGAATACCCATGGCGAACCACCTGCTCAATACATTCTGTCCGCGCATCGATTTCGACTCCTACGAGGACTTTGCGGAAAACTTCCGCATAGATGTTCCTGAAAACTTCAATTTCGCCTATGACGTCGTGGACGAATGGGCCCGTGTCGAGCCCGACAAACGCGCTCTGCTCTGGTGCGACGATCACGACAACGAGCGAACCTTCACCTTCACCGACATTTCCCGCCTCTCCAACCGCATGGCGAACTCCTTCTCTGCGATGGGAATCGGCAAGGGCGACGTGGTGATGTGCATCCTCCGCCGCCGATGGGAATACTGGGTCACCGCCGTTGCGCTGTGCAAAATCGGCGCGACCATTATCCCCGCGACCCTGCAGCTCACGAAAAAGGACATCGTCTACCGAGCGCAAAGCGCCCATGTCAAGGCCATGGTCTGTGTAGACGACGATTACGTTTGCGGCGAGGTGGAAAAGGCGCTTCCTGAGTCTCCGAGCATTGAGAGCGTCATCGTGGCCGGCGGCACACGCGAAGGATGGACCTCCTACGAAAGCCTTCTCGAGGAGGGCTCCGAAGACTGGGTCCGCCCCGCCGGCGACAAGGCCACGAAGAACTCCGACATTATGCTGATTTATTTCACCAGCGGAACAACCGGCATGGCGAAGGCGGTCTGCCACAGTTTCGTGCATCCGCTCGGCCACATCATCACTGCGAAGTATTGGCAGCAGGTTCAAGAAGACCGACTGCATATGAGCGTCTCCGATTCCGGGTGGGCCAAGTTCGGCTGGGGAAAGATTTATGGCCAGTGGATATGCGGAGCGACGGTCTTCGCCTACGACATGGACAAGTTCGTCCCCGCAAAGCTGCTGCAGAAGATACAGGATTACAAGCTCACGACGTTTTGCGCTCCGCCCACTATGTATCGCTTCATGCTCCAGGAAGACGTCGAGCGCTACGACCTGTCCAGCGTCGCGAATTTCGCAACCGCGGGCGAGCCTCTCAATGCCGAGGTCACCTTGGCATGGGAGCGTCTGACGGGCAAGAAGATACGCGAGGGCTTCGGGCAGACCGAAGGCCCCGTCCTGCTTGCCACCTTCCCTTGGATCGAGCCGCGCCCCGGATCTATGGGCAAGCCGAGCCCGCTGTTCAATATTCGCCTGCTCGACGAAAACGGCAACGAGATGGACGACGGCGAAGAAGGGGCCATTTGCGTTACCAAGCTGAAGGAGGCCTACCCTCCCGGACTTTTCGTCGGCTATTTCCAAGATCCGAAACGCACCGCTGAAACGGTCGGCGGCGAATACTACAACCTGCACGATATGGCATGGCGCGACAGCGACGGCTACTATTTCTTCATAGGCCGCAACGACGACGTCATCAAATGCAGCGGCTACCGCATCGGTCCTTTCGAAGTGGAAAGCGCGCTGGTCGAACATCCGGCCGTCGTAGAAGCCGCCGTCACCGCTGCGCCCGACCCTGTTCGCGGCATGGTGGTAAAGGCCTCTATTATCCTTGCTAAAGGCTGGGAGCCCTCCGACGATCTGGTCAAAGAATTGCAGAACCACGTGAAGAAGACCACGGCGCCTTACAAATACCCGCGCATCGTCGAATTCGTCGATGAGCTCCCGAAAACGGTCGGCGGAAAAATCAAGCGCCGCGAAATTCGCAATGCAGACGGTATAGAAGGTTAACCATGACAATCATCGATATCCATGCACATATCTACCCCGACAAGGTTGCGCAACGCGCTTCTGAAAGCGTTGGGGAGTTTTACAGCATCCCAATGCGGCACGACACCGGATCGGTGCAACGATACCTCGACGCTCTTGCGCCGTCCCCCATCACGCATTCCCTCGTGCATTCCGTTGCCGTGAAACCCAAGGTCGTCGAAAGCATCAACGATTTCGTGGCCGCCACATGCAAAGAGCACGCAAACTTCATCGGCTTCGCCACCATGCACCAGGACTACGAAGACCCTGAGGCGGAGATAGACCGTGCGATATCGCTGGGACTCAAGGGAATCAAGCTTCACCCCGATTCCCAGCATGTTGATATGGACGATCCGCGGCTTATGAACGTCTACGAGATAGCACAGGCACGAAACCTGCCCGTCATGATTCATTGCGGAGATTATCGCCGAGACCATTCGCATCCGCGCAGACTCAAAAACGTCCTTCACGCTTTTCCCGACCTCCGCGTCGATGCGGCTCATTTCGGCGGCTGGTCGGTCTACGACCTTGCCGTGGAATACCTCGAGGACGAGAACTGCTTCTTGGACGTATCGAGTTCCATGACCTACCTCGGTACTCGCCGCACGAAAGAGCTCTGCAGGATATACGGATCAGGCAGGATTCTTTTCGGGTCCGACTTCCCCATGTGGGATCCGGCCGAAGAGCTCGAGGTCTTCTCGTCGATCGATTTCACCGATGAAGAGTTCGAAAATATGACCTGGCATACCGCTGAGCATTATCTTGGGTTCAAGATCGGCTAACGGTCGCAACGCCTCCGATAAACGCACCCATCAATCAGAAAAGCCCTCGCCGGGTTGCCTCGAAAATCAAAGG
>OLQG01000299.1_pt1 | contig 42835 bp, 39 predicted proteins | sample 1672221 | NCBI WGS metagenome assembly OLQG01 (sample SAMEA3136660, study PRJEB25190) | human gut metagenome | biome: human gut; feature: human-associated habitat; material: faeces | place: Austria | collected 2013
AGCAGAACAGCCAAAGAAAGCACCTGGAAGAAAAGCTGCTGTAAAAGAAGAATTTGTTCTTGAGTTTGCAGGAAAGCAGATCACACAGGATGAAATCCGCAAAAAGGTAAAAGAAAACTGGACAAAAGTTCAGAAAAACAAGATTAAAGATATCAAAACGATCAAAGTATTCCTGCAGCCGGAAAACAGCTGTGCATATTATACGATCAATGATGAAGGAAATGACAGCTATAAGATTGAACTTTAAAATGTCACAAGATGTCATACTTTGAAACACTTTCCAGTTTAAAACAGAATGAAATCCACATACTAGGACTGCAATCACAAAATTGCACATCTGAAAAAAGAAAACAAAAGGAAAAGTTCAAAGGAGGCATGTTATTATGGCAAATCGTTCATCTAATGTGGCGGCAGTACCGGAAGCAAAAAGTGCACTTGACCGTTTTAAAATGGAAGTGGCAAGCGAACTGGGAGTTCCTCTGACCGATGGTTACAATGGAAATCTGACATCCAAACAGAATGGTTCCGTTGGCGGTTATATGGTTAAAAAAATGATTGAGGCTCAGGAACGACAGATGTCCGGCGGCGCTGGTGCAGGCATGAGCGGAGGAAATGGTACTCAGTACTAATTTTCGCTGAATAACTGACAACAGGATTCTGATAAAAGGCAGGTAAGAAAGACAAAACTTTTCTTTCCTGCCTTTTTCAGATCACTTTTCCGGGAAATAATTTCCAGAAAATATCTTTTGTATATAATGTGACAAAATGCTTTCTTTTTTACAAGTGTCTGTGCTATAATGTATAACGTCTGCAGGAATAAGCGCAGAAAACTATTATAATCTGAGGTAGATAGAGAATGAACATAGGATTGATCGCGCATAATGCAAAGAAAAATCTCATAGAAGATTTCTGTATTGCTTACAAGCGTATTTTTGAAAAACATGAATTATATGCAACTGGTATTACCGGTAGACGTATCGAGGAAACTACAAACCTTCACGTCCACAAATTTCTTGCAGGAAGTGTGGGCGGAGACAAGCAGTTTGTTGAGATGATCGAACGCAACGGGCTGGATATGGTAATCTTTTTTTACAGTCCGCTCTTTACCAGTCCGCGCGAACCGAATATTGAAATGATCTCAAAAGCATGTGATATTTACAATATACCGATTGCAACGAACATCGCAACGGCAGAATCGCTTATTATCGGACTTCAAAAAGGCGACCTTGCATGGAGGGAAAATATATGACACTCACAGATATCAGCAATCTTTTTATGTTTGCCGGCGGTCTTGGCATGTTCCTCTACGGTATGCACAGCATGTCAGGTGGTATTCAGAAAACTGCCGGAAACAAAATGAAAGAATTGCTGGGAATTCTGACCAGTAATCATTTTACGGCTGTTCTTGTCGGCGCTCTTGTGACCGCAATTATACAGAGCAGCGGCGCCACGACGGTAATGGTGGTTGGTTTTGTAAATGCCGGTATTATGACACTTACACAGGCGATAGGAGTGATCATGGGTGCCAATATCGGTACTTGTATCACGGCCTGGATTGTATCACTTGGTCAGCTCGGAGATGCATTTAAAGCTTTTTCACCTTCTTTATATGCACCTTTACTGGTTGGAATCGGCGCTTTTTTGATTATGTTCAGTAAAAAAGCAAAGAAACAGACGATCGGAGAAATCCTGGTTGGCCTTGGACTTCTCTTTATCGGTCTGGACTTTATGGGAGATGCAGCAGGAGATTATCTGCACCTTCCTGTTTTTACGCGTGCATTTGAATTGTTTGGAAGCAATCCGATCCTTGGTATTGCGATCGGTATGATCGTTACTGCAATCATGCAAAGTTCTTCGGCAGCGGTTGGTGTACTTCAGACACTCGCTGCGGCAGGCGGTGTTGTCACCGCAAGCTCTGCCATGTATATCAGTCTTGGATCCAATATTGGTTCCTGCTGTACGGCGCTGTTATCCAGCCTTGGTGAGTCACGCAATGCCAAAAGAGCTGCTGTGATCCATCTGACATTCAATGTACTGGGTGCCGTCCTGTGGGGAACCGGACTGTTTTTGCTGTTTCAGTTCCGCCCGGCTTTTGCTGCGATGGGAATTGACAGTGTGGGAATCTCCGTATTCCATACTGTTTTTAATATTGTTTGTACCGTACTGATGACACCGCTTCGCGGAAAACTGGTATCTTTATCCGGTATTCTGGTCAAAGGAAAGGACGATGCAAAGCAGGCATCGGAAAGCGATGATGCAATCACCCTGCGTCATCTGGATGACCGTATTCTGGAAACACCGTCTTTTGCAGTACAGAATGCCATTCTTGAGGTAGTGCATATGGGACGCATTACAAAGGAAAACATGGAACGTGCTTTCGATATCGTACTTCATCAGAAACCGGATCAGATCCAGCAGGTATATCGAACCGAAAAAACGATCAATAAAATGGAAAAACTGATCACGGAATATCTGGTCAAAATCAGCAATCTTACTTTAAATGAGGAACAGCATCTGATTGTGAACGATCTCTTTTATTCCGTCAGTGATATCGAACGTGTGGGAGATCATGTCGAAAACATCGTCGAACTGATCGATGTCAAAGATGATACAAAGCCGGTTCTGTTTTCTGAAGAGGGCAGGCGTGATATGGAAGAGATCATGGATCTTGTTATGAAATCTTTTTCCTATGCCATAAAAGCAAGGGAGGAGGACAGCATGGACAGTGCAAGCAAAGTTGTAAAATACGAGGATATGGTTGACAGTCTGGAAGAGGAACTTCGCGAAAAGCATATTGAACGGCTCTCCCATCAGCTCTGTGATCCGGCCAATGGTGTTGCGTTTCTGGACATGATCAGTAATTTAGAGCGTGTGTCTGATCACGCTTACAATCTGGCAGGATATGTAATGTCAGAACAATAATAAAAGGAGCGGCGATTATGGGCAGATTAGTTTATTACGTAGAAGATGATACCAGCATACGGGAACTGGTGCTTTATGCATTAAAAACATCAGATTTTCAGGTGATGGGGTTCGAAGATGCTGCTTCTTTTTATCAGCAGATAAAAAAGCAGCTTCCGGATCTGATCCTGTTAGATATCATGCTTCCGGATGAAGATGGTGTCAGCATATTAAAGAGATTAAAAAGCAGATCAGATACGGAAGCGATCCCAGTCATTATGATGACTGCAAAATCTTCGGAATATGACAAAGTCCTTGGACTGGATTCCGGAGCAGATGATTACATTACAAAACCATTTGGGGTTATGGAACTGATATCCCGTGTCAAAGCTGTAATAAGGCGCAGCGAACGCAATAAAGGGATTTCATACGGCGAACTGCTGAAAACAGGCGGACTGACTCTGGATGAACAGAAACATGAAGTTTATGCCGATGGAAAGGAAATAGTTCTCACTTACAAAGAATTTGAACTGCTTTGTTATCTTATGAAGAATCAGGGACTTGTTTTATCTCGCGACAAAATTCTAAACACCATCTGGAACTACGAATACGAAGGTGAGAGCCGTACGGTTGATGTTCATATTGGTTCATTACGCCAGAAACTCGGCACATGTGGAGATTTCATCAAAACCGTTCGCGGAATTGGCTATAAGCTAGAGGATTGATACTATGAAAAAACGAATATACAGAAATTATTTCTGGGTTGCCCTTCTGACGATACTGATAGTATCGTTTGTTTTTGTTTTTTCTTATAATCAGACAATACATGCACAAAAAGAAAATGGGATGAGAGAAGAAGCCGAATTTATCTCCTCCATACTGGAAGAAAATCCAGATCTTAAAATATTCTGTCAGGCATCTAAAAAAGTAAAGTTCCGGATCACACTGATCGATGCCGACGGTACAGTTTTCTATGATAACCGTATTAAAGATATTTCCAAAATGGAAAATCACGGTCAGCGTCCGGAAATTCTGATGGCCAGAGAATCAGGAGAAGGTTCCGGCAGCCGGATTTCCAGTACCATAAAATCAGAGACCTATTATTATGCTGTAAAATTATCCAACGGAGACTATCTGAGGATTTCCAGTGAGAGTGTAAGCATCTGGGATGGATTTTTACGGATTCTTCCTTTACTGTCCGGGATAGCTGTTATGGTTACGTTTCTTACTTTTCTGATTGCCCATCGTCTGACAAACGATATTGTAGATGGCATCAGCGGTATTGATCTGGAAGATCCTTTAAAACAGATTTCTTTTCCGGAACTTGGTGTTTTACAGAAACGTCTGGACTTTCAGAATCGGAAAATTCAGAAGCAGATGCAGATTCTGAAAGATCAGGAGTATAAATTTAATACCATTACAGAAAATATGAATGAAGGTCTGATCATGCTGGATCACAAGCGCCATATCCAGTATATGAATCAGAGCTGCCGCAATTTGTTCGAAGTTTCCGGAATGAATTTTACCGGTCAGAATATCACCTCTTTTTGTGACAGCGAGCAGATGAAGGAAGTGGTGGACGTTGCACTTTCCGGTCATGTATATACGGTCACGCAGGATCTGAATCAAAAAAAACTGCAATATTTCAGCAATCCGATATTGGAAAACAGAAAAATACATGGTATTATTATTCTCGTTCTGGATATTACAGAGAGAGAACGCACAGAAAAACTAAGGAAAGAGTTTTCTGCAAATGTATCACATGAGCTGAAAACACCGCTCACATCCATTTCCGGTTTTGCCGAACTGATGGAAAACGGCATGGTTCTAAAGGAGGATGTCCCGGTATTCGCTGCCAGAATCCATAAAGAGGCAACTCGCCTTCTTACTCTGGTAAATGATATTATCAAAGTGAGTCAGCTCGATGACAAAGAAGCCTATTATGACAAAGAAAATGTAAACCTGCTGGAATTTGCCAGGGATGTCTGCAACCGGCTGGAACCGGCAGCCAGAACAAAAGAAGTTACCGTAGAATTACGGGGTGAACCGGTTTTCTACCTGGCATCCGGACAGCTCATGAATGATCTGTTCTATAATCTGATTGAAAATGGCATTAAATACAACAAGCAGGGTGGAACACTCTGGGTTACGGTGTCTGAAAAAAAAGGAAAACCCTGTATCTGCGTGAAAGATACCGGTATTGGTGTTCCGATGAAATACCAGAGTCGTATTTTTGAACGCTTTTTCCGTGTAGATAAAAGTCATTCCAAGCAGACCGGCGGAACCGGACTTGGGCTTTCCATTGTAAAACATGTCGTGGAATATTACGGGGGATATATCGAAATACACAGTAAAATAGGAGAGGGAACTGAGATTATTGTATATCTGTAAAACGATAAAATAGAAAGATTTCAGGTGTAACTATGAATAAAAAAAGAAATATCATACTCTTGCTTGCAGTATCGGTTTTAACAACAGGCTGTACGGAATTAGAAAAAAAGCCGTTAAAACAGATTGAAACACATGCTGAAACAGACAGTGAAGAAGAAACCATGCAGGCGCAGGAAGCAGTAGAACAGGACAATATTTCAACCTCTGCTATAGAAACAGAAACAGACACGGATACTTTTCAAAATACAGAAGAAATCACAGAAGAAATCACAGAACAGGAGACGGAAGATACGACGCCGGAGGGTGAACTTCCGGTTCCAGGTCCGACTCAGAAAAGCCATAAAATAATTGATATGGAAAATATCCTTCAGAATCCTGAACTTCCAACCGGATGTGAATCTGTGGCACTTACTATGGTTTTAAATTATCTGGGATTTGACCTTGATAAAACGACTATTGCTGATGACTATCTGGTGTTCGGTGACGGTAATTTTGCGACTGGTTATATGGGAGATCCGCATACCGATGATGGTGCAGGGATTTTTGCACCGGGACTGATCAAAACAGCCAATGATTATCTGGAGGCACAGGAAAGCAGCAAACGGGCATTTGATCTTTCTGATACTGATTTCGATGTTCTTTATGATTACGTTGCCGCCGGCATACCGGTTGTTGTGTGGAATACCATGTATCTGGAAAAGCCTGTTCCGACAGATGAAATCTGCGAATTCGAAGGAAAAACCTATCGCTGGTTTCGTAATGAACACTGTATGGTCCTGTGTGGTTTTGATAAAGAAAAAAACATTGTCTATATTCAGGATCCGCTGGATGGACTGGTAGAAAGAGATGCAGAAAAATTTGCCAAATATTATGATAAACTTGGAGAAAATGCAATGATCATTCACTAAGGGATTGCATACTTTTACTTTTTTTGGTATGCTTATCCTAAGGAGGATGTGTGGCTTATGGGAGAAAAAATTAACTATTTAAAGGCAGTATTGGACAGCAGCAAGTACACGGTTGTATTATGTGGTTCCGGCATCCTTGCAGAAAGTGGATGCCGAACCTTTCACGATCAGGACTATGCCTACGAAATCGAACAGAATTATGGCAGATCGCCGGAAGATATTTTTTCAAGTGCATACTACATGACCCGACCAGATTCATTTTTTGATTTCTATAAAGCAGAAGTTCTCAAAAAAGACTGGGAAGTACCAGAGAGTTGTTATGCATTGAAGGAAATGGAAGAAGCCGGTAAAATTCAATGTATTCTCACGGATAACATTTTCGATTTTGAAAAGCGGGCAGGATGCCGGCATGTTTTAAGTCTCAGGGGAAGCATTTATCAGAACCGGTGTCCGAAATGTGGTCAGACATATTCCATGGAATACATACGGGACAGTAAAAAAGCACCGCGCTGTCAGGTATGCGGCAATGTTGTTCGTCCTGGGGTTACGCTATATGGTGAGCAACTGGACAGTCATCTGACCTCCCTCGCTGCGACAGAGGTAGAGAAAGCAGACGTACTTCTTCTGATTGGAACCAGATTGTCATCCAGTGTATATTCAAATTATGTGAAATTTTTTGGCGGGGAACAGCTTGTGGTCATCCATGAACAGGAGCATTATACTGACGTAAAAGCAGACATGGTCATTTATGGCAGTCCCCGTGATATATTGTCCGAACTTGGTTATGCATTAAAACCTTGAACAGGCAACAAAAGAAAAAGGCAGATGCTTCAGGCACCGTCAGGAAAATGGAGAATAAAAAGACAGCATGAATGTATTATTTTCTTTGACACCAAAAAGTGAAGTGGCGTATCTTTATGAAGATTATTCTCTTCGTCAGGCACTGGAAAAAATGGAACACTATCGTTACAGTGCAGTACCTGTGATCGATCGCAATGGCTGTTATGTGGGTACGCTGACAGAAGGGGATCTTCTCTGGTATATTAAAGACCATAAGATCATTGATATATATGCGACCGAAGATATCCCGCTCGCAAAAGTAAAACGCAGATGGTATAATGAACCGGTTAACATTGACTGTGAGATTGAGGATCTGATCCTTACCTCCATGAATCAGAACTTTGTACCGGTGATTGATGATAAGAAAATTTTTATCGGTATCATCCGTCGAAAAGACATTATAGAGTACTGCTATAACAGTTATAAAAATGCTGCAAAATCAGAAAAAGCTAAAATATAATGCAGAATATCAATTTATCATTATATTTTAGTGACACTTTACATTGACAAAGTAAATATTTGTTGGTAAAATACAATAAACCTCAGGAAAACAGAGGCAGTTTTGAAAGAAGGCAGGAAATCCCAATGAAGAAAAGAGTATTATCCTTATTGGTTGACAATACCTCCGGTGTACTGAGCCGAGTAGCCGGGCTGTTCAGCCGCCGCGGTTATAATATTGACAGTCTGACCGTTGGCGAGACGGCAGATCCAAGATATTCCCGCATGACTGTTGTGGTGAACGGCGATCAGCAGATCCTGGATCAGATCACAAAACAGTTGGCAAAGCTGGTCGATGTGGTTGATATCAAACAACTGGCAGAAGGCGAGAGTGTGACAAGGGAACTGGTACTTGTAAAGGTAAGAGTTGGACGTGAGAATCGTCAGGATGTAATGTCCATTGCAAATGTTTTTCGCGCGAAGATTATTGATGTGGGAGTAGATTCTCTGATCATTGAGCTTACCGGTACAGAGTCCAAGATCGAAGCATTTTTCAAGCTTCTTGCCGATTACGAGATATTAGAGCTGGCAAGGACAGGTATGACAGGTTTGTCAAGAGGAGCGGAGGATGTCCGTTACCTGTAAAGAAGAAAGCTAGAGGCATTTATTATACCTTTAACAAATATATACGTAAATGGAGGAACATAAAATGGAACCAAGAATTTTTTATCAGGAAGATTGTAACCTTTCCGCACTGGAAGGACACAAGATTGCAATTATTGGTTACGGCAGCCAGGGACATGCACATGCACTGAATCTGAAAGATTCCGGATGTGATGTTATTGTTGGTCTGTATGAAGGCAGCAAGTCCTGGGCAAAAGCAGAAGCTCAGGGATTAAAAGTATATACAGCAGCAGAAGCTGCAAAACAGGCAGACATCATTATGATTCTGATTAACGATGAGCTGCAGGCAGATATGTACAAAAAAGACATTGAGCCAAACCTGAATGAAGGCGATATGCTGATGTTCGCACATGGTTTCAACATTCATTTCGGATGCATTAAACCGCCGGCATATGTTGATGTAACTATGATCGCTCCAAAAGCTCCTGGACATACTGTAAGAAGTGAGTACCAGGCAGGAAAAGGAACACCATGTCTGATCGCTGTAGAACAGGATTACACCGGAAAAGCATGGGACAAAGCACTGGCTTATGGTCTTGGAATCGGTGGAGCAAGAGCAGGTCTGCTGGAGACAACTTACCGTACAGAAACAGAGACAGACCTCTTTGGTGAGCAGGCAGTTCTCTGCGGTGGTGTATGTGCACTGATGCAGGCAGGATTCGAGACACTGTGTGAAGCTGGATATGATCCGAGAAATGCATACTTCGAATGTATCCATGAGATGAAACTGATCGTAGACCTGATCTACCAGAGTGGTTTTGCAGGAATGAGATATTCTATCTCCAACACAGCCGAGTATGGCGACTATATCACAGGTCCTAAGATCGTAACAGAAGACACAAAGAAAGCTATGAAACAGGTTCTCAAAGACATCCAGGATGGTACTTTCGCAAAAGAATTCCTTCTGGATATGTCACAGGCAGGACGTCAGGTACACTTCAAAGCGATGAGAAAACTGGCTTCCGAGCATCCTTCAGAAAAAGTCGGTGCAGAGATCAGAAAACTGTACAGCTGGAATGGCGAAGACAAACTGATCAACAACTAATCGTTTATCGTCTTATAGTGAGAAATGATTTAAGCTTTCAATTTATATTGGGCAAGATAAAAGCAGATTCCGTTCTGGAGTCTGCTTTTTCCCGTTTTCAGGTGATATCCCTGTTTTGTGTGTCCCACAGCTTTTCCCGGCATCATCCTGATATTGCGTTACTGCTATGATGCGGCGGCTTGCACTGCACTGCAGGACAAGGTAGAATAAGAATGAATCATTTGGAAAAACTAAGGAAAAGGAGCAGGCACATGAATAAAAAATGGGGGTATCAGATTTTGGAACTGTGCGGTATTTTGTTTGGAAATGCGATCCTGGCATTTGGAATTGCAGCTTTTGTATTGCCGCATGGCATGATTACGGGTGGTGCAACCGGGCTTGGACTTGTTACGAGCAGGGTATTCGGGGTAGATCTTTCGGTAGCGGTAGCTTTTTACAATATTATTTTGTTTGTAGTCGGGGCATTTGTACTCGGCAAAAAATTCGCACTGACGACCATCGTGAGTACTATTGTGTATCCAATGTTCCTTTCTTTTTTTACGCAGCAGCAGTGGATCGCAACGATGACAAATGACATTCTGCTTTCAGCTATCTATGCCGGCATTATGGTCGGTCTTGGTGTCGGGATCGTGATTCGGTTTGGAGCATCAACAGGAGGGCTGGATATTCCGCCGCTGATCCTGAATAAAAAGTTCGGTATTCCGGTGGCGGTTTCTATGTATCTTTTTGATTTCACAGTGCTTCTGTTACAGGTTGCCATATCGACAAAAGAACAGGTTCTGTATGGAATCCTGATCGTAATCTTAAGTTCCATCGTACTCGGATATGTCTCTTTGGCAGGACAGAAAAAAGTACAGGTCATGATCATATCCAGGCATTATCAGGAAATCCGCGATATGCTTCTTCAGAAACTGGATCTTGGGGCAACCATGTACCATATTGAAACCGGCTATCTGCAAAAAAATGAGATGGCAGTGTGTTGTGTGATCTCATCAAGAAAGCTGCATACTGTGACCGAGATGGTGCAGGAAGTCGATAAGAAAGCATTTCTTTCCGTAACGCAGATCAATGAAGTGCGTGGCAGAGGATTTACACTGGATCGAAAATATATATAGGAAATGGAAAAAACCTTGACAAGTCTGGTCAGAAATGATAGTATTTATTCATTGATAGGAAAAGCGTTGATGAGGAATAGTACATTTTAACCAGAATACAGAAAGCTGTCGGGTGATGCGAGACAGTGGACGGAAAGGATGGAACTGACCTTGGAGCAGCTGCCTGAAATCAAGGGAGAGTAGGAGCAGACGGAAGTCCACCGTTACAGGGACAGGATATAAGATGCAAATCCGTATCCGGTGAGAGTATGAAGTTCGTTCATAAAATAGAGTGGTACCGCGGAAGAGTTAGCCTTTCGTCTCTATAACAGCAGATGTGTTATAGCAAGACGGAAGGTTTTTTTATGCTGTGAAACTGTTTCACAGAAAAACGTTATATATGCGGTGCCTGCCGGATAAATCATTTCAATCGAGCAAAGAAAAGGAGATCTGTTAAAATGATGAAAAATGTAAGCAAGTATCAGAAACAGTATTTTATGCCGCCAGTAGAATGCAATGACTGGGTGAAAAAGACTTATGTAGATAAGGCACCAATCTGGTGCAGTGTCGATCTGCGTGATGGAAACCAGGCACTGATCGTACCGATGAGTCTGGAACAGAAGGTAGAATTCTTTAAACTGCTTGTAAAGATTGGTTTTAAAGAAATCGAAGTTGGTTTCCCGGCCGCTTCCGAGACAGAGTATAATTTCCTGAGAACACTGATCGATCAGAACCTGATTCCGGATGATGTGACCATTCAGGTTCTGACACAGGCAAGAGAGCATATTATCCGCAAGACTTTTGAAGCAGTGAAAGGTGCTCCGAGAGCGATCGTACATGTATATAATTCTACTTCCGTAGCACAGAGAGAACAGGTATTTAAAAAATCCAAAGAAGAGATCCTGAAGATTGCCGTAGACGGTGCAAAACTTCTGAAAAAGCTGGCTGATGAGACAGAAGGAAATTTTGCATTTGAGTACAGTCCGGAGAGCTTTACCGGAACAGAACCGGAATATGCACTGGAAGTATGCAACGCAGTTTTGGATGTATGGCAGCCGACCGCAGATAACAAATGCATCATCAACCTGCCAAGTACCGTACAGAATGCAATGCCGCACGTTTACGCAAGCCAGATTGAATATATGAGCAAAAACATGAAATACCGTGAGAATGTGCTGATCTCTCTGCATCCGCATAATGACCGTGGATGTGGCATCAGCGATGCAGAAATGGGACTTCTGGCAGGTGCTGATCGTATTGAAGGCACTCTGTTCGGAAATGGGGAGCGTACCGGAAATGTGGATATTGTGACGCTGGCACTGAATATGTATTCTCAGGGTGTGGATCCGCAGCTTGACTTCAGTGATATGCCGGCAATTTCTGCAGCATATGAAGAATATACAGGCATGCATATCGATATGAGAAGTCCGTACGGCGGAAGCCTTGTATTTGCAGCATTCTCCGGTTCCCATCAGGATGCGATCGCAAAAGGTATGCATTACCGTGAAGAACATGACTGCCCGACCTGGACAGTTCCGTACCTGCCGATCGATCCGACCGATATCGGAAGAAAATATGAAGCAGATGTTATCCGTATCAACAGTCAGTCTGGAAAAGGCGGCGTAGGCTATATTCTTGAGCAGAACTTTGGACTGAACCTTCCGGCAAAAATGCGTGAAGCAATGGGATATGCTGCAAAAGACTGCTCAGACCATCAGCACAAAGAACTGCAGCCTCAGGAAATTTTCAATCTGTTTAAAGAAAAATTTGAAGATATCAGAACGCCGTTCAATGTCAGCGAAGTACACTTCAAACAGCATAATGGCATTATTGCAGAGGTGACCGTAGAATGTGAAGGCAAGAGCGTGGTTGCGATTGCAGCCGGAAATGGTCGTCTGAATGCAGTAAGCAACGCACTGAAGAATCAGTTCCGTCTGGAATATGATCTGACAACTTATCAGGAGCATGCACTGGAACAGAGTTCCAGCTCCAAAGCGATCGCCTATGTTGGTATCCGCAGCAAAGACGGAGAACATTACTGGGGTGCCGGCGTGGATCAGGATATCGTCCGTGCTTCCATCAATGCACTGTTGACTGCAATCAACAACATGGTAAATGTAAAATGAGATTTGTCACAGAGCATTTCTGTGACAAAGATATGGCAAGGCCTGTAATCTATATGGATTGCAGGTCTTGTTTGTGATTTGACTGGAATTTTCTATAAAATACTTGACATTCAAGCAGCTTTATACCTTACAATCCCACTATAAAGTACTTGTCTGATGCAAAGTACAAAGAGAGGAGAGGTTTTATGAGCAATATCAAAGAAGCAGAAGAACAGACCGGTATCAGTCGTGCAAATATCCGGTACTACGAAAAGATGGGCCTGCTGCAGCCAAAACGAAATGAGAAGAATGGATATCGTGAATATACGCCGGAAGATATAAAGCGGATTCTTCAGATTAAGATTTTACGGAAACTGGATGTTCCGATTGAGGAGATTAAAGATACCTTTGATCGTCCTGAAATGCTTGGTAAGGTGATCCAAAAGCAGAAGGAAAGATTGGAAAAGCAGAGAGCGGAGCTGACGGATGCGATTGATTTCTGCGAAGAGATTAAAGAGGAAAATCTCGGAGAGTTTGATCCACAGTACTATTTGAAGAAAATGGATGAAAAGGAAAAGAAAGGTGCCGTTTTTGCGGATTTGCTGAATGATTTCAAAAAAGTATCGAAAGCAGAAGCAGAGGCACGCTTCTCTTTCAGGCCGGATACCATGTGCATGAATCCGGAAGAATTTGAAGAAGCATTATTGCAGTATGCCTCTGAAAAAGGAATGAAGATTGTGATAACAAAAAAAGGAATGTATCCGGAATTTACGTTGGACGGAATTCCCTATACTGCTTACCGGCACTTTTCACGTTTTGGTGCGATGATAGAATGTGAGGCAACAAATGCAAAAACAGCAGAACATGAAATGTCGCCGAAGCGTTATCACATGTTTAAATGGCTGCATCGGATGGAACTGCCGACGTTTCTTCTGATCTTGATACTGGTATTATTTGTACGCAGCGTTGAGGGATTCGTTTTGGCAATGATTTTTTATGCTATCTGTGGAATTGTGGCATGTTCCAGATATTTTGATTATATGAGAAATTCCTGAGAACAATCTGTAGGCATCATAGTTGGGGACTTTTGACACCCACATCATAATTATAAAATTGACAAAAAATATAACTCCCCATTATAATGGAGACATCTATCGTGCATTGCAATTTAAAAAGGGTAATGTTATACTGAAAACGATAAATTTTCACAGGAGGATTTCAGAACAATGGGCATTAAAGTAAGCGAATTTGGAAAAACTTCAAAAGGTAAGATTGCACATATCTATACACTGGTAAATGGAAAAGGTATGGCACTGGAAGTGACCGATTATGGTGCAACCATGGTGTCAATCCTTGCTCCGGATGCAAAGGGCAGAAGCAAAGATGTACTGCTTGGATATGATGATGTGCAGGATTATGAGCAGGGAACCTGCTATTTTGGTGCAATCATCGGAAGAAACGGAAACCGGACAAAAGATGCACAGGTCGTGATTGACGGACATGTGTATCAGATGGAGAAAAACGAAGGCGAAAACAATCTTCACAGCGGAAGTGAAGGTTACAGCAATATCATCTGGGATGCGTCCGTAGACGAGGATGGCAACAGTGTAAGTTTCCATCATGTCGGTGCAGACGGTGAACAGGGACTGCCGGGTATGTTTGATATCACCGTTACTTATACACTGACCATGGAAAACGAAGTGAAGATTCACTACGAAGGAACTTCTGATAAAGATACGATTGCCAATATGACGAATCACGGTTACTACAATCTGGCAGGACATGCATCAGGAAAGATCGAAGATCACATTTTATGGCTGGATGCAGATGCGTTCACACCGGTAGGAGAGGGCATGATCCCAACCGGAGAGATCCTTCCTGTTGAGGGAACACCGATGGATTTTCGTGCTGCAAAGAGCATCGGTGCAGATATTGAGGCAGATTATGAGCAGCTGAAGATTGCCGGCGGATACGACCACAACTACGTGCTGAACAACAGCAACGGAACACTCCGTAAGATTGCGGAAGTAACAGAACCGGAAAGCGGAAGATGTATGGAAGTCTTTTCCGATGCAGTTGGCGTTCAGTTCTATGCAGGTAATTTTGTTGAGAGTATTCCAAAGGGAAAAGAAGGTGTCGTTTATCAGAAACGCTCCGGTCTCTGCCTTGAGACACAGGGATTCCCGGATGCAACACATCACGAGGCATTTCCGTCTACCGTACTGCGTGCCGGTGAGAAATATGAAACAACAACCATTTACTATTTTTCGGCCGTTAGATAGCAATCGCTATTATAATAATCGTTATTGAAGTTAAAAGAGGGCGGAATCAGGTATTTTATACAAGGACAGGAAATATATTAAAAAAACAGGTTATGGGCCTGAAGCGTAAAAGGAGTGTCCGTAAGTGAAACAGATTGCGAAAAGGCAGTTGCTATTACTTGGATGTGCATCATTGACTGCATTAATCCTGTCCTTGTATGACCGTTATGGAAATATTCTCACAGATGTCATATCTGCAGGTAAGCAAGAGAGCAGTCTGGAGAAGTCAGTCCTGAAAGAAAATGAAAGGTTCAAGCAGAAAGAGAGTTCTTCCGAATCAGAAAAAGAATCTGAGACAAAAAAAGAGACAGAGAGCATGGCAACTGCTGCAGTTTCTGATACAAACCAGAAAAATATCCGTGTTCTGCTGTGCAGTGACAATTATGAGAATTCCTGTCATGAACAGATCATAATAACTGCGACCGCACCATTTCTGATCAGTGGACCGGAACTGGAAAAACATTGTCAGGCAGGAGAACAGATCGTACTTACCATGCAAAGCGCAGAGCTTGCCGGTGGAAGTCTGTTGTTCACACTGGAAGGAGAAGGGTTTTTTCAGCTTCCTTATCTGAAAAGGAAGCAGGAATGTCCATCTTATGAAGGAAGCCTGAAAGTGGAAAAACGTGAAGAAGGACTGATCCTGATCAACACTTTGCCGCTGGAAAGTTATCTGTGCTATGTTGTCCCAAGCGAAATGCCTTCCTCATATCCGCTCGAGGCACTGAAGGCCCAGGCCATCTGTGCCAGATGCTATGCCGTGCAGCAGATGGAAAATGGACGCTGTGAGGCATTTGATGCAGATCTGGATGACAGCGTTTCTTATCAGGTCTATAATAATATTGGAAAAACAGATGCTGCCACACAGGCAGTTATGCAGACGAAGGGTCTGCTGATGAAAGAAAACGGGCAGATTGAAAATGCTCTTTATTATTCAACTTCCTGCGGACTTCGAATGGAGGATGATGCCTCTGATGAGGCAGTATTCTGCTCCGCTATGGAAAACAACCGGGAAAGTGATTTTGAAAAAGAAGAGCCTTGGTATCGCTGGAATACCTTTTTTTCCCTTACATTTTTAAATAACCGGATACAGACAGCGTATCCGGATCAGATCGGTGAACTTACAAATTTGAACATATTGCAGAGGTCTGAAAACGGAAGAGCTGAAATATTACAGATATCCGGAACACTGGGCAATGTTTGTATAGAAGGTGAGTATGCAATACGTAAATTTCTGCAGCCGGAAAAAGACAGCATTTTTCTTCAGGACGGAAGCACAGCACCGGAACTTGGATTGCTTCCAAGTGCCTTTTTTTATCTGACACCACAGTATAATGGCAATCTGCTGTCGGGTTTTTGGTTAAATGGCGGAGGTTATGGCCATGGTGACGGTATGAGCCAAAATGGAGCAAAACAACTGGCCCGGAACGGTGAAAACTGTCAGGAAATTTTAAAGTACTATTATGGAGATGGAGTGGAAATCGCATGCGATACGTAATACAATTGATTCGCTGGCTTCTTAGATTTAATGATAAGGCTTCTGAAGACCGGGTAGATGCATATTCGGCACAGTCTGCGTTTTTTATTATCATGGGATTCATTCCTTTTGTAATGCTTCTGCTTATTCTGCTTCAATATACACCTATGAAAAAAGAAGATGTTATGACGCTGCTTCGCGGGATCTTTCCGGAAGGTTTTCATTCATACCTGTCTGCACTGGTTGGCTCAGTATATACCAAATCAACCGCCCTGCTTTCAGGAACAGTGATCACAGCTGTCTGGGCATGCAGCAAAGCAATGATGTCTATTTCAAATGGTCTGAATAAAATATATGATACCCGCATCAAAAAGAATTATTTTCAGGCAAGATTTCGTGCAGCTCTTTATATTATTTTACTGCTCATATCCCTGATTCTTGCCATGGGTCTGTTTGTATTTGGTAATCTGCTGCATGATTATCTGCTGCATTATCTGCCGTGGCTGCGTGCCATATCCTGGCTGATCATCAGTGTGCGAACTATCGGTACGATTCTTCTCCTCTGTATGATATTTTGCGCTATGTACTCTTTGCTTCCTTATAAAAAACAGGATTTCTTTTCGCAGATTCCAGGGGCTGTGGCAACTGCCTTCGCATGGTCTGTTTTTTCCTATGGATTTTCGATCTACATCGATTATTCGAAAGGAATGTCCGCAATATATGGAAGCCTTACCACGGTTGCCATGGTCATGTTGTGGTTATATTTTTGTATGTGGCTGCTGTTTATGGGTGCAGAGATCAACTGTTATCTTGAACAGCCGGAAAAGTTTTCAAAAGATGCGATTGAAAAAGGGTTGTAATTTTAAAAATTGATGTTATAATGATTTTGATTGAAATGCGAAAGGCTTTGAAAGTGCAAAGTAGTTTCCTGTTTCCCGACAGAGAGGGAGGATCATCGGCTGAAAATCTTCCACGGTACAGGCAGAGAGATGAATTTCACACTGGAGCTGCGTTCCTGAAGAAAGTAGGGAGCGACGTACCTGTGCGTTAAACAGTTTGAGTGTCTGTCAGATGACAGAAATCAGGGTGGTACCACGGAAAGATCGCTTCGTCCCTATTTTGGGATGGAGCTTTTTTATTTTAATTTACAAGGAGAATGAGACATGAAAGACAAACTGCAGGCAATCCGGGAGGAAGCACTGAAACAGATACGCGAGTCAAACAGACTTGATAAACTGAATGAGGTAAGGGTTTCTTTTCTTGGTAAGAAGGGTGAACTGACTGCTGTATTAAAAGGAATGAAAAACGTAGATCCGAAAGAGCGTCCATTAGTCGGCCAGATGGTCAATGAGACAAGAGAGGCAATCGAGAAGTTTTTAGAAGAAACAAAGAAAAAACTGGAAGAAAAAGCACGCGAAGAAAAGATGAAAGAGGAAGTCATCGATGTAACACTTCCGGCAAAGAAGATCAACGTCGGACACCGTCATCCGAATACGATCGCTCTGGAAGAGGTAGAGCGTATCTTTATCGGTATGGGATATGAAGTCGTAGAAGGACCGGAGATCGAGTATGATCTGTACAACTTTGAGAAACTGAACATTCCGGCAAACCATCCGGCAAAAGATGAACAGGATACATTTTATATCAATAAAGATATCGTACTCCGTACCCAGACTTCTCCGGTACAGGCACGTATCATGGAGCAGGGGAAACTGCCGATCCGTATGATCGCACCGGGACGTGTATTCCGTTCTGACGAAGTGGATGCAACTCATTCCCCGTCCTTCCATCAGATCGAAGGTCTGGTCGTAGATAAAAACATTACATTTTCAGACCTGAAAGGTACGCTGGAAGAGTTCGCAAAACAGTTGTTTGGGCCGGAGACCAGGACAAAATTCCGTCCGCATCATTTCCCGTTCACAGAGCCGAGTGCAGAAGTGGATGTAAGCTGCTTCAAATGCGGCGGCAGCGGTGAGATTGAAGGTCATTCCTGCCGTTTCTGTAAAGGATCCGGATGGATCGAGATCCTTGGCTGCGGTATGGTTCATCCGCATGTATTTGAGATGTGCGGCATTGATCCGGAAGAATACACCGGGTTTGCATTTGGTGTCGGACTTGAACGTATTGCACTTCTGAAATACGAAATCGATGATATGCGTGAATTATATAAAAATGATATCCGTTTCCTGAAACAGTTCTAAAACAGGCGGATGCGAAACAGAAAATCAACGGAAAGTACAGGAAAGGAAATATAACCATGAATACATCATTATCTTGGATTAAAGCATATGTTCCGGAACTTGATGTTACGGCACAGAAGTACACAGATGCCATGACATTATCCGGAACAAAAGTAGAAGGATTTGAGCGACTGGATGCAGATCTGGACAAGATCGTTATCGGTCAGATTGAGAAGATTGAAAAACATCCGGATGCAGATAAACTGATCATCTGCCAGGTCAACATAGGAGAAAAGACGATCCAGATCGTGACCGGTGCTCCGAATGTAAAAGAAGGAGACAAGGTTCCGGTTGTTTTAGACGGCGGACGCGTTGCAGGCGGACATGACGGCAAAAAGACACCGGGCGGTATCAAGATCAAAAAAGGAAAACTGCGCGGCATTGAGTCAGATGGTATGATGTGCTCCATTGAAGAACTTGGTTCTACCAGAGATATGTATCCGGAAGCACCGGAATACGGCATTTATATCTTTCCGGAAGATGCAGTGACAGGCGAAAGTGTCATCAAAGCACTGGGTCTGGATGACATTGTATTTGAATATGAGATCACCTCCAACCGTGTAGACTGCTACAGCGTGATCGGTATTGCAAGAGAAGCGGCAGCTACATTCCGCAAGGAATTCCATCCGCCGGTTGTAACACCGACTGGCAATGACGAGGATGTCAATGACTATGTTAAGGTTACAGTCAAGGATCAGGAACTCTGCCCGAGATATACAGCAAGAGTTGTAAAAAATATTAAGATCGGACCGTCACCGGAGTGGATGCAGAGAAGACTGGCATCTGTTGGAATCCGCCCGATTAACAATCTGGTAGATATTACCAACTATGTAATGGAAGAATATGGACAGCCGATGCATGCGTATGATCTGGATACGATCGCAGGCCGCGAGATCGTAGTGCGCCGTGCAGAAGATGGTGAGAAATTCGTAACTCTGGATGGACAGGAAAGAGAGATGGACAGCTCTGTACTGATGATCTGTGATGGCGAAAAATCGATCGGTGTAGCAGGTATCATGGGTGGCGAGAACTCTATGATTACAGATAATGTTAAGACAATGCTGTTCGAAGCTGCATGCTTCAACGGAACCAACATTCGTAAATCAGCTAAGAAGATCGGACTTCGTACCGATGCATCCGGTAAATTCGAGAAAGGTCTGGATCCGGAAAATGCGCAGGCAGCAATCGACCGCGCATGCCAGTTAGTAGAAGAAATGGGTGCCGGAGAAGTCGTAGGCGGAATGGTAGATGTCTACGCAGAGAAGAGAGAGCCGTCAAGGGTAACATTTGATGCAGAGAAGATCAATGCACTTCTCGGAACAGATCTGACAAAAGAACAGATGCTTGATTATCTGAAGCTGGTAGAACTGGAATATGATGAGACTACGAATGAGATCGTAGCTCCGACTTTCCGTCAGGATATCCACCGTCTGGCAGACGTGGCAGAGGAAGTTGCAAGATTCTTCGGATATGACAATATTCCGACCACACTTCCAAGCGGAGAAGCTACGACAGGTAAGCTGTCTTACAAGCTCCGTATTGAAGAGGTGGCAAGAAATATCGCAGAGTTCTGCGGATTCAGCCAGGGTATGTCATATTCCTTCGAGAGCCCGAAGGTATTTGATAAATTATTACTGCCGGAGGATTCCAAGCTTCGTCAGGCAATTGAGATCCGTAACCCGCTGGGTGAGGATTACAGCGTGATGAGAACGACATCCCTGAACGGTATGCTGACATCACTTGCTACCAACTACAACCGTAGAAATAAAAATGTAAAATTATACGAACTTGGAAATGTATATCTGCCAAAGGCACTTCCGTTGACAGAACTTCCGGATGAGCGTATGCAGTTCACTCTGGGTATGTACGGAGAAGGCGATTTCTTCAGCATGAAGGGTGTCGTAGAAGAGTTCTTTGACAAGATCGGACTGCACAAGAAAGAGACTTACGATCCAAACGCAGGCAAGACATTCCTGCATCCGGGACGTCAGGCTAATATCATTTACGATGGAACCGTAGTCGGATATCTGGGAGAAGTACATCCGGACGTTGCAGATATCTACGGAATCGGAGAGAGAGCATACATCGCAGTGATCGATATGCCGGAGATCGTAGCGCGTGCTACATTTGACCGTAAATATGAGGGAATTGCCAAGTTCCCGGCTGTAAACCGTGACCTCAGTATGGTAGTGCCGAAGAACATCATGGTAGGACAGATTGAAGAAGTAATTGAGAAAAATGGCGGAGCTCATCTGGAGAGCTACTCCCTGTTTGACCTGTATGAAGGAGCTCAGATCAAACCGGGATTCAAGTCTGTAGCTTACTCTATTACATTCCGTGCAAAAGACAGAACACTGGAAGAGTCAGATATTTCCAAAGCAATGGATAAGATTCTTGCCGGCCTGGAAGCAATGGGAATTGAGCTTCGTAAATAGAACGGAGAGATAAGATAATATGAAACGACAGGATTTTTATTTTGATTTGCCGGAAGAATTGATCGCACAGGATCCGCTGGAGGACCGCTCCAGCTCCAGGCTCCTGGTGTTAGATAAAGAGACTGGCGAGACCTCTCATCACATTTTTAAAGAAATCGTGGATTATCTGAACCCGGGAGACTGTCTGGTGATCAATGACACCAAGGTAATTCCGGCCAGACTGATCGGTGCCCGTGAGGGAACCGGAGCCAAGATTGAAGTGCTTCTGCTGAAGCGTAAAGAGAACAATGTGTGGGAGACGCTGGTAAAACCTGGCAAGAAAGCAAGACCAGGCACACGGATCGTGTTCGGCGAAGGTCTGCTGGTTGGTGAAGTCATCGATGTCGTAGAGGAAGGCAACCGCCTGATCAAGTTTGAATATGAAGGAATCTTTGAAGAGATTCTGGATCAGCTTGGACAGATGCCATTACCGCCGTATATCACACATCAGCTTGAGGACAAGAATCGTTACCAGACCGTATATGCCAAGCATACCGGATCTGCGGCTGCACCGACAGCGGGACTGCATTTTACGCCGGAACTGCTGAAGCAGATTGAAGAAAAAGGCGTGGATATTGCCAGAGTTACACTGCATGTAGGACTTGGAACCTTCCGCCCGGTTAAGGTAGATGACATTCTGGAGCATCACATGCATTCAGAATTTTACCATATTGATGCCGAAGCAGCTGAGAAAATTAACCGTGCCAAGGACAATGGCGGACGCGTGATCTGCGTGGGAACCACAAGCTGCAGAACCGTAGAGTCGGCAGCAGATGAGAACGGACGCCTCAGAGAATGCAGCGGCTGGACAGAGATCTTCATCTATCCGGGATACAAGTTTAAGATTCTGGATGCACTGATCACGAATTTCCATCTGCCGGAGTCTACACTGATCATGCTGGTATCCGCACTGGCAGGCAGAGAGCATGTGCTGCATGCATATCAGGAAGCAATTGAGCAAAAATACAGATTTTTCTCCTTTGGAGATGCAATGTTTATAAAGTAGAATATAAAAAGAAAAGGATCTGTTGCTTTACGATTGAGAAATCGTGAAGTGGCAGATCCTTTTCTGTTTTGTATGATAATTTGTTGTTAATGCCGTGAAATGATGGTAAAATTGTATTGTAAATTACATGGAAAACACATTTTTTGTTGTAATATTATTATATTAAAAGGGTAAATGTCATGCATTTGTGAAGGAAGAATATATTGAACTGTATGTCGTTATGTCCTGTTTTTTTTCTCTGACGAATGGAGGAGCGGATATGGGAATTATCTTTAAATTGACTTTACGTTATCTGAAAAGGAATAAAAAGCGCACCAGAGCCACCATCCTTGGTATTATCTGTACGATGATCATCCTCACAACGATATCGCTCTTTACCAATACTCTGATGGGAATGATCCGGGAGAGTATACGGGAAGACCAGGGAAGCTGGCATTTGATCTTCCATGGTTTGGATCAGGATCAGTATGAAAGCCTGAAAGAGAATAAAAAGCTATGTAATGTATTGGAAACAGAATGCGAAGATTGCGAACCGGATGCGGGCTTGTGTGTGGCTGCTGAAATGAAGAACGTCAGTTGGCGTATGTTTGTCAGAACACAGAAAATTGGCAAAAAGATCGGCATGGAACAGCTACCGGAGGAGGAGTGGCGACGGCTTCCTTATCGTGAAACGGGAAAATACAATATCACCTATCATATAGAGCTTTTAGAATACTATGGTCTAAATGACGAAACCAGTATGAGCGTGGGCGGAATCATCAATGTTATAGTTGCAATGGTGATGCTTATGGGCTGTGTGTTGATTTACAATGCCTATTCCATCTCTACGTTTGAAAAGCTAAGGTATCTGGGAACATTGGGAAGTATCGGCGCGAGCAAATTTCAAAGGATTAGTGTGGTTTACTGGGAAGGAATACTGGAAGGACTCGTTGGGATCCCGGTCGGAATCGGAGCGGGGATCTTACTTACGAATGGTATCGTAAAATGGCTGGAAAATATTTTTATGTATGAACAACCGTTGGTGGTGGAGCTTACGTTTGGAAGAATCATAACATTTGTGTTCTGGGGATTTCTGATGATATTTCTGGCGTGTCTCTTTCCGGCGTGGAAAGCGGTTCGTACCTCCAGTATGGAGTTGATTACACAAACTTATGAAGTAGATACAAAAATGCGTACCCGAACCAATCTGTTGAAAAAGCGGAAGTTATTTGGCACAGTGGGAATGCTGGCATTTAAGAATATGTGGGTTCGCAGGAAAAGCTATATTGCAAACAGTATATTGCTGATATTGACTTTTTGTGTGATTTTGGACGGCATGGCTGTAATGCGTGGAATCAATAAAGAGTATTATCCGGTAGATGATAGAGACCGTGAGGAACTGAACCTTTGGACAGAACTCTATACGATGGATGATGATAAGATTATGGAGTTTTACGAAAAAGTAGCAGCATTACCGGAGGTGACTTCCATATCGCTAGAGCGCAATCTGAATATTAGTGCTGTGCTACTGGAACCAGAGCTGATTCAGGATGATTTGCAGAAGGTTCCGTTTGAGGTGTCTACAGAAGTTGGATTTACATGGGCAGATGAACCATCACAACTTAGAGAATATCATGATATGAACTCAGGTGATTGGATAGAAGGTATTTATTTACGAACAATGATCGTGGGGTTAGATGATCAAATCTTTCAGGCATATGTGAAAAGGGCAGGATATAAAGTTCCAGATGATACCACAGACGAATATCAGGTGTTAATTGAAGATCACGAGGAAGTCCGGACATTAGAAAAGATCTGTCAACGCAGTATATTGAAGGCACAGCCAAACAGTGAATTTACTTTTTGGTATAGCCGATATGGAGATTTAGGGGTTCTTTCATGCAACATGTATCACCAACAAGATGAAATACGAAAGGGAAGTTTTCATCTGATTGGAACAACACAGGAAACACCGCCGTATCCTTATTATTCTGGAAAGCAGGATGATATTAATGGGTATCAAGAAGAGACGTTGGGATTCTGTCATATTTATATGTCTATGAGTGATTTTGAACGATTGTTAAAAGATCCAATGTATAGTGATATTTGTAGAGAACATCCTGAAGACACATACATTCTTAATTATACTAAGTATAGAAGTGTTGCTACTTATTTGAAATTTGATATTCAAAGGGAAAAGGCAGAGGAAAAGCATACATTTCTGGACTGGATTTTTGGCATAGATGGACTCTCAACACAGATAAAGGAAGATGAGAGGATAAAGGGAAAAATTGAGAATATCGCACAGGAGGTGGGGCTGAAACAAAGTGCTCCGTTGATGTATGAGGTGGATGCAACTTTTGATGATGTGGACATTTCAAAGAGAAATACGTATGCCTTTAACAGCCAGTCGCTTTGGCAGAAAAATGAATACTTTCGTTCGCAAAAGTTTTTATTATTAATATTAGGATATGGATTGATGGCGTTGATCACGTTGTTGTCATTAACCAATATATTCCAAGGCATATCGACTTCTATGCGTATGCGAAGAAAAGAATTTGCCGCCTATCAGTCTATGGGAATGTCCCGGAAAGATCTGAAGAGGATGTTATCCATAGAGGCAGGCTTTTATGGGATTATCGGGTGTGTGATTGGAATACCGGTAAGTTTTCTTGGATTATTAGGCGTGTATGATACCTATCACGAAGTTTTTTATAATATTACATGGAAAATACCATGGGATATGGTGCCGATACAGATTGTAGTTGCAGTGTTATTGCTGATCGTACCCGTGAGATATGCAATGTCACAATTGAAACATCTGAATATTATCGAATCTATTCGTAACGATAACCAGTAAGGGAGGCGCGAAGATGGAAGTATTGAGAACGGAAGATCTTACAAGAGAATATGGCTTTGGAGATAATAAGGTTGTTGCACTTAACCACGTTTCCTTTTCGGTGGAAGAAGGAGAGTTTGTCACGATTTTAGGTCCGTCGGGCTCAGGAAAGTCAACGCTTCTTCATCTCCTGGGCGGTGTTGACAAACCGACATTCGGCAAGGTATATATTGGCGGACAGTCCATTTATGAAATGAAAGAACGTGAGCTGACTGCTTTTCGAAGGAGAGAGATTGGTCAGATTTATCAATTTTATAATCTGATTCCGGTACTGAACGTGGAAGAGAATATATGTCTGCCGATGCTCCTGGATCACAGACAGGCAGAACGAAAAGATTTGGATGAATTACTGGAATTACTCGGCCTCACAGAGCGTGTGAATCATCTTCCGAGTGAATTGTCCGGCGGTCAGCAGCAGAGAGTTGCAATCGGAAGAGCACTGATCAGTAAACCGAAATTGATTTTGGCAGATGAGCCTACAGGAAATCTGGACCAGAAGAACAGCCGCGAGATTATCAAGCTTTTTCGCGAACTGAATGAAAAATATGGACAGACGATTCTCTTGATTACCCATGATGAGAAGATCGCAGAACATGCAGAGAGGATTCTTGTGATTGAAGATGGACGAATAGTAAGGGATAGTCGGAGGTGAGAAACTTGCTTTTAGAAAAGAAAAAATGCCGTATTTATGCGGCGCACGGCGTTTCGCAAACGCCTATGAGGTAATTAAAGTGAGGAGTAATGGAAAATGAAAAAAGAGTGGAAAGTTACGATTCTTGTAATATTAGTGGAAGTGTTGTTTGTCTGGATTTGTTATACAGCACCAGGAACCGGAAGACGAAGTCCACTGCTTTTAGAAGAAAAAGGCAGAGTAACAGATATTGATTTAAGTAAGCAACAAATAACTGTTCAACTTGAAAGTCTAAATAGTTATTATGATGGGTTAAAAGTACAGCCATATGATAGTGATAAAGTTGTTTTAAATTGTAGATGGATGGAAAAAAGTGCTTCAACTTTAAAAGAAATAAAGCTAAATGATGAAGTGATATATATGCATTACGATAATAAGCCCAATAGAGTTGAAAAATTAGAACTTTTATATGAAGAGAAAGCAGTTGTAACAGGTGTATTTTTATATCGTAATGAAATTAAAGTAAAACTTAAACAGAATAATTCTATATGTAATTTCTATGAAAAAGAAGAAGTGTCATTGGATTGTAGTCATTTATATCAAGGAAATGATGTACTGGATTCGTTAGAAATATCTGATGAAATTATATTTTCACATTTTTACGATGAGCCATATGAAATAAAAAGCATAAAACGGGAGGATTAAGTTCTATGAAAAAATCATCATTTTAATAGTAAGCATAATTATTATTTTTGGTGGATATCGATACTATAAGGCAAAGAATTCTAATGTATCATTTAATTATGGAATTCATCCGTTTGAGGAAAATGCAGTTGTTGAAGAGATTAATTCGGATAACCGGGAGATTACAGTATTTATAAAAGATAGCGATACTTACCTGGAATCTGAAAAAAATCCATATGAAGATAAAGAGATTAAATTAAATTGCAGTAAGATGGAGAAAGAGAAATTGGAACAACTGGAAATATTTGATGAAATAGTATTTACACATGTGCATGATGATCCATATACTGTGCTAGAGGTTAAAAAATTGTAAGAAATAGTGGATGCGCTTTTCAATAAATGGGGGAATCTAATAATGAAGAAAGCGGTATGTGTAATATTAGGATTAATTATTGTATTTGGTGCACGCCCATTGTATGGGTTAGTAAATAATGAAGTAAGTTTTAATACAGGAATGTACTTATATGAAGAGACAGCAGTTGTTAAAGATATCGATTTGAATAACGAGAAAATTACCGTGTCTATAGAAAACAGTGATACTTACTGGAGAGCCGATTCAGATCCATATGAAGATAAAGATATTTGTTTGGATTGCAGTAAGGTGAAGGAAGCAGTATTGGAACAATTGGAAATATCCGATGAAATAGTATTTACACATATATATGTTGAACCGTATATCGCAGCAGAGATAAAAGAATAAAGCAGACCTGCCGCACTCTTTACAAATGCGGCAGGCCTTTTGTCTTTCGGTTCATAATCGTAATAACGAATGCATATGTCCCTTACAGAAAGTATATTACATATCAATCAGAAACGAGCTCGGTCCTATTCAGAACTATTTAGCGATTATGGTCGACCTGATCTATGTACTGGATAAGGCGCATTACCTGACTGGTATAGCCCCATTCATTGTCATAGAAACAGATCACCTTGAAAAAGTGGGAATTCACCTGAATGCCCTGTCGTGCGTCGAAGATGGAAGCATGAGAATCTCCGATGAAATCAGAAGATACTACTTCATCGTCCACATAATCCAGAATACCGGACAAATATGTCATAGAGGCTTCCTGAACTTTTTTGCAGATTTCTTCGTAAGATGTCGATTTCCTCAAAGCTACGTTTAAGTCAACAACAGATACATCTGAAATAGGTACGCGATAAGAGATACCACTCATTTTGTCCTTCAATGAAGGAATTACGAGGGAGATCGCTTTAGCTGCTCCAGTGGTAGATGGGATTAGATTGCCAAATGCAGAGCGGCCGGTTCTCCAGTCCTTCTGAGAACGGCTGTCAACAACCTTCTGCTTAGCAGTAGCTGCGTGGATCGTGGACATGAGACCGTATTCAATACCGTAATTGTCCTCTAGAATCTTGCAGATCGGTGCCAGACAGTTCGTCGTGCAGGATGCATTAGAAACTACGGGCATATCACTGTTGTATTCGGTATGGTTTACACCCATGATAAAAGTAGGCGTCTCTTCATCTTTTGCAGGAGCAGATATAATAACCTTTTTAGCCCCGCCTTGCAGATGATCCATAGCTTTCTGCGTTGTGCAGTAGGCACCGGTTGCATCAATGATATATTCAGCACCACAGCTGTCCCATGGGATCAGAGAAGCGTCCGATTCAGAGAACACGGGAATCTTCTGACCATTGATGATCAGACCCTGCTCATATGTGTCAAGCTCCCCCTGGAAACGTCCGAATGTTGAATCATAGCGGACCATATATTTCATGTAGTCTAGATCAGCATTACGCACGTTGATCCCACAAAGTTTAAAAGTATCTGGTTGACTGATGGCAATACGGAGAGCGACGCGTCCGATGCGTCCAAATCCGTTGATGCCAATTGAAATTGCCATTTTACAATTACCTCCTATAAGTCATTTAAATGCATAGAGCACCCACAGATATCCTGGGCGCGGTTATTCTGACCGAGCAATGTAACTGGCTTTTTCTGATTTGATGTAATTTACTGTCAGTGTAACATGGAATAATGAAAAATACTATATATGGAAGAGTGATTAAAATATTAACGAAAATGCACACAAGATAGCTGACTGATTGAAAACTTTGTGAAGAAATGTTATGATTTTAAGCAGAAATAATACATATGGGAGGCTATTATGAGAGAGGAACGTTTTAAGATGGAGCGCCCGGGTTTGGTAGAAGAAGGACAGGAAGTTGTGATCAGCGAACGAAGTCCGAGCACCGGGAGATATACTTATCTGGTAGAACCATCCATTGCCATGTCGGGAATATACCGCACAGCGGAGCGGATCCGGGACAGGAAAGGCGTGATCAGGAAGATTGAGGAGACTGACCGGGGATTTTATCTGATTGTTGAGATAGAGCAGTAATAAGAGAGCTTTTGCAGGGAGAATATACTTGCGAAAGTTCTCTTTTTTATAATTTGTGATTTGACAAAAAATGCACAAGTTAATTGATAATAATTCGGACAAACTATAAATAGCGACGAAAAAATAGAAAATTAATGAGAAAAATTATAGATATTAGACAATTTGTGTGCTAATATAATAAATAACTTGTGTGAAAATCGATAAATTCAAATGGAGGTAAAGCTATGCTTTCAAAAAAATCTGCAGTTCCGTTTAGAGGAACGAAGGAGCAGGAAGAAGAACTGCTTAAGGTGATCGAAGAATTGAAAGATGAAAAAGGCGCTTTGATGCCGATTATGCAGAGAGCGCAGGACATCTATGGATATCTGCCGATCGAGGTCCAGAAGATTATCTCAGACCAGACGGGAATCCCGTTAGAGAAGATTTATGGAGTGGCAACATTTTATGCACAGTTTAATCTGAGTCCGAAGGGACGATATCAGATATCTGTCTGTCTTGGCACGGCATGCTATGTAAAAGGATCCGGCGATATTTATAACAAGCTGATGGAAAAGCTTGGTATCGTGGGCGGAGAGTGTACGCCGGATGGAAGATTTTCGCTGGATGCGTGCCGTTGTATCGGGGCCTGTGGACTGGCACCGGTCATGACGATCAATGAAGAAGTATACGGACGCCTGAAGGTGGAGGATATAGATGATATCCTTGCGAAATACGAGTAGTGGTTAACTTGATTAGAAGTGGAGGGACAGAATGAAATCTCTGGAAGAATTACGGGTAATTAGAGAGCGTATGCAGGGAACAGTGGCATACCGCTCAGAACACGAATCTCTGGAAGAGGCTGCAGCTTCTGAGCACGGCAAGTACCGCACTCATGTGCTGGTATGCGGAGGAACAGGATGTACATCATCCGGCAGCCAGAAGATCAGAGAACGTCTGGATGAAGAGATCCGGAAGAACGGACTGGAAGAGGAAGTATGTGTGATCAAGACAGGCTGTTTTGGCCTGTGTGCGCTGGGACCGATCATGATCGTGTATCCGGAGGGCGCGTTTTATTCTATGGTCAAGGAAGAAGACATTCCTGAGATTGTAGAAGAGCATCTGGCAAAGGGCAATGTAGTGAAGAGACTGCTCTATGATGAGACGGTGAAAGGAGAAGATGTACTTCCGCTGCAGGAGACGAATTTCTATAAGAAGCAGCACCGTGTGGCACTGCGTAACTGTGGCGTGATCAGTCCGGAGAATATTGACGAATACATAGGTACAAGAGGATATGAGGCGTTAGGTAAGGTGCTGACCGAGATGACACCTGCAGAAGTTATTCAAGTGATGCTTGACAGCGGACTCAGAGGAAGAGGCGGTGCAGGTTTCCCAACCGGTATGAAATGGAAATTCGCGGCAGCGAATGAAGCAGATCAGAAATACGTCTGTTGTAACGCCGATGAGGGTGACCCGGGTGCATTTATGGACAGATCCGTACTGGAAGGTGATCCGCACGTTGTACTGGAAGCCATGGCGATCGCAGGCTATGCCATTGGGGCGTCACAGGGATATATCTACGTGCGTGCAGAGTATCCAATCGCAGTAGAACGTCTGAATATTGCGATTAAGCAGGCAAGAGAATACGGACTGCTTGGCGAAGATATATTTGGATCGGGATTTGATTTTGATATTGAGCTTCGTCTGGGAGCAGGAGCATTTGTCTGCGGAGAAGAGACCGCACTGATGACTTCGATCGAGGGTAACCGAGGAGAACCGAGACCGCGTCCGCCATTCCCGGCATTAAAGGGACTGTTCCAGAAGCCGACAATTCTGAATAACGTAGAGACACTGGCGAATATCCCACAGATTATCCTGAACGGTCCGGAATGGTTTGCATCGATGGGAACAGAAAAGTCCAAAGGAACCAAGGTATTTGCTCTGGGAGGCAAGGTTAACAATACCGGTCTGGTAGAGATCCCGATGGGAACGACTCTGCGGGAGATTGTAGAAGAGATCGGCGGAGGCATTCCAAAGGGAAAGAAGTTCAAGGCTGCGCAGACCGGAGGTCCGTCCGGCGGATGTATTCCGGCAGAGAATTTTGATGTACCGATCGATTATGATAACCTGATCGCGATCGGTTCCATGATGGGTTCCGGTGGTCTGATCGTTATGGATGAAGATACCTGTATGGTAGATATTGCCAAATTCTTCCTGGAATTTACTGTGGATGAATCCTGTGGCAAATGTGCACCGTGCCGTATTGGTACCAGACGTATGCTGGAGATCTTAGAGAAGATCACCAAGGGGCAGGGAACGATGGAAGATCTGGACCGTCTGGAAGAACTGGCAGCGCATCTGAAGTCGAATTCACTGTGTGCGCTTGGTCAGACAGCACCGAATCCGGTACTCTCCACCCTGCGTTACTTTAAAGATGAATACATTGCCCATATTGTGGATAAGAAATGTCCGGCAGGCGTCTGTAAGGATCTGCTGCAGTACAAGATCAATGCGGACAAATGTAAGGGTTGTACGCTTTGTGCACGTATCTGTCCGAATGGTGCGATCAGCGGTAAAGTAAAAGAACCACATGCGATCAATCCGGAGAAATGTTTGAAATGTGGTGCATGTATGGAAAAATGTCGCTTCGGTGCGATTTATAAGGAATAAGGGAGGATAGAGAATATGGAAACGGTTAATCTTACAATCAATGGACTGAAAGTATCTGCACCGGCCGGCTCTACGATCCTTGAGGCAGCACATGCAGCCGGAATCAGAATTCCTACTCTCTGCTATTTGAAGGAGATCAATGAGATCGGTGCATGTCGTATGTGTGTAGTAGAAGTAAAAGGAGCCCGTAATCTGGTAGCTGCCTGTGTACATCCGGTCAGTGAAGGGATGGAAGTGTATACGAATACACCGAAGCTGATTTCATCCAGAAAGAAGACATTGCAGCTCTTGTTGTCGAATCACGATAAGAAATGTCTGTCCTGTGTGCGCAGCGGTAACTGTGAATTACAGCAGCTCTGCAGGGAATATGGCGTGGATGATGAGAATTATTTTGCAGGTGAGAGTAATCACTATGAGTTGGATGATTCCGCAGCGCATATGATCCGTGACAATAACAAATGTATCTTGTGCCGCAGATGCGTGGCTGTCTGTGAGAAAGTTCAGGGAGTCGGCGTGATCGGAACCAATAACCGTGGATTTGCGACCTTTATCGGTTCTGCATTTGACATGGGACTTGGAGAGACCAGTTGTGTATCCTGTGGACAGTGTATCGCAGTCTGTCCGACCGGTGCATTATATGAAAAAGATTATACAGATAAGATTATAGAAGCAATCGCTGATCCGGAGAAATACGTGGTCGTTCAGACTGCACCATCTGTCAGAGCTGCGCTTGGCGAAGAGTTCGGTTATCCGATGGGAACGGATGTGGAAGGCAAGATGGTAGCAGCACTCAGAAGAATCGGATTTGACCGTGTATTTGATACGGACTGGGCAGCAGACCTGACGATTATGGAAGAGGCACATGAGCTTCTGGATCGTGTACAGAATGGTGGAAAGCTTCCGCTGATCACATCCTGCTCGCCTGGATGGATCAAATACTGCGAGCACTATTTCCCGGATATGACAGAGAATCTGTCCAGCTGCAAATCGCCGCAGCAGATGTTTGGTGCGATGGTGAAGACTTACTTTGCCGAGAAGCAGGGTATCGATCCGAAGAATATCGTATCGGTTAGCGTGATGCCATGTACGGCCAAGAAGTTCGAGATCGGAAGAGATCATCAGAATGCAGCCGGAGTACCGGATGTGGATATTGCCATCACTACCAGGGAACTGGCACGACTGATCCGTCGTTGTGGTATTGAATTTACTGCACTTCCGGATGAAGGCTTTGATGATCCGATGGGTGAGTCTACGGGAGCGGCAGTAATCTTTGGAGCGACCGGCGGTGTTATGGAAGCAGCTCTTCGTACTGCGGTGGAGACATTGACGGGAGAAGAACTTGCTAATCTGGAATTTACAGATGTGCGTGGCACAAAGGGCATCAAAGAGGCTGAATATCAGGTGGCAGGCATGGATATTCGTGTGGCAGTTGCTTCGGGACTTGGCAATGCAAGAGAACTTCTGGAGCAGGTGAAATCTGGTGAGAAACAGTATCACTTTATCGAGATCATGGGATGTCCGGGCGGATGTGTCAACGGAGGCGGTCAGCCGCAGGTATCCGGTGATGTGCGTAATTTCACTGATGTACGTGGTATTCGTGCAAGCGTACTGTATCGCAATGATCAGGCGAAGGTAATCCGTAAATCGCATGAGAATCCGGCAATCAAGAAACTGTATGAAGAGTATCTGGGAGAACCGGGAAGCAAGAAAGCACATGAGACATTGCATACAACCTATGTAAAACGCACAGTTAATTAAGGATAGTCCATAATATTTTAGAAGGGTGGAAATGCATTGCATTTCTGCCCTTTCTTCTATACAATAAAAGCAGAATATCTTTGATGTCTGACATCAATGAGGGAGGCTGTAATGGGAAACTATCAATATTATTTATTCGATCTGGATGGTACGCTGACGGATTCAGGAGAAGGAATTATGAATTCAATCCGTCATGCTTTGCATAAATTTGGAATTACAGAGTATGAGGAAACGACACTGCGTAAGTTTATCGGACCACCGCTTGCAGAGTGCTTTCAGAAGTATTTTGATCTGTCACCGGAGGAAGCACGCAAGGGAATCGATTATTACCGGGAATATTATACTGACGGGGGAATGTTTGAAAATGAGGTCTATCATGGCGTAAAAGAGTTGTTAGAGGGCTTGAATGCGAAAGGAAAGACATTGATTGTTGCTACGTCAAAGCCTGAGTTATTTGCGGAGCAGATTCTGGAACATTTTGATCTGGCGAAGTATTTTGCCTGTATTGCCGGAGCGTCTATGGACGAGACCAGAGTGCATAAAGATGATGTGATTGCTTATGCATTGCAGAAGTATAAAGGAATTGATCATAAAAAAGCGGTGATGATCGGCGATCGTTCGCATGATATTATGGGCGGTAAAGCGAATGGCATGGATACGATCGGAGTGCTTTATGGATTTGGAAACCGGGAAGAATTAGAAGAAGCCGGAGCTGATATTATTGTGGAGACACCAGAAGAAATATTGAGATATTAAGGTATGTGAGGAGGGCTTTGCATGAAGGTCATTGATTTTAAGGATGCCAAATGCAGACATTGTTACAAATGTGTCCGTTATTGTGAGGTAAAGGCAATTTCAGTACAGAATGAACAGGCGCATATTATGGAGGATCACTGTATTCACTGTGGACAGTGCCTGGAAGTCTGTCCGCAGAATGCCAAGACATTTGCCAGCGACATGGAACGGGTGAAGGGATATCTTCAGAGAGGTGTGCGTACGGTGCTTTCACTTGCACCGTCATATCTCAGTGTACTTGACTTTGATCAGCCCGGACAGGTGGTAGATGCACTTATGAGGCTTGGGTTTGATGAAGTGCGGGAAACAGCAGAAGGTGCAGCATTAGTCACAGAAGAGTATCAAAAGCTACTTAAAAGTGGACAGATGACAAACATCATCTCTACTTGTTGTCCAAGTATTAATGATTTGATCGAGAAATATTATCCATCATTAGTCCCGATGATGGCTCCTGTTGTATCTCCGATGATTGCACATGGACGTCTGATTAAGCAGATGTATGGACCAGATGTGAAAGTCGTCTTTCTGGGACCTTGTATTGCTAAAAAAGCAGAAGCAGTTGGAGATGAGCGGGTAGAGGGAGCAATTAATGCCATTTTGACATTTGAAGAGGTTATCCGTTGGTGGAGAGAAGAAGGTATCAGGGTTGAGGAATGCGAAGACAAGCCGATGGGTAATCCGGATCCGGGGGTGAACCGGTTGTATCCAATAGGCGGAGGTGTGATTACCTCCGTGTTGACAGGAGGACCGGAAGATCATTATAAGAAATTTCATGCAGAGGGAATTAAGACATGTATGGAATTGCTGGATGAACTGACACGTGGAGAGGTAAAAGGCGGATTTTTTGAACTAAATGTATGTAAAGGTGGATGTGTAAAAGGACCGGCTGCTGAGCGGTGGAAGCGTTCTATGCTAAAAGCAAGGCTGGATCTGGAGCATCAGGTGAAATATACGGAAGAAGCTGTGCATATAGAACATGAGCCAATTCTTCTGGATAAGGTATTTGAAGATCGTTACATCCAGGATAATCAGCCAACAGAACGAGAGCTTACAGAAGTGCTTCGCGCTATGGGAAAATATACAAGACAGGATGAACTGAATTGCGGAGCGTGTGGATATGCTACCTGCAGAGCCAAAGCAGAAGCTGTATATCAGGGCAAGGCAGAGATCAGTATGTGTCTGCCACACGCAGTGGCACAGGCTGAATCCATGTCGAATCTGGTGATGGACGCGACACCGAACATGGTCTTGATTGTTGATCGGGATATGCATATAAGGGAATGTAATAAAAGAATGCTGGATAAGCTGGGAATTTCCCGAGAAGAGGCACTGGAGCGATATATTTTTGAATTTATTGAGGTTGAAGATATTGAACAGGTGCTGGAAGATAAAAAATCCATTTTAAGGAAACGAATTCAGTTAGAAACACTTGATGTTATTGCTAAAGAAACGATTGTGTATATAGAGTCGGTGGATTCGGCATTGGTTGTCTATCAGGATGTGAGCAAAGAGGAAAAGGCGAGAGAACAGCACATGAATCTGAAGATGGAGACGATTGATATCGCGCAGAAGGTCATTGATAAGCAGATGATGGTAGCACAGGAAATTGCCGGACTGCTGGGAGAGACTACAGCAGAGACCAAAGTGACGCTTTCTAAGTTGAGAGATTCGATTCTGGATGATAGAGAGGATTAAGATGAGTGTAAGTGTAGATATTTGCTGGAAAAGTTTTAACAAGAATCGTGAAGAATTGTGTGGAGATAAAGTCGAAGTACTGAAAACAGAAGATTCCAGTATTATTATTCTTGCAGATGGTATGGGAAGTGGAGTAAAAGCGAATATTCTTGCAACGCTGACATCAAAGATCCTGGGCACGATGTTCCGGGAGGGCGCAGAGATTGATGCATGTGTTGAGACGATTGCCCGTACACTGCCTATCTGTAAAGAACGGGAAGTAGCATATGCTACATTCAGTATCCTGCAGATTTTTCGAGATGGAGAAGCCTATCTGGTAGAATATGATAATCCAAAATGCGTGTTTATACGCAACAAAGAAATAATAAACTATCCTTATCAGGAACGAGTGATTGAAGGAAAGAAGATTCGTGAGTATCGATTTCATGTAGAACTCAATGATTGTTTCGTACTGATGAGTGATGGGGCAATCTGGGCCGGCGAAGAAGAAACTATGAACTATAACTGGGAGTGGGATGACATGGCAGCTTATACGCTAAAATGTACGAACGAGACATTGTCGGCAGCAAGACTGGCAGCTATGCTCAGCCAGGTGTGTTACGACCTGTATGGACAGAAGCCGGGAGATGATACAACCGTTGCAGTAACCAGAGTTATCCGCAGACAGGTGGTCAATATCTTCACAGGTCCACCGTCCAGAAAGGAAGATGATGAGCGGGTTGTACATGATTTTATGAAGCAGGAAGGCAAGAAAGTTATTTGTGGCGGTACCAGTGCCAATGTGGCATCTCGTGTATTAAAACGGGAGATCGTAACGCTGGTCAAGCATGCAGATCCAAAGATTCCGCCAATGGCAACAATGGAAGGTCTGGATCTGGTAACGGAAGGCGTATTGACCATAGGAAGTGCGCTGGATCTCCTGCACCGCTATGAAAATGATGATTTTGATGAAGCATTTTTTGATGCACTGGATGCAGAGAACGGTGCAGCCAAACTTGCAAGGCTGTTGATCGAAGAGTGTACGGATCTGAATCTTTTTGTAGGAAGAGCACTGAATCCTGCACACCAGAATTCCAATCTGCCATTCGATCTCAGCGTGCGTATGAATCTGGTAGAACAGCTGAAGGATTGTGCAGAGCGGATGGGTAAGCATGTGACAGTGAAGTATTATTAGACTGTATTGAAAAAGAATTATTAAAAGTAGTAAAATGGCAGGTGATATTATGAAGGTCGAAGAAGTTATAAGTGAGGTTGCAAAACTTTGCAGAAACTTTCATGCTAAAGAAGTGATTTTATATGGATCAAGAGCAAAAGGGACTGCGAGAGAGCGAAGTGATATAGATATCGCGGTCACGGGAGTAAAGAATTTTGATATACTTGAGGAAAAGATAGAAGAATTGCCGACATTGTATAGTGTTGATTTGTTGAATATGGATACTTGTAGAAATGATTTGTTAAAGGAGGATATCAGACAGTATGGACGAGAAATTTAACAGACGTTTTGTGTCTTTTACTAAATCCCTGGATGCATTGGCAGAAGCCAGGGAAAGAGACCTTTCAGACTCTTTTGTGCTGAGCGGGACCAGTGCTAAATTCAGTATAACATTTGATCTGGCATGGAAAGTAATGAAAGATATATTAATACATTGATTTATTCTATGATTTCAAAAATGTGGTAAATGAATTAATGTTATAAAATAGAGGGAATGAGTATGATAGCTTTTGGTTATGAAAAAGATAATGATGAAGAAAAACTGATGAAATTGAGTGAAACTACGTTACAATGCAACAACGAAGAACTGGATAGAATTATAGATTTTCTAAATCGGATTAAGAATACAAATTATGAAGCAGGAGATCATTATCACTACAGAGATTTTAATAAGAAGTGGACTTCAGAAGAATCGGATTTTATTATTTTTTTAGAAGAAGATGTAGAAAGTTCGAGATAAACATATTTAATAGTAGATATGTTATATTTGACATTTTACTCTGACTTTGCTAAAATACTCACCTGTGAACAAAAATTCTAAGAATTTAATATGATAGAGCGTTGATTTTCAATGCTACGGTTGGACATCCATAATCCATAATTCGGGTTATGGATGTTTTGATGTATGGTGGAATAATATTGACAGTGGAAAATCGGAAAGGAGAAGTATGGAGAACGAATTATTTGAACAGACATCAGTGCCGAAAGCTTATATGAAGCTTGCGTTTCCCGTGGTAATGAGTATGATGGTTTCGCTGGTTTATAATATGGTGGATACATATTTTATCGCATTGACAGGAGTGCAGGAACTGGTGGCGGGAGTGTCGTTGGCGGCACCGATATTTACGATGATGATTGCGTTTGGAGATATCTTTGGACTTGGTGGAAGTTCGGTAATCTCCCGGCTGTTTGGACAGAAGAGAAATATGGATGCGAAGAGAGTCAGTGCATTCTGTGTCTGGGGATCGATTGTATTTGGCATCTGTGTGACGATCATACTGTTATTGTTCCGGCCGCAGATTCTTCGGGTATTGGGAGCAAATGATGTGACAATGCAGTATGCCAGTGGATATTATACATGGATTGCGATAGGAGCAGTGTTTATCATATTTGGACTTGTGCCGACCAATATTCTCCGCACGGAAGGACTGGCTGCACAGGCAATGCTTGGTTCTATTATCGGTTCTATCGTGAATATTATTCTTGATCCGGTATTTATCTTTGGATTGAAACAAGGGGCGGCAGGAGCTGCAATCGCAACGGTGCTTGGCAATATGGCAGCGGATCTTTATTATATGTATGCGATGATGAAAAAGGCAAACCGTTTGTCAGTGGCAATTACGGAGACCAGAATTTCCGGGCATATGATAGGTAACATTCTGTTAATTGGCATTCCGGCATCAATTACAAATCTCATGCAGAGCTTTATGGTCATGCTGACGAATCATTTCCTGCTGGAGTACGGAACGGACAAAGTCGCAGCCATGGGAATTGCATTAAAAGCCAATATGCTCACGGCTCTGATACTGGTCGGATTTGCATTTGGCGGTCAGCCGCTTGTAGGATATAATTATGGCGCAAAAAACGAAAAAAGATTAAAAGAAATATTAAAGTTTGCATATTTGTTTGAGATGGGAACCGGACTTGGATTTGCAGTACTTGTCAGTATCTTTGCACCTACAGTTATCCGAGTATTTATGAATGATCCGGGGATTGTAAATAATGGAGCTATGATGCTTCGGTATCAGCAGTTCGGTATGATGTTCATGGCAGTAACGCTGGTATCAACCTGTGTCTGCCAGTCTGTGGGAAATGCGTCGGGAGCACTTGTGCTGTCGATCAGCAGACAGGGCGTAGTTTATGCCATGACGATTGTTGTTCTGTCCAAAATATTTGGATATACAGGAGTGCTGGCGGCACAGGCATGTGCAGATGTGCTGACGGCGGTGATGGCCGGACTTATTATCAGGCATATCTTTTTCCGACATAAAGATCATAACGTATAATACAAAAATCATGCCTGTCACAGCAGAGAAGCTGGCAGGCATGATTGAAGATGCGATCGCAGGCAGGCTGGATTAATTAGCGTTCGACTTTTACTTTTTTTAATTCTACGCAGGATCTGTTATAGGTCAGTGACAGGATTATCTGAGTGATTCCGACTACGAGGATTGCCAGGACACCTGTGTGGAAGAACAGATGTGACAGCATGGTGAGAAGAAGCAGGAAACTAAGACATTTACTTGTAAATGAAAAAGCTTTATACGCGCTCTGGTAAATGACTTCTTTTTCAGCTTCGTCACAGCTTTCCAACCATTGCTGCTGGAATTTCATAGAAGATACATCCCCTTTCTTTTCTGGATGTGTCTTCTGCAGCAGCTTTATATAGCGCGCCTGCATAATACCGTCATAGAAGACGCAGATTAAAAATGTGAGGCAGGCACCGAGTGCGATGCTGTGGTGCAGATAATCCATAGAATAACCAAATGCTAATAGTACGATGCCGCCTATATATGACAGCAGGTTGCTGGTCATCAGCATGGCACCGGTCTTTTCTTCTTTATAATCTAATTCGTCAAATTCTTCGTCATCAGCATTCGCGAGACTGTTGCAGATGTTCTTTAATCTGGAATAATAGATTTCCTGCAATATAATTGAAAGTACAGTGATCAGAAGCAGTCCCGGAAAGATCATATTCTGAATACCTGAGATTAATTTTTGCGCAGCCTGATTGAACGAATTCCCGTTGTTAATCGAGAGCAATACAGCTGCTGAAGCACCCAATATAGCACCGACGATGGCACCGGCAGCCATTTTTAATGTCAGTTTGCTAAGACTGGTTGTTTTTAGGTTATCTTTATTTTTCATGGGTTTCATCCTCCTCATATTCAAATATATCTTCAACTTTTACATTACAGATCATTGCAAGCTTTAATGCCAGTGTTACAGAGGGCGAGTAGTCTCCGCGTTCGATTAGACTGATGGTCTGTCTGGATACTCCGGCAAGTTTTCCAAGCTCTGTCTGGTTCATGCCTAATTTGGATCTGTGTTCTTTTAAGCGGTTCAGTAACGGCAATCTAAGCTCCTCCTTTATGATAAAATGACAATTTTATTTGTCAAAAATAGGATAGCATTGACAACTATCTTTGTCAATATGTTTTGACAACTTTTCTTGTCATTATAAACTATGCATATTATTTGATATGTGTGAAAACTATGTTATACTTATCAAAACAATACTTTGAAATCAAGGAGGTGCAGCCATGAGGTTTGAGGATGAGAAGGATTATATCATGCGTATGATCAAAGAAATGGTCAGTGTGCTGTTTTCTATTTTGCTCGGCAAGCAATATGTATCCGTGGATGAAGAGAGGAAGAATGGATATGAAGTGTCGGGGACAGATTTGAATGATCTGCTGGATATGATCGACAATGGACAGATTAATGAGGCGGAGAATCTCATGCTGGATGACATTGATTACAGTGATAAAAAGGAACTGGCGGCAGCGTTGCTATTCTATCAATATCTCTCTGAAAAGAAGAAAGATTTTCTGTGGGATCATGATTATTCGGACGAAGAAATCCTGGATGGTGCGAAACAGATATTGCAAAAAGCGGGATATGGGAATATCGTAAAGATTATGGAATAGAATTATATATGATTGAGAGGCAGTATGATGAACGAAAGAAATTACAGTAAAGTACCAGTATTTGAGAATGGAATGGCGCAGCCGGTATTTCCATTTACGGATGGAAAGACAGGTGCAGATTATAATCCGGAGACTTCGAGTATTGTGAGATATGCGGTATATGTGGAGTCTGATTATGATATGGACGGAGATGGAAAGCGCGACCTGGTCAAAGCGGTTGTACAGGTTCCAAGAAGTGCGGTGGAGGGAAATTACAAAGCTGCAACATTATTTGAAGCCCGTCCGTACTGTGCAGGTGTGAATGAAGATGGATATCCTCATATGAAAGAAGTGGCAGAAAAGGAATACCGCTATTTTGATTTTGCAGACCTTGAGCGAGAGGTTCCGGCACGTGTTCCAACTGGAAGTATCAGTGCGATGGAGCTTGCCCTTCAAGCTGATCCGTCAGACTGGTATTATCCGGATAAAGGTAATAACGATAGCATGGTCTATAGCAATTTGGACACTTTTAATTATTACCTTGTTCGTGGCTTTGCAGTTGTGCTGTGTGGTGGATTTGGTACGCTTGGTTCAGATGGATTCAACTATGTGGGATCCGATTATGAGAGAGATGCATTCAAATTCGTAGTAGAATGGCTGCATGGAGACCGCGTGGCATATGCGGACCGTGAGGGAACGATCCAGACGAAAGCAGACTGGTCGAATGGCAATGTTGCAATGACCGGAAGATCTTATGCGGGAACTATGCCATTTGCGGTGGCAACAACAGGAGTAGAAGGTTTGAAGACGATCATTCCAATCGCAGGAATTGCAGACTGGTATTCCCAGCAGAATATGCAGGGAGCACAGCGTTACTGGCCGAAAGAAGTATTGAATAGTTTTCTCGCTTACTACTGTTCCAGCCGTTATCATGACGAATCATTATCTGAAAAACAGCTTGATGATATGGCAGCATTTCACCATGAACTTAGTCTTCGACAGTTAAAGTGTGGATTTGACTACGATGAGGAATTCTGGGGAAGCGGTAATTACTGCCTGAATGCAGATAAGATCCGATGCACCGCATTGATCGTGCATGGACTGAATGATGAAAATGTGTCTACCAAGCAGTTTGAAATGATGTACAAGTCCTTTGAAAAGGCAGGTCGGAATGTGAAGCTGTTGCTGCATCAGGGTGCGCATATTACACCGACTATGTCAAACAGGGAATATGGAATCCTGGTGGATGGACAATTTTATGATGACATTGTTAACAAATGGATTTCTTATTATCTGTATGATGTGGATAATCATGCAGAGGATATGCCGGCAGTATTGGTACAGACGAATTACGATCAGAAGAAATGGGAGACGGCAGAGTCCTGGGAGACGGCATATGCCATGAATCTTGCATGTGAAGAGACGGGAACGACTGTCATCGATACAGATTGGGAAGCAGCAGGTGTCAGTGCCGAGAACTTTGATGAGCGGATGGCATTGCAGTCCGGCAATATGAACAGACGATATATGACTTCTGCTTTTGAGGAAGCAGTAACCATACAGGGAACCGTGTGCGTGAAGCTTAAAGCGGCATTAAAAGACGGCGACGCAGAGCATGACTTCCATCCGGAGAATAGAAATGATGTGGATACATTGACCATGAAGCTTGGCGATTCCAGCATTTCCGGAAAGATGGACGATGTGGAGGTTGCATTGCTGCTCTGTGATGTATGTGATGAGAAGTTTGACAGCATCCAGAGTGTGGATCCGGAAAGAAATACAATTCCGGTAGAAAAAGTGAAAGCAGGTGGCGTGATTAACGGCGGAGATCTTCCGGCATTTGATGAAGTTGAATTTGCCACTGTACATAAGAACTATCGTGTGATCACTCGTGCGTTTGCAGACCTCTGTAATCCGGAAGCCGGTTATGATCCGGTAACAGCAACGAACAGTATCGAGCTGAAAAAGGGCGAATATCATGACTATCACATCTATATGAATGCGACCAGATACACAGTCGAGCCAGGACACAGACTTGCGCTTGTAATTGCAACCGAAGATCCGGTGAATTGTCTGATCCATAAGACCTATGCGGTTGAGATAGAGAATGCTTCAGTAGAAGCGAAAGTACCGGTGACAAAGGATACAGATGATAGGCTGATCAAAGCAGACGAATAAAGAGAAAGATAAGGGCGTGTAAAAATGAAGAATCATTTTTACACGCCTTTTTATTGTATGCCTATACAATAAAACCACCTGCTATGCTGGTGGTTCCCCTTACGGCTT
>OLQG01000306.1_pt1 | contig 42269 bp, 37 predicted proteins | sample 1672221 | NCBI WGS metagenome assembly OLQG01 (sample SAMEA3136660, study PRJEB25190) | human gut metagenome | biome: human gut; feature: human-associated habitat; material: faeces | place: Austria | collected 2013
CGTGCAGCCCCCAAGTCGCGGGTCCGCTGCGTCGAAACAGCGGCAGTTTTCTTTGGTTCTTTCTTTTGCTGCCAAAAGAAAGAACAACCTCCCGGGAGGCAGCCGTTAATCCTTTAGCCGCGTCTCCCGACCCCGTACTGCGGGGCCTCCGGCAGCACAAACTCTGTGGTAAAGTTGGCGGTCAGGTCGTTGATGTTCATCCGCACGCTCCAAAAGACATCGCCGTAATCGCGCAGGACCGTGTACTCCGCACCCAGACCGGCCAGAGTCGCCGTGTCGGTGACGATGTAGACTACATCCCCCTCGGGGGCGTACTCGGTCAGACTGTTCTGGTAGACGCGGCTGACCGTGCCGCCGTCGGCCAGCGCCCGGGCGGCTTCTGCGGTGGTGCTGACCAGCTGAATGCGCGCTGTCGCGGGCAGGGCGGCCATCAAATCCCCGCGGGTGATCTCGCCGTATTCCGGCTCGGTCACGCCGCCCGCGAACGCCTCGACGGACGCCCCCTCCGGCAGACCCGTGGCCGGGTCATTTGTGACGATCTCGGCGTAGAGCGCCGCCAGATAGTTGCCGAAGCTGATGGTTTTGTTGGCGTCGGGGTTGGCCGCGTAGGTGAACAGCGGCGTGTAGAGGATGCTCTGGTCGTCGGCGTCCAGCGTGGCGATCTCCGCCGCGGCGCTGGTATAGGCGTCCGCACCGGCCTGCTGGGCCTCGTCTGCCGTCTCGGTGGGGGCGGTGGTGTCACTGCCGCCCACGGCCTCGGTGTCCTTGCCGGGGTCGGCGGCATCGGCAGCGGTGTCGGCCTGCGCGGCGTCGGCGGTGCTCATCGCCAGCCAGGTGGCGCGGCGGCTCTCCATCTCGGCAGCCGCCACAGGCTGCCGGAGCTCGACGCGGCAGCCGCCGCCCTGGGTAAAGACCAGGTCCAGCTGCGCCACGCCGGTCAGACCCAGGTCCGCGCCCAGCACGTTCGTGCCGTTTTCCACCGTTGTGCCGTCAATAATAGCCGTCACGCCCTGGCTCAGCAGGGCCTTCTGCCAATCGCCCGCCGGGGCGGTGGAGACAATCGCAAGGATGGCATCGCACCCGGCGTTCTGCAGGGCGGTGATCTGCTCGGCGGCGGTGTCGGTCCAGTCGCGGGCCGTGATGAACTCCCCGTTGGACGCCGAGATGACCGCGGCCTGCGCCGGGTCGTTCAGCACAAAGAAGCCGATTTTATACCCCGCGCGCTCCACGACGGTGTAGCGGCCATTGGTCACGCGGTTGCGGCTCCAGCTTGTGGAGCGGTAGAACACGGCGGTGCCCTCGTTGTTCAGCAGGTTGGACGCCAGCGACGGGCCGCTGCCCATGTTGGCGTCGCTGACCAGGCGGGTCGTGCCGTAGGCAAAGTCGGTCAGCGCCATGGCGTGCAGGTCGTACCCCGCCGCCGAGAACGCCGACAGCATATCCATACCGCCGGTCAGGCTGGCGCTCTCGGTGCCGTGCAGGCTGTCGCCCGCGTCCAGCAGGATGGAATCCGGGGTCGCGCCCTTGAGCGCGGCGGCGTCCGCCAGCGTGGCGCGGTCCCCGCGCAGGCCCGCCGTGGCAAAGATCGGGACCGTGATGTCCCCGACCCGCACGCGGCAGCTCAGGCTCTCGGTGCCGTCGGCCAGCGTGGCCGTGATCGTGCATTCCCCGCTGTCGGTGCGGGCGCGGACCGTGCCGTTTTTGTCCACGGTGGCCACGGTCTTATCGCTCGTCGTCCAGTAGACCCTGCGTCCGCCGTCCCCCTCGCCCGGCTCGTTCGTCGCCAGCGTGGCGTAGGCGTCCTTGCCGTCCATGTGCAGTTCGTCGGTGTAGGTATCGTTCAGGAGCACCGGCGCGGCGGTCTTGCCGTTGCAGGCGGACACACCGGTAAATTTAAACGGTTTCATGACAAAATCCAGATCCACCGTCTCGCTCTGGACGCCGTAGTCCGCGCCCGGGGCGCTGAAGGTGCACTGCCACATATCGTAGGTGCCCGCGTAGCCCAGATCGTCGGAGAACCGCGCGATCCAGAGGTTGTCGCGCCATTTGTCAAAGGCGGGATCCGTCAAGCGGGCGCGCACCCAGTTGCGGGAGGCATACAGCCCCTGCGCACCGGTGTAGCCGTACTCGGTCAGGCGGTCAAAGAACGCCTGCGTGATCTCGGCCATCTCGGAGGGGAAAACGCCGCTGATGTACTTATCCTCGAGGTCGTAGTAGACCGGGTAGCTCAGCCGGTAGGGCGCGGCGGTGTAGTCGTCCAGCCCCTCCTGCGGCGGGGCGGTCAGGCCCAGCAGCCGCGCGACGTGGTCGGCCTCGCTGCGGGCCTCCTCCACCGTCGTGGCGTAGGAATAAAGGTACGCGCCGAACGGGATGCCCAGCCGGGTGCATTCGTCGGCGTTGCGCCGCCACTGGGGGTCATCCTGCGCCCAGTTTTCCTCCTGGCCGTCCCACTCGCCGCCGAAGCCGCAGCGGATGATGGCAAAGTCGATGCCGGCAGCCTTGGCCTTTTCCCAGTCGATCTCGCCCTGGAACTTGGATACGTCCATGCCTTTGAGCACTGCGGCGGGCATGGCCCGGCCGCTTGTGTTGAAGTAGTAGCCCAGATCGTTCTTCTGCCAGGCCGCGGCGGGCGTGCCGAAGTCCGCCTCGGCGGGGCCTCCCTCCTCTGCCGAGCAGCGCACCAGCACCACCGACACGACGACCACGACCAGCAGGCAGAGCAAACACAGCCCCAGCACAAGGCGGCTGCGGCGGCGTTTGGCGCCGGGACGTTTCTTTTTCTTCGGCGGCGGGGGCGCGTCGGGGCGCGGGGCCGTTTGCCCGGCCTGCGGGGCGGGCGCAGCCGTCCGGGCAGGGCGGCGGTAGACTTTGCGTTCTTCTGGCACGGTGCGTTACCTCTCTTGGGCAGATTTTATGCTGTGAATAGATAGTATTAGTGTAGCATTTTGTCGAAGAAATTACAATCGGAAACGCGGGATATTGGGGAATTTTTACAGAATAAAAAAGCGGCGGCCAGCTCCCTGACCGCCGTTCTTTGCCGTGCCTCGCTCGCCGTATCGGCACTTAGAATTATGCGGTATTGCCCTTATACAATTTTCTCTCCCTGCACGTCCAAAAATAATACGGCACCTCAAACGCCAGCATAACGCACCAGCCGAAGGCACAGGCAAAGGCGATGCCGGGCAGGCCCACCCGCGGGGCCAGCACCGCAGCAGCGGCAGCGCGCAGCCCCGCCTGTAAGCAGGTGCCGATCAGCGTCGTCGTCATCTTGCCCATGCCGCGGTAAAAGCCCTGGAAACCATTCGTCAGCGCGGGCAGGGCGTAGAACACCGCCATGCAGCCCAGATACGTGCTGCCCAGTGCAATGACGTCGGCGGCCCCCTCCCCTGCCACAAACAGGGACAGGATGCCCCGGCGCAGCAGCAGCGTCAGGCTGCCCATCAGCAGCCAATAGCCCAGCTCCAGCCGCAGGCCCACCGCAAAGCCGCGGCGGATGCGGGCAGTCTGCCCGGCGCCGCGGTTCTGGGCAATGTAGGTCGTAATGGCCGTGGCAATGCTCTGCTCCGGCGTGAAGGCAAAATCGTCCACCCGCGTGACCGCGTTGAACGCCGCGATAGCCCCGACCCCCAGCGCGTTGACCTGCCCCTGAATGAGCACCTTGCAGATCGGCTGCACGGCCTGCTGCACCGCCGTCACCGCGCCGTAGCGCAAAATCGGCCCCAGCAGGTCGCGGCGGATGCGCCACTGCCCCTGCCCGGGGCAGAGCTCCGGCACGCGGCGTGCCATGTAGACGGCGGCCAGCAGCGCGCTGGCGGCCTCGGCCACGACAGTGGTCACGGCGCTGCACACAATGCCGAAGCCCAGCCCGCCAATTAAAATGAGATCCAGCACCGCGTTGAGCACGGCGGAGAACGCCAGGAATTTCAGCGGCGTTTTGCTGTCGCCGACACTTTTCAGGCCCGCCGCCAGTGCGTTATAGAAAAACGTGAACGGCGCGCCCAGGAACGTGATGCGCAGGTAGATGCCGGTGATGCCAAAAATCGAGTCCGGCACGGCCAGTGCGCGCAGGATCCACGGCGTCAGCGCACAGCCCAGCGCCGCGGCGGCACAGCAGAGCGCCGCGCCGAACAGCAGCGTCGTCGCCAGCGTTTCTTTCAGCCGGTCGGTTCGTTTGGCCCCGAACGCCTCACTCATCAGCACGCCCGCGCCGATGCACAGGCCGCTGATGGCCAAAATCACCAGATTCATGACCGGCCCGGCCACGCCCTCGGCGGCCAGCGCATCCTGCCCGATGAACCGCCCCGCGATGATGGAATCCACCGCATTGTACGCCAGCTGCAGCCAGTTTCCCAGCAGCAGCGGCACCGCATACAGAAAGAGGTGCCCCAGCGGGGCACCCTTGGTCATATCACGCATGATTTACTTTTTATCCTCTTCGGTCTCGGCGACGATGTAGATGGGACGGTGCTTGACCTCCAGGTAGGTCTTGGCGAGGTACTCGCCCACAATGCCGGTGCAGAACAGCTGGACGCCGCTGCACAGCAGAATGATGCAGACCATGCTGGGCCAGCCGGAGGTCGGGTCGCCGAACATCAGCGCGCGGACGACGACAAAGAGGATGCCGATGAACGCGAGGATGCAGAACAGCACGCCCGCCCCCGCCGCGATCAGCAGCGGCGTGGTGGAGAAGCCGACGATGCCCTCGATGGAGTACTTGAACAGGCCCCAGAAATTCCACTTGGTCGTACCGGCGACGCGCTCGATGTTCTCATAGTCGAACCACTTGGTCTTGAAGCCGACCCAGCTGAAAATACCCTTGCTGAAGCGGTTGTACTCGGCCATGCTGAGCACCGCGTCGGTCATTTTGCGGCTCATCAGGCGGAAATCACGCGCGCCGTCGACAATTTCCGTATCGGACATCTTGTTGATGATCTGGTAGAACTTGCGGGCAAACCAGCTGCGCAGCGGCGGCTCGCCCTTGCGGGTCGTGCGGCGGGTGGCGGCGCAGTCGTACTCGCCGGTCAGCAGCGTGTCCAGCATCTGCGGCAGCAGCGCGGGCGGGTCCTGCAGATCGGCGTCCATCGTGGCGACGTAATCGCCCTTGGCGGCCTGCAGGCCCGCGTAGATACCGGCCTCCTTGCCGAAGTTGCGGCTGAACGAGACATACCGCACGCGGGGATCCTGCGCGTGCAGCTCACGCGCGACGCGCAGCGTGCCGTCGCGGGAGCCGTCGTCCACAAAGATAAACTCAAACTCCGCGCCGTGGCTGGCTTTCATCTCCGCCGCCACGCGGGAGGCTTCTTTATAAAAAAGCGGCATCGCTTCTTCTTCATTGTAACAGGGTACGATCAGACTGATGAGCATGGTAGGACCTGCTTTCGTCAAGTAATTTAGTATCTTTTATTATACCGTAGTTGACGAAGTTTGTAAACAGAGACTATTGAACCACATGCGCTTTGTTAGGGGCGGCGAAATATTTGCATCGCAATAACGGCAGCGTCATCGGAGGGGTCAAGACCCCTCCCTACAGTACCGCGTTCACGGGTGCTTTGTAGGGAGCGGTCTTGACCGCTCCGGGCGGCTTTGCGGCAGCCGCCCACCAAAAAAGGCAGAGCCTTCGCTCTGCCTTAGAGTGCTTATAAAATTTTAGCCTTTGACCGCGATATTGACCAGCTTGCCCTTGACGTAGATCTCCTTGGCAATGGTCTTGCCGGCGATGGCTTCGGCTACGGCGGGCTCGGCCTTGGCGGCGGCGATGGCGTCCGCGTTCTCGATGGCGGCGGGCACCTTGATGCGGGCCTTGACCTTGCCGTTGACCTGCACGGCGATCTCAATCGTCTGCTCGACGCACTTGGCCTCGTCGTAGGTCGGCCAGGCGTGGTAGGCCAGCTGCTCGGTGTGGCCCAGCTGCTGCCACAGTTCCTCGGTCATGTGGGGCGCAAACGGGTTCAGCAGCTGCAGCAGCAGCTCGTACTCGGCCTTGGTCGCACCCCCCTGATCGCTCAGTGCGTTGACGTAGATCATCAGCTGGGCAATGGCGGTGTTGGCCTTCAGCGCGTCGATGTCCTCGCCGACCTTCTTGATGGTGCGGTTGGCAACGGCCTCCAGCTCGGGGCGGACGCCCTCGACGGGAACGAGCTTCTCGCTCATCGACCAGATCTTATCGAGGAAGCGCTTGCAGCCCTTGATGGAGGAGGTGTTCCACGGGGCGGCCTTCTCAAAGTCGCCGATGAACATCTCATACAGGCGCAGCGTGTCGGCGCCGTACTCGTTGACCACATCGTCGGGGTTGACGACGTTGCCGAGGGACTTGGACATCTTGACGATGGGGTGCTCGGCCATCTCGCCGTACTTCTCGACAAGGGCCTTGCGCGCGCCCTTCTCGTCGCCGTACTCGGCCAGCAGGCGCTTGCGCTCGGCATCGGGCTGGTTCTCAAAAGCATGGGGGTTCAGGCCCAGGATCATGCCGTGGGAGGTACGCTTCTGGTACGGCTCCTTGGTGGGCACAACGCCGATGTCATACAGGAACTTGTGCCAGAAACGGCTGTACAGCAGGTGCAGGGTGGTGTGCTCCATGCCGCCGTTGTACCAGTCCACGGGGCTCCAATACTCGAGCGCCTCCTTGCTGGCGATGGCGTCGTGGTTCTTCGGGTCGCAGTAGCGCAGGAAGTACCAGCTCGAACCGGCCCACTGGGGCATAGTGTCGGTCTCGCGCTTGGCGGGGGCACCGCAACAGGGGCAGGTCGTGCTGACCCACTCGGTATGGCGCGCCAGCGGGCTTTCGCCGTTCTCGCCCGGCTCAAAGTCCTTGATCTCGGGCAGGCGCAGGGGCAGCTCGCTCTCGGGCAGGGGCACCCAGCCGCACTTGTCGCAATAGACCATGGGGATAGGCTCGCCCCAGTAGCGCTGGCGGCTGAACACCCAGTCGCGCAGCTTGAAGTTGACCTGCTTGTGGCCCTTGCCGTTCTCCTCGAGCCAGGCGTACATCTTGTTCTTGGCATCCTCAACGGACAGGCCGTTCAGGAAGTCGGAGTTGACGAGCGTGCCGGTGGCCACGTCGGTGAAGGCCTCCTTGTCGAGGTCGCTGGGGGTATTGCCCTTGACGACCTCGATGATGGGCAGGCCGAACTTTTTGGCAAACTCCCAGTCGCGGGTGTCGTGGGCGGGCACGGCCATGATGGCGCCGGTGCCGTAGGTTGCCAGGACGTAGTCGGAGATAAAGATGGGGATCTCCTTGCCGTTGACGGGGTTGATGCCCTTGACGCCCTCGACGACAACGCCGGTCTTTTCCTTGTTCAGCTCGGTGCGCTCGAAGTCAGACTTGCGGGCGGCCTCCTCCTGATAGGCGGCGACGGCATCGGCGTTCTTGATCAGGCCCGCGTCGACCCACTTTTTGATGAAGGCGTGCTCGGGGCTGATGACCATGTAGGTCGCACCGAACAGCGTGTCCGCGCGGGTGGTGTAGACCGTCAGGGTGTCGCCCGCGGTGGTGTCGAAGTTGATCTCGGCGCCGTGGCTGCGGCCGATCCAGTTGCGCTGCTGGGTCTTGACGCGGTCGATGTAATCGACGTCGTCCAGGTCGTTGATCAGGCGGTCTGCGTAGGCCGTGATCTTCAGCATCCACTGGCTCTTGTTCTTCTGGACAACGGGGCTGCCGCAGCGCTCACAGACGCCGTTGACGACCTCCTCGTTGGCCAGAACGACCTTGCAGCCGGTGCAGTAGTTGACGGTGGTCTCCTTCTTGTAGGCAAGGCCCTTCTTGAACAGCTGGATGAAGATCCACTGCGTCCACTTGTAGTACTCGGGGTCGGTGGTGTTGATCTCGCGGTCCCAGTCAAAGGACAGGCCCAGCGCCTTGAGCTGGCTCTTGAAGCGGGCCACATTCTGGGCGGTGACGATCTCGGGGTTGATGTGGTTTTTCAGGGCGTAGTTCTCGGTAGGCAGGCCGAAGGCGTCCCAGCCCATGGGGTACAGGACGTTATAGCCGCACTGACGCTTTTTGCGCGCGACGATGTCCAGCGCGGTGTAGCTGCGCGGATGGCCGACGTGCAGGCCCGCGGCGGACGGGTACGGGAACTCGACCAGCGCGTAGAATTTCGGCTTGGAATGGTCGATCTCGGCATGGAAGGTATCCTCGTCCTCCCAGACCTTCTGCCATTTGGCCTCAACTGTTTTAAAGTCGTATTTCATGATTCTTCTCCCCACAGATGAATTTTAGATGGGTAGCGTTAAAGCCTTCCCCTTGGGGGGAAGGTGGCCCCGCAGGGCCGGATGAGGGGCGCGTGTGCCGCCGCTGCCCGTTTATAGGCTGCCGCGGGAAAGTCTGCCCTCATCAGTCAGCGGTCGGGGCCGCTGACAGCTTCCCCCGAGGGGGGAAGCCGTTCCGCATTTTTACTGCTCGTCCTCGGGCTGCTCCGGCATCCACTCGCTGGCGGGCACAACCGTGGCGTCGGCCCAGAGGTGCTCGAGGTCGTAGTAGTCGTGAGCCTCCTGCGTAAAGACGTGGACGATGACGCTGCCGTAGTCCAGCAGCACCCAGCGCTTGCCGTCGTGGCCCTCGGTGCGCAGCACCTTGACGCCCTCGCGGTCCAGCTGGAACTCGGCCTCATCGGCCAGTGCGCCGACATGGGTGGTGGACATACCCGTGGCAATGACGAAATATTCGGTGACGGTGGTCAGGTCCTCCACGGCCAGAATGTGGACGTTGACGGCCTTCTTTGCGTCCAGCGCACGCGCCAGACGAATAGCAAGTTCTTTGCTTTCCATAGATGTTCTCCTAGGTGGTTTATAACGGGGTAGGTTTCGGGCAGAGGGAGGCAAGAGAGCGGCGGCTTCGCCGCGCTCTTTTCTCGGCTCCCTCTGCGAGGGAGCTGCCGCCCGCAGGCGGCTGAGGGAGAGAGCTTCGCCTTTACCCGAAGTTTTTCTGTATTACGCTGCCGGCTGGCTCTCGGTATCGGTGGAATCCGTGTCGGTGCTCTCGCTCTCCGCCGTGGACTCGGACGCCATGATGTCGGTGACCTGGTTGGAGCCGTCGAGGTTATCGTTCTTCTGCGCGTCGTCCGCCGCGGCCATCAGGCCGCCCATCTGCTGGATCTTCGGGTCGGTGGCCGTGTAGCCGGACAGGTCAATGACATTGTCGCACAGGTTCAGCTGGCTGGCATCGACGGGACCGGTGTTCTCGCGGAAGTACTGGTTCAGCAGGTCCGCATCCGCCTGCCGCGCGGGGTACAAAAGCGACTGGCCGTTGTACTGCGGGCCGCTGATGACCGGCATCTGGCAGATCATGATCTTGCTGGAATCAATTTTCAGCATACTGATGGCAAAGCTGATGAGGTCGGACGCGCTGAGGTTCGTCTCCATATAGTTCAGCACGGCGGGGGTCAGCTTGGCGACGTCCCAGATGTTGCCGATGCTCTTGAGCTTGCGGAACAGCGCCGCGTAGAACTGGCGCTGCATGTTCAGGCGGCCAATGTCGCCGTCGGGGTAAATTTTACGCGCACGCAGCAGGAACTCCATCGACGCACCGTTCAACGTCTGGTAGCCGGCGTGAATGACGCTGTCTCCCAGCCCCAGCGCGGCGTAGTCTACATCCACGGGGACGTTGATCTCTACGCCGCCGAACAGGTCTACCAGCTCGGTCAGCATTTCCAGACGAATCGTGATAAAGCCGTCGATGGGCAGCTTATACTGGTCTGCGACCAGCTCACACAGGGCGGCCATATTGTTGTTGCTGTCGCTGCCCTGGGTCTTGGCCACGCCGTTGATGCGGAAGTTGCCGGAGACGCTCGTGTCCGTCGTGACCATCGTATCACGCGGGATCTGCAGCATCTTCATCTCGCCCGTCTCATTGTTGAAATGGACGTACAAAATCATATCGGTCATGCCGTCGTTGACGTTGGAGTCATTGGCCGCACCTGCGGACAGATCGCCAGTGGACGAACGGTCAACACCGGTGACAAGGATGTTGAACTCCTTGCCCTGGAATTCCTTGGGCGTGTTGATGAGCTGGTTCAGCTTGATGTTGCCGCCCGCCGGGGTGATGGCCCCCATGATGAGCGCGAACGCACCGCCGAAGATCAGCGCGATGACCAGCAGCGTGATGAGCAGGATCTGCCACCAGCGGATCTTTTTCTTCTTTTTCCCGTTTCCGCCCTTGCCGCTGCCGCCCTTTTTGCCGGACTTTCCGCCCTTTGCCTTGCGCGGGGCATCGTCCTCATCGCGCGGGGGCTTGCGGCTGCCGCCATTGCCGCCTGCGGCGGTGCGGGGCTTATGGGCTGCGGGCTGCGGGGCATCCGCATGCTTTGCGCGGCGGGGCTGCGCGGCAGCCTCCTCCATCTGGATGCCGCCTGCGGCTGCATCATAATTGTACATCGGCTTGCTGCCCTGTACCCCGTTCAGGTCCATCTGGCGCACCTGTGTGCGGGGCGCGGCGGCGGGCTTCCGGTCTGCGGGCTGCTCATACAGACGGTTAGCGGCCTGCCGGGCCTGCTGCTCGGCATCGGCCGGGCGGTTGACCGTGCGGCGGGGGCGCTGCACCTGAAACTGCAGGGTATCGCCGTATTTGCGCTCAGCCGCAGCGCGGTAGGCCATGGCCTGACGCTGGGCATAGGTCAGCTTGCGCGGGGCGTTGTCGGCCTGCGGCTGCTGGACGGGCTGCTCCTGCACCGGCTCCGGGGCGGGCTGCTCGGTCACAACGGGTCGCTGGCTGATGTGCCGTCCCTGCGCGGTGCGCACGGGCTGCTGCACGGTGCGGCGGCGGGCATTCTGTTCGGCCAGCTGTTGGGCGCGGCGGCGGGCAGCCTCATACTGCTCCTGATCCAGCCCGCCCGATGCACTGCCGGTATACAGCTTACGCGGTTCGCTCATTACATTTCCTCCCTGCTCTGTGGAGTGTTTTTATTCAAGGTGTGCTTTTGCATACTCATAAGCGGCGACGCTTTCAGGGTCCAGCGAGCCGCCCTTTTCTTCCACAAAATCAATGCTGCGCTTGAGTGCGTCGCAAAGAGCCCGGTCCAGATCCTGCATTTCCAGCGCGCGCAGGTCGTCTACGCCGGGCCAGTCGCGCTCGGCGCTGGTCATATCGGCCAAATAGATGATCTTATCGAGCTTGGACATTCCCGGCTTGCCGGTAGTATGGCAGCGGATGGCAGACAAAATTTCCGGGTCGGTAATGCCCCATTGCGTTTCGGCCAGGATGGCGGCGGCGATGCCGTGCCAGACCGGCGACGGACGTGCGGGGGCATTTTCTGCTATTATAGCATTATCGGCAAAAATCTGCAACAACTCCTGCTTGGGCAGTTCCTTGGCGGAATCGTGCAAAATTGCCGCCATAGCGGCCTTTTCCGGGTCTGCGCCCCAGCGCCTGGCAAGTTTTACAGCCATTTTTTTTACATTTTTCGTGTGCGTCCAGCGCTTTTCGCTCAGGCGGGCCTTGACCAACTTCTTGGCTTCGGAGTAATCCATGGCGTTTTTCCTTCTCCTGACTGGCTGTAGGGGCCGGACATGTCCGGCCCTCAACTTTGCCGTGATTGCCCTTGAACGGGTGGTGTATTTTTATGCTGCGGGCCGGGCATGCCCGGCCCCTACAGAGCAGCCTTTTCGGGTCATGCGTAGGGCGGGGTGCCCTCACCCCGCCGCGGCGGCCTGGGGGCAGGCCGCCCTACAGGCTCCCGTACAGCCGATGCTCCTTTATCACTGCCAGCACCTCCGGCGGCAGCACCTCCGGCCACTGCCCCCGCGGGATCTTCCCGCTGCGGATGTTGCTCGACGCGCAGGGGTAGCTCTCGGCGCGGGCAAAAAGGACGCGGCCCCCGGCCTTTTTCAGTTCTGCGGCGGCAGCGTGCAGGGCGGCCTCATCGGTGCCGGTGCGGCTCTCGACGACGAGGGCAGCCATTTTCAGCATATCCTGCCAGCGGTACCATTCCTGAAACGTCAGCAGCATGTCGCTGCCGACGCAGAGGTACAGCGCGCCGTCCGGGTCTTGGCCGCGCAGCCATTCCAGCGTGTGCACGGTGTAGCTGCGCCCGCCCCGGCGTATCTCCCAATCGCTGACCTGCACCGCCGGGGACAGCGCTGTGAAGCAGGCACACATCTGCAGGCGCAGCTCTGCCGGGGTGGCGCTGGCGTGCTTGTGGGGCGGCGTGCCCGCGGGCATAACAAGGGCGCGGTCAGGCTGTACCAGTGCCAGCGCGGCGCGCAGGTTGTTCATGTGGCCGTTGTGGGGCGGGTCGAACGTCCCGCCGTAGAGCAGTGTTTTCATTTTGCCAGCACGGCGGTGTAGGCGCTTTCCTTTTTCTTCTGCTTGAACAGCACAAATTTGCGGCCAATGACCTGCACGCACTCGCAGTCCAGCGCCTCGCACAGGATGTCGGCGGCCTCGCGGGCGGAATATTCGCTGTTTTCCAGCACCTTTACTTTGATAAGCTCGCGTGCGGCGATGCAGTCGGCGATGCCCTGTTTGAGGGTGTCGTCGATCTCGCCCTTGCCGATCTGGTAAACGGGGTCCATCGTGTTCGCCGCGCTGCGCAGAGCCGCGCGCTGTTTGCTGGTAAGTGCCATAACTTATCTCCTTTTTATTGTATATATCTCGGTAGGGGCCGGGCATGCCCGGCCCTCTGGTCTGTGTGGTTTCCTTTTAAACGGGTTGCTGCTTTTATGCTGCGGGCCGGGCATGCCCGGCCCCTACAAAGGCTTTCCCCAAAGGGGAAGGCATTCAAATGTCATCCCAAAAATGCCGACAATTGCGCTTCCAGCTTCTCCATCGCCCGGCCGCGGTGGCTGATGGCGTCCTTCTCGTCGGGGGTAAGCTGGGCGTAGCTGCGGCGTTCGGTGTTCGGGCGCTTGCCGTCGGGTGCGCCGTACTCGTCGGGGATAAACAGCGGGTCATAGCCGAAGCCGTAGTCGCCGTTCTGCAATGTAAACGCAATGCAGCCCGGGCACTCGCCCTCGACCTCCAGTGCGCGTCCGTCCGGCAGCATGAAGCAGACCGCCGACACGAACTTTGCGCCGCGCTGTTCTTCCGGCACGTCGGCCAGCTCCCGCAGCAGCTTTGCGTTGTTCGCGTCGTCGTCGCCGTGATGCCCGGCGTAGCGGGCGCTGTAGACGCCGGGCGCACCGTGCAGCGCGTCGGTGCAGAGGCCGGAGTCATCGGCCACGGTGGGCAGGCCGCTGGCCTTGCAGAACGCCTCGGCCTTGATGCGGGCGTTTTCGGCAAATGTCGTGCCGGTTTCCTCGGGGTCAAGGTCGATTCCCAGCTCCCGCGGGCTCTTGACCTCATGGCCCATGCGTTCCAGAATGCGGCGCAATTCCTTCAGCTTGCCCGCGTTGTTGCTGGCGGCGCAAACGATCATGCTTCGCTCTCCCCTTCCTCTTTCTTCTCGTCCTTCTGCAGGGCGGATTCCGGCAGCAGGCTTTCGACGAAGGTCTGTGCGTCAAATTCCATCAGGTCGTCGATCTTCTCACCGACGCCGATGAAGCGGATGGGCAGACCGAGGTTCTCCCACACAGAGACCGCGCAGCCGCCGCGGGGCGTGCCGTCGAGCTTGGTCAGCACCACGCCGGTGGCGTTGGCGGCCTTGCAGAACTCCTCGGCCTGGCTGATGGCGTTCTGGCCCGTGATGGCGTCGAGCACCAGCAGCACCTCAAGGCTCGCCTCGGGGCTGGCCTTCTTGACGCTGCGGGAGATTTTGGACAGCTCGTCCATCAGGCCCTTCTTGTTGTGCAGACGTCCGGCGGTGTCGGCAATGACCATGTCGTAGCCGCGGGCGTTGGCGCTCTTGACGGCGTCGAAGATGACCGCCGCCGGGTCCGCGCCCATGCCGGCCTGGACCAGCGGCACGCCGGCGCGCTCGGCCCAGAGCTCCAGCTGCTCACTGGCGGCGGCGCGGAAGGTATCGCCCGCTGCCAGCATGACGCGGCGGCCCTGCTTTTTGTACAGGCCGGCCAGCTTGGCAATCGTCGTGGTCTTGCCGACGCCGTTGACGCCGATGACCAGAATGACGGCGGGCTTGCCGTCCAGCTCCATCGGGTAGCGGGGGGTCAGCTCCTGACAGATGATGCCGCGCAGCGCGTCCAGCGCCTCCTGACCGGTTTTCAGGTGTTTTTCCTCGACCTCGTCGTGCAGCTCATCCACCAGACGCACGGCGCAGGCGGGGCCGACGTCGGCCAGAATGAGCTGTTCCTCGAGCTGGTCGTACAGATCATCGTCGATCTGCGCGTTGGTCAGCGTATTGACGATTCTCTGGAAAAAGCCCGTGCGGGTCTTTTCCAGCCCGCGCTTGATCTTTTGCTGCTCCTGAAATTCCTCCTCGGAAATATCGCGTTTGAAAAAGTTGAAAAAGCCCATCGTGGCCCTCCTTACTTTTGATTTGCCGCCCCGCGGGTTTGTGTGGCTTCCCATTGGCGGGCGGTCGTATTTATGTGGCGGGCCGGGCATGCCCGGCCCCTACATGCCATCAGGTAATAAGGTCCGCGCTCACATTATCCAGATCCAAGCGCAAAATCTTCGACACGCCGTCCTCCTGCATCGTGACGCCGTAGAGGACGTCGGCGGCCTCCATCGTGCCGCGGCGGTGGGTGATGACAATGAACTGGGTGCGGTCCGTCATGCGGCGCAGATACTGCGCATAGCGCGCGACGTTTACGTCGTCCAGCGCGGCCTCGATCTCATCAAGGAAGCAGAACGGCGCGGGGTTGACGCGCAGGATGGCGAAATAGATCGAGATAGCGACCAGCGCCTGCTCGCCGCCGGAAAGCGCGGACAGGTTCTTGATGACCTTGCCCGGGGGCGAGACTTCAATTTCAATGCCGGATTCCAGCACGTTCGCTTCATCCGACAGGTACAGCCGCGCATGACCGCCGCCGAACAGCTCCTTGAAAATTTGCTGGAAGTTCGCGTTGATCTGCTTAAAGCTCGCCGTGAACAGCTCCTGCATCTCGCTGCACAGCTCGGCGATCATCTTCGTCAGCTCGGCCTTCGCCTTTTCGACGTCGGTGACCTGCGCCTTCATGAAGTCATAGCGCTCCTTGACCTCTTTATATTCGTCAATCGCGCCGACGTTGACGTTGCCCAAGGCGCGGATCTTGCCGCGGACCTCGGTCACGCTGCGGCGCAGCTCGGTCAGGCTCTCAAACGGCACGCACTGGCTGCGGGCCTCGCTCTCGGTCAGCTGGTATTCCTCCCACAGCTTGCTGTTGGTGTCGTTCAGCTCGGTCTCGGCGGCGGTGCGGCGCTCGGCCAGGCGGGCCATCTCGCCGCTCATCCGCTCGCGCTCGTCGGTCAGGGCGCGGTTGTCCTGCCCCAGCTTCAAGATCGCAGCCTCCTTTTCGAGGCGGGCCGCGTTGGCAGATCGAATCGTTTCCTCCGCGGCGGCAATTTTCTGCTGGTTGTCGCCGCGCACGCGCTCCATCTCAGCGATTTTCAGCGCGTTGGCCTCGATTTTTGCCTTGGCGGCCTCAATCGCCGTCTGCAGCTCGCGGGCGCGGGCGTCGGCCTCGCCGGTACGGCTCCGCAAGCCCTCCAGCGCGGCCTCATGCAGGCCGACGTCCTTCTCGTCCGCCAGGCGCTGCAGCTGCTTTTCGGACAGCTCACCGGTGATTTTTTCGCGTTCTGCCGTCAGGCTGCCCGTGCTCTCGCCCAAGGCGGCCAGCTCGGCGGTGTACTGCGCCAGCTCGGCCTCGGCGTCGGTCCGGGCCTTTTCGGCCTCGGTGCGCGCGGTCTCGTTCCGGGTCACGGCGGCCTGCTGGGCGGCGATCTCGGCCTCGATGCTCCGGGCCGTCTCGTCGTACTGGGCGGCGGCCTTCGTCAGGCGCTCGAGCTCGAGGTTCGCGCGGACGTGCTCCGTCGCGGCGTTCATGCCCTCGCCCTCGGCACCGGCCAGCTGGGCACTGAGGTTGTCCACCTCGGCCTTGCGGGCGGCCAATTCCTTTTCCGCCTCGGTGCGTTTCTGCTCGAGCTTCGTCAGCTTGCTGCGCAGCTCGTCCAGCTCCTGCTTGCGGCTGAACACGCCGACGCTGCGGGCGGTAGAGCCGCCGGTGAACGAGCCGCCCGCGTTGATGACCTGGCCGTCCAGCGTGACGATGCGGTTCCGGTAGCCGAGGTTCCGCGCCACGGCGGACGCCTCGGTCAGGTCCTCGACCACGATGATGCGGCCCAGCAGATTGTCGATGATATGCTGATATTTTGGGTCTGTCCTGACCAGGTCGGCGGCGACCTCCGCCGTGCCGGTCAGGCGGCCCGTGAAGCGGGAGCCCTGCACGGTGTCCAGCGGCAAAAACGTAGCGCGGCCTGCGCGCTCGTCCTTCAAAAAGCCGATGGCGGCGCGGGCACAGCCCTGGTCCTCGACGACGATGTTCTGCAGCGCAAAGCCGAGCGCTGTCTCAATGGCGGTCTCGTAGCCCTTTTCGACGGTGATGATGCCCGCCACGGGGCCGATGATGCCCCGCAGCCGCCCGCCGCCCGCCGCGCGCATGACGGCCTTGACGCTCTGCTGGTAGCCGTCCATGTTGCGCTCCAGATCTTCCAGAATGTGGATGCGCTGAGCGGCGGCGGACCTTTCTCGGTCCGCCTTCTGCAGGTTGTCGGCAGCCTCAGCCTGCTGACGGCGGCGGCTGTCCAATTTCAGCTTCAGGCCCGCCTTGATGTTGTCGTTGCGGGTCACGGCCTCCTCGGCGTCCTTAAAGCGGCGCTCGGCGCGGCGGCGTTCCTCGTCGGTGGCGGCGGCGCCGGCTTTCAGCTCCTCGGCCTGGCGCTGTGCCTCGGCCAGGCGGTTAGCCGCAGCCTCCCCTGCCGACTGCGCCGACGCGGCGCTGACCCTGGCGGCGGTGGCGGTGTCCTGCAGGCGGGCCATGGCGGCGTCAATGACGTCGCGGCGCTCGCCGCTTGCAGCGGCCTTTTCCTCAAGGGCACGCAGGGCCTCGCGCAGCTCGGCCACGCGGGCGTCCAGCCCGGCCATGCCGCTTTTCAGCGTCTCGATGGCGGCGCTGTGGTCCGCGGCCTCGCGCTCGATGCTCTCGCGGCCCTGCCCGGCGCGCTCCAATTCGGACGTAGCATCGTCGATGCGGAACCGGCTGTGCTCGCTCTCGTTTTTCAGGACGGCGATCTCGCTCTCGCTGCCGGCGTTTGCCTCGGTGATGGCGCGGATGTCGGCGTTGGCCTGCTCGACGGCCAGCACCAGCTGCTGGGCCTCGGCACGCAGGGACGCGCTTTTTTCGTCAAACTCGTCCAGCTGGCGGCTCAGGCGGTCATAGTCGACCTGGGCGGCCTCGTACTTGCGCTGCTGGTCGCGCAGCGAGTCGTTGGCGCGGCGGATGGCATCGACCCAGAGTGTGATCTCCAGCGTCTTGCGCTTCTCGCTCAATTCCAGAAACTGCTGGGCCTTCTCGCTGTCGCGTTTCAGGGGGCCGACACGCTTTTCCAACTCACCCAGAATGTCCCGCAGGCGCTCTAAGTTGCCCTCGGCGGCGTCCAGGCGGCGCTCGGCCTCGTTTTTGCGGTAGCGGTACTTGGCGATGCCGGACGCTTCCTCAAAAATTTCGCGGCGCTCCGCGGATTTTGCACCGACGATCTCGGCAATGCGGCCCTGCCCGACGATGGCATAGCCGTCGCGGCCAATGCCGGTGTCGAGCAGCAGCTCGTATACGTCCTTTAAGCGGACGTTCTGGCCGTTGATGGAGTATTCACTCTCGCCGCTGCGGTAGTACCGGCGGCCGATCGTGACCTCGTCGGCGTCCATGTCCAGACCGTGGTCGCTGTTGTCGATGGTCAGCGCAACGGAGGCATAGCCCATGGCACCGCGGGACTGGGTGCCGCCGAAGATGACGTCCTCCATCTTGCCGCTGCCGCGCAGCTGCTTGGAGCTGGTCTCGCCCAGAACCCAGCGGATGGAGTCGGAGATGTTCGACTTGCCCGAGCCGTTCGGCCCGACAACGCCGGTAATGCCCTCGCCGATCTCGATCTTTGTCTTATCGGGGAAGGATTTGAAGCCTTGGATTTCCAGTTCTTTCAGGCGCATTCCATGGGTACCTTTCAAAATTCTTAAAATGGTCGTAGGGGCCGGGCATGCCCGGCCCTCAACCTCGCCTTATGTACCCGTAAACGGGTCGCGATTTTTATGCCGCGGGCCGGGCATGCCCGGCCCCTACAGGGCGTCACTTATTGCAGCTTTTCCAGCGCCACCTTTGCTGCGTGCTGTTCGGCGGCTTTTTTGCTGCGGCCGCGGCCCTCGGCCAGCAGCTCGCCGTTGCGCCAGACGCAGACCGTAAACTGCTTGTTGTGGTCGGGGCCGGTCTCGCCGGTGACCTCATATTTCAGCACGGCGGACGGGTCCTGCTGGACGACCTCCTGCAGACGGGTCTTGTAGTCGTCCTCGGCAGTCTTGCCCTCGGTGATGAAGGGCAGGATGAAATTGCGCGCGGCCTCCATGCCGCCGTCCAGATACAGCGCGGCAATAACCGCCTCGAACGCGTCGGAGACAACGCTCGGGCGGCTGCGCCCGCCGCCAAGGTCCTCGCCGTGGCCAAGGCGCAGATACTCACCCAGCTGAATTTCCTGTGCGAACTGGAACAGTGCATCCTCGCTGACGAGGCTGGCGCGCATACGGGTCAGCTCGCCCTCGGGGCGGCCCGACTGGTGGAACAGGTAGTCCGCTACAACGACGGACAGCACGCTGTCGCCCAGAAATTCCAGCCGCTCATTGTGGGTCGTGGCGACCTTGCTCTCGTTGGCATAGCTGGTATGGGTCAGCGCAATGCGCAGCAGCGCAGGATTTTTGAATGTATAGTGCAGGACCTCCTGCAGTTCTTCCGGTTTGTGAGCCATATTCTTTCACCTTTCCGGCTAGTCCGTAGGGGCCGGGCATGCCCGGCCCTCAACCTTATCTCGATTGCCCTTTTACGGGCGGTATTTTTTATGCCGCAGGCCGGACATGTCCGGCCCCTACAGGGCAGCTTACCTTTTAAGCGTCTGCTTCTTCCTTCTGTGCGGCCACCTCTGCCAGCGCCTTCTCCATCGTGCCGCACAGGTCGTTGGCGACGCAGAGCTTGGCCTGACGGATGGCGTTCTTGATGCCCTTGGCGTGGCTGGAACCGTGCGCCTTGATGACCGGCTTCGCGGCGCCCAGCAGCGGTGCGCCGCCGACCTCCTCGGAGTCCATCATACGTTTCAGCTCGCCCAGACCGCCCTTGATGCCCAGATAGCTGAGCTTGGTGATCAAATTCTGCAAGAAGATTTTTTTCAGCATCCCCAGCAGCGTTTTGGCGACGCCCTCGGTCAATTTCAGCACGACGTTGCCGACAAAGCCGTCGCAGACGACGACGTCCACGTCACCGTCCATGATGTAGCGCGGCTCGATGTTGCCCGCAAAGTGGATGCAGGGGTTTGCCTTCAGCAGCTTGTGGGCCTCGCGGTAGGTCGGCGTGCCCTTCGTGTCCTCCGCGCCGTTGTTGACAAGCGCGACCTTCGGCTCGGCGCGGCCCATGACCTTCTCGGCGTAGACGCTGCCCATCGTGCCGAAGGCGTTCAGCATTTCGGGGCGGCACTCGACGTTCGCACCGCAGTCCAGCAGCAGGAAATTCTGCTTGGCGCCGGGCATCGGGGTGGCCAGCGCCGGGCGCTTGACACCCTTGACCGTGCGCACGATGAGACTGGTGCCGACGTGCAGCGCACCGGTGGAGCCGGCACTGACAAAGGCATCGGCCTCGCCGTTCTTCAGCATGGTCAGACCCTTCACAAGGCTGGAATCCTTTTTGTGGCGCACAGCCTTGACCGGGTCATCGTGCATGTCGATGGTCTCGGTGCAGTTGAGGATCTCAAACGGTGCAAGGTCGATTTTATTCTCTTTTGCGCAGTCGCGGATGGCTTTCTCCTCACCCAGCAGCACCAGCTCCATGCCGTCGCCGAACTCCGCCGCGGCCTGGCTCACGCCCTGCAAAACGCACAGCGGGGCGTTGTCGCCGCCCATGGCATCCACTAAAATTTTCATGCTTCGTACTCCTTTACCCACGCCTGCATGGCGTCCTGCGCGGCCTGCGAAAGCGCCATGTAGCGCTCCCGCTTGTCGCGGATGGTGTTGATCTCCTCGGTGCGGGGCAGGATGCCCATGTTTGCACCCATCGGCTGGAAGTCCTTGTTCGGCGTCGTGATGTAGTCCAGCAGCGCGCCGCACATCGTTGCCGCCGGGGGCGGCGGCAGCTCACGACCATTGAGCCGTGCAAGCATCTGGTGCGCCGCCAGCAAGCCGGACGCCGCACTCTCCATATAGCCCTCAAAGCCGGTGATCTGCCCTGCAAAAAACACGTTGGGATGTTCTTTCAAGAACTGCTGCTGCGTCAAAACTTTCGGGCTCTCCAAAAAGGTGTTGCGGTGCATGACGCCGTAACGCACAAATTCGGCGTGCTCCAGGCCGGGGATCATGCTGAACACCCGTTTCTGTTCGCCCCATTTCAGGTTGGTCTGGAAACCGACGAGGTTATAGAGCGTGCGGGCCGTGTTCTCGGCGCGCAGCTGGACGGCGGCCCAGGGGCGGTGGCCGGTGCGCGGGTCGCGCAGACCGACGGGGCGCAGGGGGCCGAATCGGATCGTATCCGCGCCGCGGGCGGCCATGACCTCAATCGGCATACAGCCCTCGTAGACGGTCAGGTCGCCGTCAAAGTCGTGGAGCGGCGCGCGCTCGGCGGCAATGAGCGCCGCGTGGAACGCCTCGTATTCCTCTTTATTGAACGGGCAGTTCAGGTAGTCCGCCTCGCCGCGGCCATAGCGGGACGCGGCAAAGACCTTGTCATAGTCAAGGCTCTCGGCGGTCACGATGGGCGCGACAGCGTCATAAAAGCTCAGCCGATGGTCGCCGGTCAGCGCGGCGACGGCCTGTGCCAGTGCGCCCTCGGTCAGCGGGCCGCTGGCGACGAGCACGGGTGCGCTCTCGTCCAGCGCCGTGACCTCCTCGCGCCGGACCGTGATGTTGGGGTGGTTTTCCACCATTTCGGTCACAGCGGTGGAAAACACATCGCGGTCCACGGCCAGCGCACCGCCCGCCGCCACGCGGGCGGTCTCGGCGGCGTCCAACAGATGGCTGCCCATCATCTTCATCTCAATTTTCAAAAGGCCCGACGCGGAGTCGGGGCGCTCGGCCTTGAGCGAGTTGGAGCAGATCAGCTCCGCGAAGCCCGCGCTTTTATGGGCCGGGGAATATTTTGCGGGCTTCTGCTCGTACAGCTTGACCTGCACGCCGCGATCCGCCAGCCAAAGCGCCGCCTCGCAGCCGGCCAGACCGGCACCGATGATTTTCACTTGCATAGTTTCTCCGTAACGTCTCTGTTTTCCGCAGGTTGTTGGGGCGGATACGCGCATCCGCCCGCAAGTCGGCAGCCTGTCCGCGGGTCGATGCAGGCATCGACCCCTACAGAAGTGCCGAAAGCGGTCATTTCTTCTCAATCGCCTTCACAAACCCGCACCCCTCTTTGGCGCAGTAGAGCTGGCCCTTCTTTTTAAAGAGGGTGCTGCCGCACTGGGGACACTTTTCGGGCACCGGCTCGTCCCAGGTCATATAGTTGCACTTGGGGTAGTTGCTGCAGCCGTAGTAGACGCGGCCCTTGGCGCTCTTGCGCACCAGCATGTGGCCGCCGTCCAGCGGGCAGAGACCGCCCGTGTCCTTGACCAGCGGGTGGGCGTTGCGGCACTCCGGGAAGCCCGAACACGCCACAAACTTGCCGTAGCGGCCAGATTTGATGACCATGGGCCGCCCGCATTTTTCGCAGATCTCATCCGTGGGGATGTCCTCGACCTTGATGCGCTTGCCCTCCATGTTCTTCTCGGCCTGCTCCAGGCTCTTTTCAAAGCCCTGGTAAAAGTCGTCGATGGTCTTGACCCAGTCCGCCTGGCCGGCTTCGACAACGTCGAGCTTTTTCTCCATGTCAGCGCTGAATTTCACGTTGACGATGTCGGGGAACTGCTCCATCATGACCGTGTTGACGGCCTGGCCGAGCGGGGTGGTTTTCAGCTTCTTCTGGTCCTTCTCCACATAGCCGCGGTCCACGATGGTCGTGATGATGGGCGCATAGGTGGACGGGCGTCCGATGCCGTTTTCCTCCAGCGCGTGGATCAGCGTGGCCTCGGTGTAAAGCGGCGGCGGCTGGGTGAACTTCTGGTCCGCCGTCAGCTTTTTGAGTTTGAGGGTCTGGCCCTCCTCCAGCGGGGGCAGGGCGGTCTCCTTCTTTTTGGCGTCGTCGGTGGATTCCTCGTACAGCGCGGTGAAGCCGTCGAACGAGACGCGGAAGCCCGACGCACGGAACAGGTAGTCCCCTGCCGTGATGGACGCGGAGACGGTGTCCTGAATGCAGTCGGCCATCTGGCTGGCCATAAAGCGGCTCCAGATCAGGCGGTAGAGCTTTGCGGTGTCGCCGCTGATGCTCTGCTCGACCTCGTCGGGGGTCAGCTCGGGCATAGACGGGCGGATGGCCTCGTGGGCGTCCTGCGCGGCGGTGGCGGAGCGGCTTTTCCACTTGCGGGCGGTCTTGCAGACGTAGTTGTCGCCCCAGCGCTCCGCAATAAAGGTCTTGGCCGCGGCCTGAGCCTCGGCGGCAATGCGCAGCGAGTCGGTACGCATATAGGTGATAAGACCCACCGTGCCGTGGCCCGCAATGTCCACGCCTTCATACAGCGTCTGGGCGGCGCGCATCGTGCGGGTGGCCGAGAAGCCGAACGCGCGGCTCGCGTCCTGCTGCAAGGTGGACGTGATGAAGGGCGGCGAGGGCTGGCGGCGGCGCTTGCCCTTTTCGATCTTCGTGATGGTATAGTCCCTGCCGTCCAGTGCGGCCAGGATGCCGTCGGCCTGCTGCTTATTGGTGACGGTCAGCTTTTTGCCGTCGGCGGTGGCGGCCAGGCGGGCCGTGAACTCGCCCTTCTCGCCCTGCGGGTTCAGCAGCGCGTCGATGTTCCAGTATTCGTCGGGCTTGAAGTTTTCAATTTCCAGCTCGCGGTCCCGGATCAGCCGCACGGCCACGCTCTGCACGCGGCCCGCGGACAGGCCGCGGCGGACCTTCTTCCACAGGAACGGGCTCAATTTGTAGCCGACCAGACGGTCCAGCTCGCGCCGGGCCTGCTGGGCGTTGAACAGGTCGATATTGATGGCGCGCGGGTGGGCCATGCCCTCCTTGACGCCCTTCTTCGTGATCTCGTCAAAGGTCACGCGGTTGGGTGCGCTGGGGTCCAGCCCCAGAATGTTCGCCAGATGCCAGCTGATGGCCTCGCCCTCGCGGTCCGGGTCGGTTGCCAGCAGGACGCCGTCGCACTTTTTGGCCTCGGCCTTCAGCTCCTTGACGAGCTTCTGCTTGCCCTTGATGGTGATATATTTCGGTGTATAGCCATTTTCGACATCAATGCCCAGCGTGCTGGCGGGCAGGTCGCGCACATGGCCCATACTGGCCGTGACCTTGTAGCCGCGGCCCAGATACTTGCCAATGGTCTTGGCCTTGGCAGGGGATTCCACGATGACTAATTTTGGCATAAGTTACCTCAATGTTTAAATTTAGATGACACGCATGCTTCCGAGCGTTGCCTGTAGGGGCGAACATTGTTCGCCCGCCAGCTTATTGCCGCCGCAAACGCCCCGGGTCGTCGAGGACGCCGACCCCTACAGCCGTAGGGGCGGATTCCATATCCGCCCGGGCACCTTGCCACTGCCTTCATCTATTATACTGCAATATATCTTCTCCCCGGCTGCGCCTGGGCTCCGCCCATCAGCTCCAGCTCGGTACACGCCGCCAGCACGCGTCCGGCGGGCAGGCTTGCGGCGGCACACAGGGCGTCGATGCTTTGGGGCGTGGGCTTTAACACGGCGTAGACGGCCTGCGCATCGGCGCTGACCGTGGCCGGGTCAAACCGCTGCTGCGCCGGGGCGGCGGTCTCCGCGCCAATACCCAGTATATCCAGCGCGTCCGCGGCTTTGCAGAGCGGCTCGGCGCGATGGGTGCGCAGCAGCTCGTTTGTGCCCTCGCTCAAAGCGCTGTAGATGCTGCCCGGCACGGCCAGCACGGGGCGGCCCAGCCGTTCGGCGTGGCCGACGGTGTTCAGCGTGCCGCTGCGGGTGCGGGCCTCGGCGACGCAGAGCGCCTCGCTCTGCGCGGCAATGAGCCGGTTGCGGGCCAGAAAAGTGCCCGTCGTGCGCCCGCTGTAGCCGGGCGGATACTCGCTGCAGACCGCGCCGCCGCCCTTCTCAATGGCGGTGCGCAGCTTCGCGTTGGACGCGGGGTAGGTCTTGTCGATGGCCGTGCCCAGAAAGGCAATCGTCGGCACATCAGCCTGTACGGCGGCGCGGTGTGCCTCGCTGTCCAGCCCGTCGGCCAGGCCGCTGACGAGCACGACGCCCGCCCGCGCCATCGCCAGTGACAGGTCAAACGCAGCCTGCCGCCCGTAGGTGCTTGGCCGCCGCGTGCCCACCATGCCCGCGTACCGCCGCCCGTTCAGGCAGGCGATGTCGCCGGTCACGTAGAGCGCAAGCGGCAGGTCGGGCAGGTCCCGCAAACGGTCCGGGTATACGCCCTCGTCGGGCGTCAGCACGTCGATGCCCGACAGCAGGCAGTGGTCGAGCCGTTCCTCATAATCAAAGAGCGTCGTGTCCCGCAGCTGTGCCAGCGCGTGGGGCGTCAGGCAGGCGGGCGGGGCCTCGGTCCCGGCACGCAGGGCGTCGTACAGCTCCGCCGGGTCGGGGTAGAGCGTCAGCAGCTCCTGCGCGTACTGGCACGCCGACCCGACCGCATCCGCCAGCCAGAGCCACGCAAGTGTTTTGTCCATGGGCAACTCCTTGGCTCCCTCTGCGAGGGAGCTGTCGCCCGCAGGCGACTGAGGGAGAGAACTTCATCTCAACCCGAAATTTTCCGGCAATGGCAAGGTCCTCTCCCCCTCCCGGAGGGGCCGGGAATGCGTTACACACCCCTGAAATGCCACAGCAGCACGCTGCCCGCCACTGCCGCGTTCAAACTCTCGACGCGGTCTGTCATCGGGATGCGGACGGCCATGTCGCAGGCCTCGACGGTCCTGTCCGTCAGGCCCTGCCCCTCGCTGCCGATGACGACGCACAGCCCGCCCGGGAAATCGTTCCCGGCCTCGTCCAGCGGACGCGAGCGGTAGAGCGCCGTCGCCAGCGTCGTCACGCCGCGGGCACGCAGGGCGGCCAGCGCGGCGGGCAGATCGTCGCTGTGCAGCGTCGGCAGCCGCCCCGCCGCACCCATCGAGGACCGCAGCGTCTTGGGCGACAGCGGCGACGCGCAGCCCGGCCCCAGCACAACGGCATCAAAGCCGAACGCGGCAGCGCTGCGCAGCAGCGTACCCACGTTGCCGGGGTCCTGCACGCCCTCCAGCGCCAGAATGCGGCGGGCCGTGTCCAGCGTGTCCGCGGGCGGCACGGGCGTTTCAAACAGGGCAAACACGCCCTGATTGGATTTGGTGCCGCTCAATTTTTCGGCCACATGGGGCGCGATCTCGGCGGGGTCGAATTGGGCCAGCTCGGGCGTTTTTGCCAGCGCCGCCGCCGTGGCGTACATCGCACGCGGCGTGCAGCTTTTGGCCAGCTCCAGGCAGAGCTTCGGCCCCTCGGCAAAGAAAAGCCCGTCGGCGGCGCGCTGCTTTTCTGAGTCGCGCACCGCGCAGGCGTATTTGATCTTAGCGTTTTCGCGGCTTGTGATCGTTTCCATTGTAGCGCCCCTTTTGGATAAAATCAACTGATTTGTATGAATAAAGGGAAACGACAGTCTGCCGGAAGGCCGTCCCTCATCCGTCAGAGGTCGGGGCCGCCGACACCTTTCCCCGAAGGGGAAGGCTCCACAGCCTCAAGCCTTCTCCCCTTGAGGGAGAAGGTGGCCCGCAGGCCGGATGAGGGGAGAGCTTTCCTTGGTTGCCCGCTTTTTTGCCATTTCCCCCTTTAAACACAAAAGGACTCGCGCGTGTGCGCGAGTCTTTTATGCAAGCTATTACAGAGCCTTCTTGGCGGTCTCGACCAGAGCGTTGAAGCTGGCGGGATCGTGGATGGCCATCTCAGACAGCATCTTGCGGTTCAGCTCGACGCCGGCCTTCTTCAGGCCGTTCATGAAGGTGGAGTAGTTCATACCCTGAGCACGAACAGCGTTGTTGATGCGGGTGATCCACAGGTTGCGGAACTGGCGCTTCTTCTGCTTACGGCCGACGAAAGCGTAGTTGCCGCTCTTCATAACGGCCTGCTTGGCCATGCGGAAGTGCTTGGACTTAGCACCGTAGTAACCCTTTGCGAGCTTGAGAGTCTTAGCACGACGCTTGTGCGTCATGGTAGCGCCTTTAATACGAGCCATGTTTTATATCTCCTTTGTCTGTAACTGGTAGTAACTGACCTTTAAATGTCTTAGTGATTAGCCACCGTAGGGCATCATTTTCTTGACGGCAGCCTCGTTGGTCTTGTCGACGTACTTGGGCATACGCAGGCCGCGGGTGAGCTTGGTGGTCTTTTTGGTCAGGATGTGACGGCGCTTGGACGCATTGCGCTTGATCTTGCCGGAAGCAGTCATCTTGAAGCGCTTCTTGGCGCCGGAAAGGGTCTTGAGCTTCATTTTAGCCATTGTTGTTTCCTCCTAGAGAGTTTACTTTCTTACTTGTTGGGAACGGGGGACATGAACATCATCATGCTGCGGCCCTCAAGCTTGGGCTGCTTGTCGATGACGGCCTTGCCCTCCAACGCCTCGGCAAAACGCTTGTGGACATCCAGACCCAGGCTGGTATGTGCCATCTCACGGCCGCGGAACCGGATGCTCACCTTGAGCTTGTGACCCTGCTGCAGGAACTTGGCAGCCTGGTTCACCTTGGTGTTGAAGTCGTTGGTGTCGATGTTCAGGGAAAGGCGGATCTCCTTGAGTTCAACCACTTTCTGGTTCTTCTTGGCTTCCTTTTCCTTTTTCTGCATCTCGAACCGGTATTTACCGTAATCAAGAATTTTGCACACCGGCGGCTTGGCCTGCGGCGCGACCTTGACGAGGTCAAGGTCCTTGTCGATAGCCATCTTCAGTGCGTCGCGCGGGCTCATAATGCCCATCTGCGCGCCATCTGCCCCGATCAGGCGGATTTCTTTGTCGCGGATCTGCTCATTGATCTCCAGTTCGTTGGATTTGCTGTTGCTGGCGATTGTAACACACCTCCCACAAGTGTATGATAATGACAAAAGCGGCTGCCATTGAAAGCAGCCGCCGAACATACGAAGTTGCGCACCTGTTGTGCGTAATCATGGTATGACCCGGGGCTTTTGCAAACCCTCAAGGTGAGCCGACGGCCTACTGCCGGTTGCTGCTTTTTTTACAAGGGATAGTTTATCATAAAAGCAAGTGCCTGTCAATAGGGTTTTTGCAGATTTTTCCGTCGAGCGGTTTCCCCCGCGGGGGAAGCTGTCAGCGGCCCCGACCTCTGACTGATGAGGGGCGGGCTTGCCGATATGACCCGTACACGGGCTGCCACGGCAAGCTCTCCCCTCATCCGGCCCTGCGGGGCCACCTTCCCCCGAGGGGGGAAGGCTTTTGGGCCTCTACATCCGCGCCAGATCAAACAAAATTTTTGCAATCATCATCCAGCTGTACCCAGCGCGGCGCAGCATGGCGGGCAAAGCCTCCGGTACGCCTTTGCATTTGGCTACCCACAGCTCCGCGTCGGCCTCACCGGCGGGGGCAATCTTCCCCCACTCCCCCGCCGGGTCGGGGTCGTCGGCGGGGCCGCGGCGGTCATTCATGCCGAGCCAGCCGTCCTGCAGATAGCGCTGCACCCAGCGGTAGATCTGGTGGTAGGCTATCGCGTATTTCTGCGCCATAGCGCCGTAATTTTTCCGGTTTTCCAGACAGTCCAGCACCATGACCATCCGCTGCATCGGCGGCACGGTGCGGGCGCGGCCCTTGGCGCGGCTTGTGCCCTCGCTGCTGTGGCGGGCGTCGTGCAGGGCCGCGCCCGCACGGTACTGCCCCACCCAATGCACCAGCGCCTTGTAATCGACGTTATATTTTAACGCAGCTGCGCCGTAATCGCAGCCGTCGGCCAGGCATTCCCGCACGATCTTTTCCCGGTCCGCGGCGGTGGTGTACGCGCCGCCCCTGTGGCGGGACGCGCCGTGGTAGCCGCGCAGCTCGCCGCCCGCCTGCGCCTTTTCCACGAGCTTTTGCAGGTTTTGCGGGCTGCGGATGCCGTACTTTTTGCAGACGTCAAACAGCGAGCCCCCGCCCGCGAGGTACTCCGCCACGGCGGCCTGCTTTTCCTCGGCGGTAAGGTGGCGGGATTTTTCCCGGGGTGCAAGGCCGTCTGCACCCTCGGATTCATAGATGCGCAGCCATTGGCGCACAGTGGTGTTGCTGACGCCGACGCTTTGCGCCGCGGCCTGACGGCTGATCTCGCCTGCTTTGATTTTTTCCACAAGGGCGACCTTTTGTTGTGGAGACAGCTTTGGAGTTTGGGGCATGGTGAGCACCTGAAAAGAGTGAGGAGTGAGGAGACAGGAGTGAAAAGCGTTAAGGCATACAGAGGCGTAAGGGCCGGGCATTGCGGGGTTGTGAGCGTGGAGCGAACAATGTTTGCCCCTGCGGGGCAAACAACCGCACGAGCGAGTTTGCTTGCAAACTGGCGGCGCTCGTTGTGCGCCGCCAAGCGTCCGGCCCGCAGCTTTGCCGTTATTGCAGCTTTGCCTCTTGTGCGCAGGGGCGGGATTTGTCTCTCCCGGGCACGTTTCCTTTGATGCGGATTTTTCCTTTTGCTCTGTAGGGAGGGGTCTTGACCCCTCCGCGGAACTGCCGAAAAACGCTTGTAGGGGCGAGCATTGCTCGCCCGTGCCCGTTTGCCTTGCAAGAAAACCGTCCCGGAAAATGCGCTGCGGCGGTAAGTTGGCGGGCGACCAATGGTCGCCCCTACACACGCAATAAGGCAGGGATGCAATTTTTTGACGGCCTGCGGAGCGGTCAAGACCGCTCCCTACAACTCTCCCGGCAGCGCTGCGGCGGGTATAATAAGGTAGGCGGCAACAAAAAATCCCACCACGGGAGGTGGTGGGATAACAGTTCAAGCATTCACTTATTAGAGTTCCTTCGTGACAGGGTTCGCAGTAGCAGTCGTTGCAACAGTAATGGTGTTTGCGGGCGTAGTCACAGTATTCTCAGACAGCAAACCCGCATGATAGCCCGTACCGTCATAGAAGCAAACCAGAGAACCGTTGACATAAAGAACACTCAGAACCTTACCATCAGCAGTAACTTCTGCGCCAAATGTTGCCGCGTTTGTAGTTGCATTGAGTGCAGACACCTCAGCCAACTTCTTGACATTGTCAACATTAACCGGGTTGTCCGTATCATCGATTTTGCCTTTTGCATAAGTAGTTGTCGTCTCCGTCTGCGTTGCCATAACAATCATACGGGTTTCGGCAATAACCTTTTCTTTGTTGGCCTTGTCAATGTAGCCAGTCAGAGCCGGAATCAGCAGAGCAGCCAGGATGGCCAGGATGACCAGAACGACGATCAGCTCGACGAGGGTAAAGCCCTTTTTGTCTTTCAGTTTTTTGAACATCTTGTTTTCCTCCAGTTATTTGTCTTTGTGCCGACACTTCAAGACCTCATCGGCATTTCATATCGTAATTTTACAACACAATTTGTGTTCCGTCAACTCTATTTAGGTCAATAAAACACGTTTCGTGTTATTTTGTTATGCTCGAAGTCAGAATATGTACGCTTTGGGGGATTTTGTATGGAATTTCATGAACGGCTGCGGTATCTGATTGATTGCGAGGAAATGAAAATCAAGGATTTGGCCGCAAAGCTGCACCTTGCACCATCGACGCTTGGCAACTATGTGCAGGGCACACGTGAGCCGGACTATGACACGCTGCGGCGGATCGCGGATTATTTTGGTGTGAGCATTGACTATCTACTGGGGCACGAGACCCCCGCCGTCGATGACGAGCGCCAGCTTTTAACGTGTTACCGCAGCTTCACCCCCAGCCAGAAGCGTTTTTTGCTGGACCAGGCCGCGTTGATCAAGCGTTATAAAATCAGGTTGGACGACTGACCGACCCGCCGGGTGTGGCGGGCCGGTTTTTTGTTTTTTGGGTGAGAGTTGCGGCGGGGTGAGGCCGCCGGGGAGGTTGGCGGCAATGAGAAGCCTTACGGATTGCCGCTGTAGGGGGCGGCGTCCCCGACGCCCCGCGGAGGTGAGCGGCGGCGGAAGGTACGCGGGAGGGATGAATTTCTCCCCTACGGGTTACCTGTTAGCGGGAGTTGGCCGGAAGGTTGCGGAGGGGTCAAGACCCCTCCCTACGATGCAAAGGATAAAGGGGTGGCAATGGCAAGGTAGCGTGAATGGGTTGCGGACGAGAGGGGCGAGGGAGGGCGGCAGCCCGCCCCTTTGCAGTGTGCGGAGGTTGCCCGGGAACGGGTTGCAACGCATAGCCCGTCGGAATCCCCCAGTCACCTAACGGTGACAGCCCCCTTTGACAAGGGGGCCTTTGCCTCCCCCCTGCGGGGGTTCGGGGGAACTCCCGAGTTTTAAAACGGAGCGGGACCCATGGGCGTTAAGAACGAAAAGTAATACTGCTTTCGTTTAGCCCATGGGGCACGCGACCTCCGCTTTGGGGTTCTTAGGGGCGTGTAGCCCCTAAGGCGGGGTCCGCTGCATCCGCAACAGCGGGACTTTTCTTTGCTACTTTCTTTTGGTCACAAAAGAAAGTAGGAGTTCCCGGGAGGCTGCCGTCTCCTGTCACAGCATACACCGCATAACCTTCGTCGCCTCGACAAAATCCTGCGACTCATACAGCCGGATAGCGTTCTCGTTCTGGGCCAGCACGTTCAGCTCTAAGTACTCCAAGCGCCGGTTGCGTGCCCAGCGCTTGGCGGCGGCCAAAAGCTCGCCGCCGACGCCCTGCCCGCGCACGGCCTCGTCCACGGCCAGATCTTCCAGCCGCGCATAGCGGTGGGGCAAAACGCAGCTGAACTCCGGCGTCCAGCCCGCGTAGCCGACCAGCGCAAAGCCGACAACTGCACTGCCGCGCTCCGCCAGCAGGAAATCCGCGTCGTCGGCACGGATGGCCTTGCGGATCTCGTCCTCCTCCCGCGGGCCCTCGCAGAAAAACTCCGGCTGCATCGCTACCAAAGCGCTGTCCATCTGGCGGTACAGCGCGAGAATGGCGGGAATATCCGCCTCCGCCGCCGGGCGTATCACAGTCTTTGCGGCCATCTTGTCCTCCCCTTCTCCTACATGCGTGTAAACCAAAAACCGGCGGACGCAGTTGTCCGCCGGTGCAAAATCACTTGATTTCCTGGATCGTGTACTTGAAACCGTACTCCTCCTGCAGCTTCTTGACGGCAGGCTCGCAGTCCTCAATGAAGGTCGCAGAGTAGACGCTCTGGCCGTTGTGGGCCTTCTTGTACTCCTCGACGATCTCGTTCAGCTTGTTCCAGCCCTCGTCAGCCTTGGCCTGGTCCATATCCTGCGGGAAATCGATGATAAATTCGCGATGCTTAGGGATGCGTGCTTTCATAGTAAGTCACTCCTGAAAAATTTGTTTATACATACGCGGCATGTTGTCATGTAGGGGCGGGCAATGCTCGCCCCCACAGATTTTTGCCATACCGAATATACCAAAAAGGTTACACGCCAAAGCAAGCCCTGGCGTTTGCCGCGGTCTGGTCCAGCACGGCCTGGGCGTCCATATCCCAGAGCGTGCCGATGTACGCGGCCACATGGACAATGTTACGGCTGTCGTTGCGGGTGCCCCGCACCGGTTCGGGGGCCATGTAGGGGCAGTCGGTTTCCAGTAAGGCCCGGTCATGCGGGATGGCCGCCAGCACCCTGGCCGCGCGCTTCGCGCCCTTGTAGGTCACGGCGCCGCCAAAGCCCAGGTACATGCCCTGCTCCACCAGCCAGGCCGCGTCGTCGGCACTGCCGCTGTAGCAGTGCAATGCGCCGCGGGGCTTGTATTTGCGCAGCAGCTCGTACATTTCGGCGTGGGCCTCGCGGTCATGGACCGACACGGGCAGGTCGAGCTCCTTGGCAAGCTGCAATTGTGCTTCAAACAGGTCGTACTGCTCCTGCCGCGGCACGGGCCAGTGATGGTCCAGCCCGATCTCCCCCACCGCCGCAACGGCCTTATCCGCAAACAGCGGGCGCATGGCAGCCAGCTCGGCACGCCAGTCCCCGTGGTAGAAGGCCACCGTGGCGGCGTCCTCCTCGATCAGGCTCTCCGGGTGGATGCCCAGCGCGGCGTGGAAGTAGGGCGCGGCGTGCGCCAGCTCCAAAACCTGCGCAGCATCGCCGGAATGCGTGGCACATTCCAGCACACCGACCACGCCGCCCGCGGGCAGCGCCGTCAGCAGCTCGGCGCGATCTGCGTCGAACTGGCGGGAGGAATAGTGCGCGTGGGTGTCAAAAATGTTGTTCATGCCTTTGTCTCCTGCGTCTGCGGGGCGCGGTTGACCAGGAAGATGCCAATGCAGACCAGCACCAGCGCGGCCAGATAGTTCCACTCAAACAGCGGCTCACTGTTGAGCAGCGCCGACAGCAGGACGTTCATAATGGGGATGATGAGGCCGAACACCGCGATGCGGGACACCGGATTGTTCTTCATCAGCAGCGCCCATATAACATACCCCGCGCCTGAGATGAACGCAAGGAACAGCAGCACCGGGATACCGGCGGCGCTCTGCGGGTGCAGGCCGCCGCCCATCGCAAAGCCCAGAACAGCCAGCGCCAGTCCGCCGACGCCAAGGTTGAGCACACTGACCGAGAAGCTGTCCGCGTGCTGGGTGACGGCCTTGTTCCACGGCCCGGCCAGCGCAAAGATGACCGACGCGATCAGCATAAAGGCCATGCCCTTGACGCTGCCGCCGCCGTGGTTGCCCAGCGTGGCGACAAGCACACCGCCGAAGCCGAGCGCGCAGCCCAGCGCCTTGCGCGGGGTCAGGCGATCCTTATTGCCGTAGAGGAAGTGCGCCAGAATGACGCCCATAAAGCTCTGGGTGCTGTTCAGGATGCCGCCCATAGCGCCGGTCAGCAGCGCGACGGCAGAGTAGTAGAAGAAATACTGCGCCGCGGTCTGCCACAGACCCAGCCCGCAGGCCGAGGCCAGCGTTTTGCCGCGCGGCATCGGCAGCGGACGGTGGTTCAGCGCCAGACCGGCCAGCCAGACCAGCGCCGCGCCTATCATGAAGCGGACGCCCGCAAAGCACAAAATCGACGCGGTATCGGCAGAATCAATGGCGAACAGCCGGTAGCCCAGCTTGATGAACGGAAACGCCGAGCCCCACAGCACATTGCAGACAACGGCCATCAGGACCGCTGCTGCCGGGATGGAAAAGAATTGGTCGAGTTTAGATTTCTGCATGCTTCACCTTAGTGGATGCGTGCGCCCGCGGGGGTGCTGTCGGGGAAGAACGCGATGGAGCAGCCGCCGTCCACGTCGGTGTCAGCGGCAAAGATCATGCCCTCGCTGACGTACTTGCCCTTCATCATCGGGCGCGGGGCCAGGTTGGCGACGATGCCGATCTTCTTGCCGATCAGATCCTCCGGCGCAAACCACTTGGCAATGCCGGACAAAATGCAGCGCTCGCGCTCGCCGTCGAACACGGTCAGGTGCAGCAGCTTCTTGCTCTCCTTCATGCGCTCGCAGGCGCGGACCTCGGCCACGCGCAGCTCGACCTTGCAGAAGTCATCAAACGTGATTTCTTCCTCATGCTCACCGATGAGCTCCGCGGACGCCGCGCCGCTCTCGGCGGGCTTTTTCTCTTTCTCCTCGGCAGGGGCGTTGGCAGCCTGGGCAGCGGCCTTCTGGGCAGCCTCCAGGGCCTCCAGCTCGGCCAGCTCCTTGGCGGCGTCGATGCGGGGGAAGATGTTCTCGCCCTTGTGCAGGGTGGCGTTGGCGGGCAGCGTGCCGAAGACGGCGGCGCTGTCCCAGGTCTTGCCGTCAGCTTCCACGTTCAGCTGGGCAAAGATCTTCTCGCAGGTGGTGGGCATGAACGGCTGCAGCAGGACGGTGCAGATGCGCAGCGTCTCGGCCAGATTGTACAGCACGCGGGCCAGACGGGGCTTGGAGTCCTCGCTCTTGGCCAGCACCCACGGCGCGGTGGCGTCGATATACTTGTTTGCGTTGTCGATGACCTCAAACACGTCAGCCAGCGCATTCTGGAAGGCATACGCCTCCATGTCGGCTTCATAGCGGTCACGCAGACCCCTGGCCTTCTCGAGCAGCGCGGCGTCCTCGGGGCCTTCGTCCTGCTCAATGGGCAGATTGCCGCCAAAGTACTTGTCGGCCATGGCGGTAGTGCGACTCAGCAGGTTGCCGAGGTCGTTGGCCAGATCCATGTTGATGCGGTTGATGAGCAGCTCATTGGAGAAGTTGCCGTCAGAGCCGAACGGGAAGTCGCGCAGCAGGAAGTAGCGCAGCGCGTCGGCGCTGTAGCGCTCGGCCAGCAGATACGGGTCAACGACGTTGCCCTTGGACTTGGACATCTTACCGCCGTCCAGCAGCAGCCAGCCGTGGCCGTAGACGTGCTTGGGCAGGGGCATATCCATGCTCATCAGCATCGCGGGCCAAATGATGGAGTGGAAGCGGACGATCTCCTTGCCGATGAAATGCACATCGGCAGGCCAGAAGGTCTCGTAGTCGCTGTCGGGATATTTGTCGTTCATGAAGCCGAGCGCCGTCGTGTAGTTGAACAGCGCGTCGATCCAGACGTACACGACATGCTTGGGGTCGAAGTCAACGGGGATGCCCCACTTGAAACTCGTGCGGGAGACGCAGAGGTCCTCCAGGCCCGGGTCAATAAAGTTGTGGACCATCTCGTTGACGCGGGAGCGCGGCAGCAGGAAGTCCGTGTTGACGAGCAGGTCACGCACGCGGTCCGCATACTTGGACAGGCGGAAGAAATAGGCCTCCTCCTCGGCGTCCACAACGGGGCGGCCGCAGTCGGGGCAGCAGCCGTTGACGAGCTGGCTCTCGGTCCAGAAGCTCTCGCAGGGGGTGCAGTACTTGCCGACATACTTGCCTTTGTAGATGTCGCCCTTTTCATACATCTTCTTGAAGATTTTCTGGATGGCGGCAACATGGTAGTCGTCGGTGGTGCGGATGAAGCGGTCATAGCTGATGTTCATCAGCTTCCACAGATCCTTGACGCCCTTGGGGCCCTCGACGATGTTATCGACGAACTGCTGCGGCGTAACGCCGGCCTCCTTGGCCTTCAGCTCGATTTTCTGGCCGTGCTCGTCGGTGCCGGTCAGGAACTTGACGTTGTAGCCCTGCAGCCGCTTGTAGCGGGCCATAGCGTCGGTAGCGACGGTGCAGTAGGTATGGCCGATGTGCAGCTTATCGCTGGGATAATAGATCGGCGTTGTAATGTAAAATTTTTTCTGATCCATCTGTGATTTCTCTCCTTATATAAACAAACCGGTGTGGTGTGCTTTTTACGTTTATGACGTGCCTTGTAGGGGGCGGCGTCCCCGACGCCCCGCAAGCCTCCCCTTTCCGGGGAGGTGGCCGAGCGCAGCGATGGCCGGAAGGGTTCTGCCTGTTCGCCGCAGTTACGCGCTTTCCCGGGCACTTTCCCCTATAGGGCTAGAACCCTATCGGCTTCACCCCGCACGCTTCCAGCGCGTGCCTGCACAGCACCTCTGTGCTGTCGATGAAGAACTTGCCCAAGTGCTCGTCCCGCTTAACGAGGCTCAGCTCTGTGCAGCCCAGCACGGCCATGTCGCAGCCCTGCTTTTTCAGGTCGTGCACCGCCGCGCCGAACTTTGCCATATCGGCGCGTTTGCCCTGCTTGATGTCGTCATAAATGACCGACATGACCTCCTGCTGGTGCTCCTCCGACGGTACCGCCCAATCAATGCCCTGCGCCTGGCAGGCGAGCTGATACGTCTCGGCGGCCAGCGTGCCGTCCGTTGCCAGAATGCCCAGCTTTGTGCAGCCTGCCGCCTTAGCATCGGCCACGGTCAGCCGCGGCATGTTCAGCACAGGCACGGGCAGTGCCTCGGCCAGGCGGTCATAAAAATAGTGCGCTGTGTTGCATGGAATCGCCAGCACCGTTGCGCCGTAGTGTACCAGGCTGAAGCCATCCTGCTCCATCACAGCAAACGGGTCATCCTTGCTTTTACCTATGATGAACGCTGTGCGGTCCGGTGTCGACGCGCGGGACGAGATGACAATGTCGATATGGTCCTGGTCGCACGTCGCGGGTGTGTGGTCGATCAGCATCTGATACAGATAACAGCTGGCCGCGGGTCCCAGCCCTCCCAGGATTCCCAGCACCTGTTTTTGTGTTTTTGTCTGCAGCGTGGCACACCCCTCCTTATAGTACACTTACAGTATATTATAAGGCTAACTGCGCAATTATGCAAGGGCAAGGGCGACGGTTTTCGAGAGATTCGCAATAAAAAACGCCCTGCATTTTCATGCAAGGTGTCTGTGGTGGACCCTAATTTCAATACAATTATATTGCAGACCGCCCCCTGCCTCCCTTGTCAAAGGGAGGTGGCGCCGCAGCGCCGGAGGGATTCCTATCCCGCTGGCATCCCTATTTCTTTAAGCTCGCCGTAAGGGCCGGGCATGCCCGGCCCGCACGCTTCCGAAAGTTGCTGTGCTAACTCCGGCAACCCGTGCTCCCGCCATACACCCCGGCCACATCAGCTTCCGCCCGCGCGGAATCTCCCGGGCGCTTTACTTTTACGCACCACATTGGTCAAGCAATTGGCAGACTTTGAGGGGGAGCATCTGTTGGCCGACATCGGCAACGGCACAATGAATCTGCTTTACTTGACGGATTCTCAGCCACAGGAGAACCGCTGTTGGACGGAGAAAATCGGTGTGAACCAGTGCATGATCCGCGCTAAAGAAGCGGTGCTCCGTCGTTTCGGCAGCAAAATCAGTGACAACACGGTGGAGCAGGTTCTGCGCACCGGCACAGCGAAAATCGATGTCGATTACCTCGCCTGTATTCGCGAGGTCGCAGCCAGCTATGTAGCCGAACTGTTTGCAGCCTTGCGCAGTTACGAGTATGACCCAGCCACCACACACCTGACGATTGTGGGCGGCGGCGGGCAGTTGATCAAGCACTTTGGCAGCTATGACCCGGAACAGTTCACCATTGTGGACGACATCTGCGCTGCTGCCAAGGGGTACGAGTACATGGCCTACCGCCAGATGCTCCGAGGGTAAACCCGTGCCGGAGGTACGGACGACCAATCTGCGGTTCAATCTTGGCAAAGAATCGCAGCGGAAAGCGTGGCAGTATTTGCAGACGATGGACAAATCAGCGTTCAAGTCGTACAGCCAAGCGGTTGCCACGGCAGTGCTGGATTGGCGAGAAGCATGGGCAGATGCCGTGAACCGCGCACTGGAAGAAAAGCAGCAATCTGCCCGTGTGACCCACCTAAGCCACGCGGCGCTGGGACTGGACGAGCAGCCCACAGTGCATGAGGGCAGCCAAGCCCGCAGCCTTGAGTTGCAGGGCATCAAGGCAGACCGCTGCGAACTAAACCGCCAAATCCGCGCGGACAACAAGCTGCTGCGGGAACTGAAAGCCCAGCTTGCCAAGCTGTCCAAGGTCGTTGAAAACACTGTAGAGCATATTGCGGAAACGCTGGAACGGCTGCGCAGCAGTTTGATAATGCTGCAATACCGTCTGTTGGTGAACCGCAAACGGGCTGACACATGGAAACGACAGGTCAACTATTACCGCCCGATTCTGCAAGATTATCATGCGGTAACGCAACAACTTGCTGACAAGAAATCTGAGCAGGAGAATCTGCAAGTGAACCGTAATGTTCTGTCTCCGCTGCAAATTAACCAGCGCCGCCAGCTTGCCGAGCAAATCGCCGCGCTGACCGAGGAAATCGAAGAACTCCGCAGCCGTCAGGCAATGATTTTGCATAACCTCGACTGCAAGAACAACGGCGAAGCCAAGCGCTTTGGCAGTTATCTGGACAAACTGGAAGAAATGCAGGAGAAACTGGCCACACAAAGGGAAATCCATACACAGCAGCTTTCTATCGGCACAAAACAGTACCTTGAAATTGAGAATGCGATCCATGCGGAAGATGCGGCTGCTGTTTACCAACAGTGTACTGCTGTACGACCAATCATCGCGGTTGAACGAGAACAGGCATTGCTCCACGAAAGCCGTGTCGATGATGCAGCCATACAGCTCGCTGAACAGCTTGTAGATGCCAAAAACAAGTATAGTTACAATAAAGCTAATCAGAGAAGCACCGTCCGTAGTCGCACAGATAGAGCAAGATAACAGAATAGCGGCAGCTTCCTACCACGAAAGCTGCCGCTGTCATTATTCTGCTGGTTCTTGTAAAATCATTTCCGCATCCAAGTCCAATGGTTCAGTACGGACAAGGTCTATCAGATCATGCTGCTGACCGATGTTTGTCACATCAATTTTGTTTACGCAATCACCTATCCAAGGCAATGCCTGCGTTAAATCATCCATTAAATCGTAGATGTCTGCCGTTGCCAATTTGGTAAGCGAAATGTACCCGGAGCCCTGCCGATGCTCAAAGCCGTGCTTCTCAAAGAAGCGCCGCAAGTCGTAATAAGCATTGCGGTAGTTTGCTCCCGGATAGTTTGCTTGCAGTTTATGCGTATCCAAATCGAAATTGATTGCTTTCAGATAGCGCCGCTCCACATCAGCCACCTACCTGCTGTTTACGGCGATAATGCAGCAGCAAATCTTCCTCGCTGCAATCGTTCAGATTATCGGAATCCTCACTGTCATACAAGCGCCATACCGACACATTCTCCATAAACCACGGTTGCTTTTTCAGTGTGTTGACCACCTTGCCAAAGCGTCCGTAATCGCGGGCATTGCCGCTGTCACGGTAGAGTAAAGCACCGGAGGCATCTTCCACTTTGCGTAGCTGCATCTGGGCAAATGCAGACTCAATGGTGCGGTTGATGGCAGACATCGTGTAGCGCTGTTCTGCCTGAATCTTATCCGCGTTCATTTCGATTTTCATCATCAGCATTGTGAAACCCCTCCTTTTGCATTTATATAGTAACCCAAACAAAATAAAAATGCAAGAATTATTGAGATGGACACCTGCTGTCCATTCTGCCTGTTATGATTAAAGTACAAGCCAACCACATAACAAATACGGAGGTAAAAAAACATGAATAAGCAGAACAATTCTAACCTTGATGCCCTTCTCAACAATTTGATTGAAAACTTTGGCGAGGACGATCCTGTTACCCAAAAGGTGGAAAGCCTTATGGAAGAAAATGTCAACCTGCTACTGGTTGGTGCTACCGGCAGCGGCAAAAGCTCCACCATCAACGCAATGTTCAATATGCAGGTTGCCAAGGTCGGCGTTGGCGTTGACCCGGAGACCGCCTGCATTGAAAAGTACGAATTGGGCGGCCTGACCATCTGGGATACACCGGGCTTGGGCGACGGTGTGGAGCGCGACATCGAAATTGCTACAGCCATCAAAGCTAAACTGGCGGAAACCGATGAGGACAACCGCCAGGTTATCGACATGGTGCTGATTGTGTTGGACGCATCCACAAAAGACCTTGCGGCTATCTATACGCTCGCCAACGAGGTTCTACTCCCCGGCTTGGGCGACGAGGCTGAGCAGCGTATCTTGATTGGTTTGAATCAGTCCGACATGGCTATGAAGGGCCGCCACTGGAACGATGCCAGCAATGAGCCGGACGAGGTCTTGAAAGATTTTCTCAACCGCAAGGCCGAATCCGTCCGCCAGCGTATACAGGAAAATACTGGTCTTGATTTGAAGGTCGTATGCTACTGCGCAGGCTACACTGAGGAAGACGACCAGCGCAGCCCCTACAACTTAATGAAGCTTCTGCATTTTATTCTGCGTCACACGCCTACAGAAAAACGGCTTGTGCTGGTAGAAAATCTGAACGAGGATTCCGAAAACTGGGCGCACAACGACGATGACGATGACCACCGCACAACGGTCCTTGACGATATTCTCTTTAGTATCGGCGTAGGCCTTGATGCCGGAATTGAAACAGGCGGGGAGATTGGCGATTTTCTGTTGGGGCTTCCCGGCAAGGTGGTAGGCGGTGCTGTCGGCTCTGTGGTCGGGGCAGTCGGTGGCGCGGTCTCTCAAATTCTTTTTAACATTTTCGGATAATCTCTTCCAGGCTCCGTTCCGAAAGGCGCGGAGCCTTTTTTTACTTTTGAGAAAAATGATGTGCGTAAATGCCAACATTTAATACAGATGCTTTTATAATTGCATATTTCGCTATAATTGCAGTGGTTATCGTCCTCAAATTTCTTCATTGCCGCGATTTAATTATAGCCCTCAGATATACAGCAAAAGTTATTACCGCAATACTGATCATAGTGCTTATCCTGTGTGCTGTGATGGGAATTATGGCGGTGACCGCCTGTTTTGTACAGGGGTACAATTTGTTCGACTTGTTGAAAAAACATTTTGTATAAACCCATCAAAAAATATAGAGTCTTACCTTGTGATGTGCTATAATACACTCAAGCAAGGAATGTCGAATTATAGGTGATGAAATGTCAAAGAGTAATCGTGTTCTCGACCTGTACCAAGCGCTGCAAAACGGACAGGTCATCAATAAAAAAGAGGCCGCAGAGCAATTTTGTGTCAACGAAAAGTCTATCCAGCGCGATCTGGATAGTATCCGTGACTTTCTCTCAGAGCAGACAACGAGCCAAGGACTTATCCAAAGTGTGGAGTTTGACCGAGCCGCAAACGGCTATCGCTTGGTGACGGAGGAGGTCACCCACATCAGCGAGGGTGAAATGCTGGCCATCTGCAAAATTCTGCTGGAAAGCCGAGCGTTTGACAAGGCAGAATTGAAATCGCTGGTAAATAAAGTAATGAACCATTGCGTTTCCCCCAAAAAAGTAAAATCCATCGAGCCGTTTATCTCGAATGAACTGTTCAACTACCATGAGCCTGCCCATCGTTCGCCGGATATGGACGTGCTATGGCAGACGGCGCAGGCCATCCAGACACAGAATGTACTGCAAATCACCTACCTGCGCAAAGATAACAGCGAGGTCGTGCGGAAAATTGAGCCGGTAGGACTGTTGTTCTCGGAATACTATTTTTACATCATGGCTTTTATTGCCGACAAGGCCAAGCGCCAGACCTTTGAAAGGCCAAACGATACCTACCCAACCGTATACCGGCTTGACCGCATAAAAGCCATTGACGTGTTGGAAGAAAAGTTTGCTATTCCCTACAAAGACCGCTTCCAGGAGGGTGAGTATAAGAGCCGCAATGTTTTTATGTATGGCGGTGTTCCCCAAACAGTAGAGTTTGTATACAGCGGCCCATCGATTGAGTCCGTACTTGACAAACTGCCAACTGCAGAAATCACACAAATCGAAGGCGGCTATAAAGTAAAGGCAGAAACTTTCGGAAAAGGAATTTTGATGTGGCTGCTGAGCCAAGGCAGCTATGTAAATGTCATCGGGCCGCAGGAACTGCGGGATATGAATCAATTTCAACTGTGGTGCGTAAAAAGTAAAGCACCCGCGCCCTAAAAACAGCCCGCGGGGCTGTTTTTGCCCCGCGGTACGCTGGACGCGGGGCCCGGGCTTTTCGATTCCCACACGGGTCACCTTTTACGCCCGACACCTATTAAAAAGCGCATACAAAGAAAAAGGCACTACTTCAAATGAAGTAGTGCTTTTTGGTGACCCGTGCGGGAATCGAACCCACGTTAACGGCGTGAGAGGCCGCTGTCTTAACCGCTTGACCAACGGGCCATGACCGCAAAAGATTGCTTGTATAATATACCAGATGAAACGCGGTTTGTCAACATATTTTTCAGGGCGAATGGGATAAAATGGAGAGAGATTTTTGGCCGGCAGCGTTATTCGGAAAATGTACGGCAGGTCACTGCGCCCGCAGTCGAACTTCAGAGGCCAACCAGACCGCTGATTCGGCTCTTGAACCGGAATAAGCCGTTCCCTACAGAGCTTTTTATAATAGGCAGCAGGCAATGCAAGCGATCTGTAGGGCGGGATGCCCTCATCACGCCGTGGAGAAACCTTTATCGACTGTGGCAAGCACTGCAAATGATTTGTAGGATCCGATGCTCGCATCGGGCTGTTGCCGCTCACCAAACTATACCTGCCAATTCCGCAAGGTTGCTGCGGGCTGATGACAAGCATCTGCCCCTACAAACAAAATCAAGGGCAATACCGCATAATTCTAAGTGCCGATACGGCGAGTGAGGTGCGGCAGATGCTAAGCCAAAAGCGCAGATAATACTGGATGCTGCAAAGGT